>Ga0265294_10009516_pt1 | contig 11196 bp, 10 predicted proteins | sample MunlanPumphouse3_FD_192504 | JGI IMG/M metagenome (GOLD analysis project Ga0265294, IMG submission 192504) | Groundwater microbial communities from a municipal landfill in Southern Ontario, Canada - Pumphouse #3 | ecosystem: Environmental > Aquatic > Deep subsurface > Groundwater | place...
TATCTATTCATTTTAAAAAATGAATAGATAATATTATATAGTAAACTTGAAAAGTATCAACTTACCTCATTTACTAATCAGCATTATACGTGATATAATAAAATAGGTGATAATATGAAAATAATAGTCAGCGATTTTGATCTTACCTTTTTTACAGATGAGTATTTAGAAAATATAAGATTAATAAATAATTTTGTTGCTAAGGGTAATATGTTTGTAATAGCTACTGGAAGAAATATAACTCATTTAAAAAAGGATATTAGAGGTTTTAATATTAATTATGAATACTTGATATGTAACGATGGTGGTATAATTTTTGATAAAAATGATAATATCATATACCGAAAGGATATTGATCAAGATATAGTTGAACCTATTTTTAATATTTTAAATAGTGATAATAATATAAAAGTAACTTATATAGATGATACTATTAATTATATTACAGATATTAAATCAAAAGCCAATACTATAATAGGTTCTTATATCAATAAAGAACTAGCAAGTAATACTTTATCAAAGATAGAAAAAGAATATACTAAGATTCGCGGTTATTTAAGTGATAATTGGATTAATATTACTGACATAAGTGTTGATAAAGCAAGTGGTATTAAGTATTTACAGAATTATTTAAATATCAATCCTGATAATATATATACTATTGGAGATAATATAAATGATATCGAAATGCTTAATGAATATCATGGATATTTGATAGAATCTGATCTTAATCTAATATGTGGTGAAGGAGTAATTAAGTCATTTAAGGATTTAATAAATATAATTAATGAAAGTAATAACGATTAGACAACCATGGGCTTCTTTAATAATAAACGGTTATAAAGAATATGAATTTCGTAGTTGGAAGACTAAACATCGCGGTGAATTATTAATTCATGCTAGTAAAGGTTTTAATAAAGAAGAAATACTAAAATTTAAGGAATTAAATATTGATTTTCCAACAGGCTGTATAATGGGAAAAGTAATCTTAGAAGATTGTCTTAAAGTAGATGATAACTTAGAAAAAGAATTAACGCAAAAAAATAAATTGGTATATGGTTTAACTAAAAATAGAGGAGGATATGCTTGGAAGTTATCTAATCCTATTAAGGTAGATAAAGTATATATTAATGGTAAGTTGAGTTTATGGGATTATAAAAGGTGATAATTACTTATCACCTTTTTTAATGTTAGGATATAATCCAATATTTTTTATTTTTTCATGTTCTAAAATTGATTGTTCATTTTCTTTTTCAATTGAACCTTTATAATTTTTTAAAAAATCAATTTCTTCTTGATTTGAAAAATCAGTTTTTTTTTCAAAGTCTAATGTTTTTTCATGAGATTTAGTTATCTCTTTGTTATCACTAGTAGTATTTAATCTCTTTTCTTTTTTTTTGCTTTCTGATTTTTTATAAGTTTTATAATATAAAGAAGCAGTAGCTACTTGTAAACCAGCAGTAGTCGCTAATAAAGTAGGAATAATATATTCTGGTATAACATATGTATGACTTACATAGCCCGCTATTAACATTACTGATAAGGCACAAGTTTTAATTTTACCAATTATATTTGTTCTTGGAACATTGCCATTTACTTTAGAAGTATAGTTAATTCTACTTATTATTGCCTCTAAACCAAGATTTATAGTTAATAATGGATAAAAGTAAATTAAGGGTAATATTAAACCACCAGCAAATATCTTATCGCAAAAAGGATCTAAGTCTTTACCAAATTCACTTATAGCATTATACTTTCTAGCAAAGTATCCATCAAGTCCATCAGTAGCAGAAAATCCTGCTGTTAATAATGTAGCTAGAAGAAAATTACCACTTAGTGTAGCTGGGACAATGAACAAAGGAGCAAACATTCTAGAAGCAGTAAGTAAATTAGGTATTTGTTTTTTCCTTGTTTCTTTATGTTTTAAATCATTAAAACATTCCTTTATATCAGCTCTTGCTTTAGCCCACATCATTTTCGATGCTTCTTTTTGCTCTTTTTTATTCATAATATAACCCCCTAAATGTTATTTATTTTAACACTTTTTACAGAAAAGTCAATATCTTGGTATTTTTTAAGAATTATTGAATATATTAGTAGTGTATTAATGAAAATTAATACATAGGAAACTCGTAGTGCTACGGTTTCCTTTTTTTGTGTAATAGGAAAGTGCAATTCCAAAGTAAAAAGAAAAGTTATTTAGGAAAAGTCAAACATAAAAAGAAGTCAAATAAAAACAAGACTTAATAAATGCCGAAAGTCATAAAAATTAAAAATTATAATTAATCTTCTTTGTATACTATGAAAGTTCATTTTCGAAGCAATAAAAACTTGTTATTCATACCTGAATGGTATAAAATATTGGTCTTAAAACTATCTTTAAAATATTGAACAAAAACGTATACAAACGAATGTACGCGTGGTATAATTAAACCAAGAAAGGATAGTGATGTTTATGAAAATATATAAAGCATATAAGTTTAAACTGTATCCTAATAACGATCAAAAAGAATTAATTAACAAAACACTAGGATGCACTAGATTTATATATAATCACTATCTGTCTAAAAAGAAAAGGTTGTATGAAGAATTAAAAACAAAAGTATCGTGCTATGAATGTATCAAAGATTTAACTAATCTTGGTAAAGAATATCCATGGCTAAAAGAAGTAGATAGTATGTCTTTGAGATGTGCCTTGTTTGATTTAGAAGATGCTTTTAATGGACTTTTTAAAGGTAAGGGATATCCTAACTTTAAGAATAAAGAAAAAAAGAACAGTTATAGAACTAATTATATAAATGACAATATAAGAATTGATTTAGCTAATAAAGTTATAAGATTACCTAAATTAAAGGATGTAGAAATAAGGGGATACCGCAACCTAAACAATGTAAATGGTAGGATAATCAATGCCACTATATCTAAAGAACCGACAGGTAAGTACTATGTATCAGTACTAGTTGAAGAGGAAAGAGATATCAAGGAAATTACACCATCAAAAATAGTCGGTCTAGATTTAGGTATTAAAGATGTTGTGACAACATCAGATGGTGAAAAATACAAGAATGAAAAAGTGATAAAAAAATATGAGAGAAGAATTATAAGACTTCAAAGACAATTATCAAAGAAGGTAAAAAAGAGTAATAACTATATCAAGTTAAGAAAGAAAATAGCATTATTGTATAGCAAGATAAGTAATGCAAGAAAACATAACGTTCACACCATCACTAATACAATAATAAAAGAATATGACATCATAGTAACAGAAACACTCAAAATCAAGAACATGATAAAAAATCACAGACTAGCAAAAAGTATAATGGATGTAACATGGTATGAAATAATAAGGCAATTGGAATATAAAACAAAATGGTCTAACAAAAACATGTATAAAATAGATAGCTACTATCCAAGTAGTAAAAAATGTAATGTGTGTGGACATATTAATAAGCGAGTAAGTGATTTGAGAATAAGAGAGTTTGAATGTGAAGAGTGTGGCAATTATCATGATAGAGACATCAATGCAAGTATAAATATAATGATACAGGGATTAGAAATGCATATTAATAAAATAACTAAAGAATATAACAATTAATTAAAAACAAACCAAAAAAATGAGTACGGTAGCGACTATCGGAATTTAGGTCTGTGGAGGAATAGGTAACAAAGCCTGTGAAGCAGAAATACTGATCTGCGAGGATTGTCGTGAAAATTTATTTTCACTTTTGTTCATTGTATAATATAGTTAAATGTATTATAATATAACTAGTATAGAGGGGGAAACATGAAAGAAACAATTGAAGTAATAATCGAATATTTTAAAAGTTTAATTCAAACTAATAATCCTCTATTAGGTTTTTCAGTAGCTATATTGGTTGTCGTTATTGAGTCAATCATACCAATTTTGCCATTAGCTGTGTTCATTGCGGTAAATATGTTAGTATTTGGTAACATTTTAGGATTTATAATTTCATATATAGGTACTATTATGGGATGCATTCTGTCATTTACAATATTTAGAAAAGGCTTTAGTAAATGGCTTTATAAAAGAATAAAGAGTAAAGATAATTTGAAAGATTTAATGAAACAGATTTCTAATATTAAGTTTACTACCTTAGTGTTAATTACGGCTTTACCATTTACACCAGCTTTTTCAGTTAATATAGCATCTGGTCTTTCTAAAATAAGGTATCGTAAATTTATTGCAGCAATGGCAGTATCAAAAGTATCGATTATATACTTTTGGGGTTTTGTAGGGACAACACTTCTTGAAAGTATTACTGATATAAAAATATTAATTGAATTAGGGTTAATATTAGTGGGTGCATATATTTTGTCAATTTATGTAAATAAGAAGTTTAAAATTGAATAGGAGGATTTTATGGAGTATGTTATTGTTGCACTTTTAATTGCAATATTGATAGTTGTTATTATTTCATTAACAAAAAACATTGATGAATCAAATATTACTGAACGATTGGGGAAGTTAGAACTTAATACTATTAAAGAATTAGGGGATTTTAAGACAGATATTAATAGATCATTAAATGAAGATTTTACTAATTTAAGTGAAAAAATAGAAGTTAAGTTAAGACTTATCAATGATCGAGTAAATGAACGCATTGACGAAAATTTTGAAAAGACTAACAAAACCTTTACATCTGTTCTAGAGAGATTGTCAAAAATTGATGAAGCTCAAAAGAAGATAGATGTATTATCAGGTGATATCGTTTCGCTTCAAGGTATATTAACAGATAAAAAAGCAAGGGGGACTTTTGGGGAAGTTAATTTGCGTCATATTATGGCTAATATTTTTGGGGCAGGTAATGATAAATTATATCGTATGCAACATCAACTTGAAAATGGTAATCTAGCTGATTGTGTCTTGTTTGCACCCGAACCTTTAGGAGTTATTGCAATCGATTCTAAGTTTCCACTCGAAAATTATCAAAGAATGGTTGATAAAAACAATTCTCAAAGCGAACGTGATCAAGCAGAAAAAATGTTTAAAATGGATATGAAAAAACATATAGATGATATTTCGTCAAAATATATTATTCCTGGTGTCACTAGTGATCAAGCAATATTATTTTTACCTGCTGAAGCAATCTTTGCAGAAGTTAATGCTTATCATCAAGATTTAGTTAATTATTCTTATCAAAAGAAGGTATGGTTAACTTCACCTACAACTTTAATTAGTACTTTAACAACTATTCAAATAATTATTAAAAACATTGAAAGAGATAAATATACGACTGTTATTCATCAAGAATTAAATTTATTATCTAAAGAGTTTGAAAGATATAAAAACCGTTGGGATAAACTTTATCGTAGTATTGAAACAGTATCAAATGATGTTAAGGAAATTCATACTACAACTGATAAGATAACAAAGAGATTTATTTCGATTAACCAAGTCGAATTAAATACTGATGACTTAGAAGAAATATCACAAAAGTGATATTTTTTTAATAAGTACTATATTTTTAAACGATTTTAATCTATAATAGAATATGAGGTGTTAGGATGGAAAACCAAATCTTGGAATTAATAAAGTCAGCTAAAAAAGCACTAACCGTTTATGAAATAAATGATGCATTAGGCTTTACAACAGTTGATGAATTAAAAGAACTATTAAAGACATTAAATAATTTAGAAGATAATTTACAAATATTTCGTACAAAGAAGGACTCTTACTTATTATTTACTGATAGTCATTTAAAGGTGGGAACTTTATTAGCAAATAAAAAAGGATTTGGATTTGTTGATATTGAAGGGGCAGAAGATGTATTTGTTGCGCCTCCAAACATGGGAAATGCCATTCATGGAGATAAGGTTATTGTTGAAATTATTTCTAAGAAGGGTATGGATTTAGAAGGTAAAATTATAAAGATTGTATCTCGTAATCTTCAACAAATGGTAGGAGAATTCTACTATAGTAAAGGTATGGGATATGTTGATTTAGATAATGATAAAGTTAAAATTAAAATTCAAATAGAAAAGAATAAAGCTAAAGGAGCAATGAATGGACATAAAGTCTTAGTAAAAGTTACTAATAAATTAAAAGATAATAACTATAATGGAGAAATCATCAAAATATTAGGACATAAAAATGATCCAGGAGTTGATATTCTTTCAATTGTTGCTAGTTTAGGAATAAACGATACTTTTAGTGATGAATTAATGAAGGAAGTAGAACTTTTACCATTAGAAGTAGAAGAAAAAGACCTTATCGGTAGAAAAGATTTAAGAAATGAAGAAATTTTTACTATTGATGGTGATGATGCTAAAGACTTAGATGATGCGATTTCATTAAAAAAATTAGATAATGGTAATTATTTATTAGGAGTTCATATCGCAGATGTAAGTTATTATGTAAAAGAAGGTACTAAGGTTGATGAAGAAGCATATTCTAGAGGGACAAGTGTCTATTTAGCTGATCGCGTTATACCAATGCTACCACATATGTTATCAAATGGAATTTGCTCACTAAATGGCAATGTTGATCGTTTAGCTATGACTTGTGAGATGGAAGTCGATAATAAAGGTAATGTTGTTAATTATGATATATATCAAAGTGTCATAAATTCTAAAAAGAGAATGACTTATAAAGCAGTTAACGATATTATTGAAAATAATAAAGTAGTTGAAGGATATGAACCATTTATTGAAACTTTAAAATCAATGCAAGAACTTGCTCATATTATTCGTAAGAATAAAGAAATTCGTGGTTTTATTGACTTTGAAATAGATGAAGCTAAAATCATTGTTGATGAAAATGGTGAAGCAATTGATGTTAAATTAAGAGAACGTGGTGAAGGTGAAAAATTAATTGAAGATTTTATGATTATTGCGAATGAAACAGTAGCTAGTCATATATACTATATGGAATTACCTTTTGTTTATCGTATTCATGGTGTACCTAATGAAGAAAAGATTCAAAATTTCTTAAAGTTTATTGGTATTTTAGGATATGAAGTAAAAGGTAAAATAAAAGATATTACACCTAAAACAATGCAAACTATATTAGAAAGTTTAAAAGATAAAAAAGAATTTAGAATTTTATCAAACCTATTACTTAGAAGTATGCAAAAAGCAGTTTATGATAAAACAAATATTGGTCACTTTGGTATTGCAAGTAAATGTTATACACACTTTACTTCGCCAATTAGAAGATATCCTGATACAACAGTTCATCGCTTATTAAGAAAATATATGTTTGAACATAAATTAGATAAAGAAACAATTAACTATTGGGATAACAAATTAGTCTTTTTAACAGAACATGCATCTACTAAGGAAAGAATGGCTATTGAATGTGAACGTGAAGTAGATGATATGAAAAAAGCTGAATATATGTCTAAACATATTGGAGAAGAATATGAAGGTATAATTAGTAGTGTACTAAGTTTTGGAATGTTTGTTGAACTTGACAATTTAGTAGAAGGTTTAGTAAAATTAGATGAATTAACAGGTGACCATTACTTCTTTGATGAATCGACATTCTCTGTTCGTGGTCAAACTAATAAACGTGGATTTAGATTAGGAGATAGAGTAAAGGTTATTGTTAAATCAGCATCTAAAGAAAATAAAACTGTTGACTTTACTCTTGTTGAACCAACTAAAACTGAAAAATAAAACCAAAGAGGTGAGAAGTATGTTTAAAAAAATTAAATGGATATTACCAATATTACTATTAGTATTTCTAATGACTGGTTGTTTTAAAAAGGAAGAACCAAAGGAAAAACCAAAAGATAAAGAACCTATAGTAGAGGAACCAAAAGAAGAAAATTATAGTTTTTCGTTAGTCGCAGTAGGTGATGCCCTTATTCATAATGGTATATATAACTCTGCTTATGTAGGAAACAATAATTATGATTTTAAGAAAATGTTTACACATATCAAACCAATTATCCAACAATATGATTTAGCCTTTTATAATCAAGAAACTTCTATTGGTGGAAAAGATATTGGAGTATCTACTTATCCAAACTTTAATTCACCAGACGAAATAGGATTGGATTTAATTGATGCTGGTTTTAATTTGATTAACTTAGCTACTAATCATACAATTGATAGAGGTGCGAAAGCAGCAACTTACTCGGCTAATTTTTGGAAAAACCAAAAAGATGTATACGCTGTAGGAAACTATGCTTCACAAGAAGATCGCGATGAAGTTATAATTAAAGAAAAAAATGGTATTTCTTATTCAATGCTAGGTTATACGTATGGAACAAATGGTATTGCTATACCAGCTGGAAAAGACTACTTAGTGAATGTATATAATTATGAAAAAGCAAAAGCTGATATTGAAAGAGTTCGTGATAAGGTTGATATTTTAATAGTATCAATGCACTGGGGCGTAGAGTATACTCATACTCCTACTGCAGAACAAAAAAAACAAGCTAAAGATCTTGCAGATTTAGGAGTAGACATTATTATTGGACATCATCCACATGTTATTCAACCAATAGAGTTTATAGGAGATACATTAGTTATTTATTCATTAGGTAACTTTATATCAGGTCAAAATACAGAAGCACAACGAACTGGTATGATGGCTGCTTTAACTGTTAATAAAAAGGTTAAGGGAGATGATGTTACCATTGAAATAACTGATGTTAAAGGGGACTTATTTTATACAATTTGGGGCCCAGTTTCAGTTGTTCCATTTAATAAATTAAATGATGGTTTACTATATGGATATCAATCTATCTATACTAAATATAGTAATATTATTAATCAGTATGATGATAGTGTTCAAGTTGGAATTTTTGAATAGGTGATATATGATAGAAATAAATAATCGTAAAGCAAACTATGAATATGAAATATTAGACACTCTTGAAGTAGGCATTGTTTTAACTGGTACTGAAATTAAATCAATTAAAAATGGTATGGCTAATATTAAAGATAGTTATGCTATTATAAGAAAAAATGAAGTATTTTTATTAAATATGCATATTAGTCCTTATGAACAAGGAAACATTTTTAATCATGAAGAAACTAGAACAAGAAAACTATTATTACATAAAAATGAAATATTAAAACTTAATGAAAAAATAAATCTTTTAGGTTATACATTAATACCTTTAAAATTATATTTTAAGAAAAATAAAGCTAAGATCTTATTAGGTCTAGCTAAAGGTAAAAAATTATATGATAAAAGAGAAGCTATCAAGAAAAAAGATATCGATAGAGATACAAAAAGAATACTAAAAAATTATTAAAAATCCTTTCGGATTTTTTTGTTTATCTAATTAATTTATTATGGTTACAATATTTCTACAGCATACCTTATTTATAATAGGGGGCAAATATGAAAAACTTATATGAAGATGCTAAAAATATTGCTACTAAAGATCCGGCTGCCAGAGGAATTTTATCTGTAATCCTTTTATATCAAGGATTTCATATTTTAATATTTCACAGAATTGGTCATTTTTTCTATAAACATAAATGCTTTTTTCTAGCTAGACTAATTTCACAAATTGGTAGATTTTTAACCGGTATTGAAATTCATCCTGGTGCTAAAATAGGTAAGAGATTATTTATCGATCATGGTATGGGTATTGTTATTGGAGAGACAGCGGAAATAGGTGATGATTGTCTTATCTATCACGGGGCTACTTTAGGGGGGACGGGGAAAGATAAAGTAAAGAGACATCCTACTTTAAAGAATAATGTTATGGTAGGATGTGGTGCTAAAGTCTTAGGTGCCATTACAATTGGTAACAATGTAAAGATAGGTGCCAATGCAGTAGTAATTAATGATATCCCGGATGATGTTACAGTAATAGGGGAAAAGGGAAAAATTATTGAACATAAAAAATAAAAGGTTTACATTTTTAGAAAAAATGTTATCAAAATGTTTGAATCTTTATTTCAAAAATGTTATAATTTAAAAGAGCCTAGAGAAAGTTCTCTAGGACTTTTTTTATTTTTTGGAGGTGTAGATATGACAAAATATGTATTTGTAACAGGAGGAGTTGTCTCAGGACTTGGTAAAGGAATCACAGCTTCCTCAATAGCTTTATTATTAAAATCTAGAGGATATAAGGTATTTATGCAAAAGTTTGATCCTTATATTAATGTTGACCCAGGAACAATGTCACCCTTTCAACATGGTGAAGTATTTGTGACTGCGGATGGTACTGAAACTGACTTAGACCTTGGTCATTACGAAAGATTTATTGACGAAGAATTAAATTATTCTTCGAGTGTAACTACAGGTAAAGTATATTCAGCTGTTTTAGAAAAAGAAAGACGTGGTGACTACTTAGGTGGAACCGTCCAAATTGTTCCACATATTACTAACGAAATAAAAAGTAGAATATATGAAGCTGGGGCCTCATCGGGTGCTGATGTTGTTATCACAGAAATTGGTGGAACTATAGGTGATATTGAATCGCTATCATTCATTGAAACATTAAGGCAAATAAGGTATGAATTAGGATATGAAAATACAATCTTTGTTCATACTACATTAATTCCTTATATCTTTGGCTCTGGTGAACTTAAAACCAAACCTACTCAACATAGTGTTATTGAACTTAGAGGATTAGGTATCCAACCAGATATCATTGTTTGTAGAACACCAATGGAACTAGGAGATGATATAAAGAAAAAATTATCTTTATATTGTAGTATTCCTAATGAAAATGTTATTGAAGCAATTGATGTAAAAAATCTTTATCAAATACCTGTAAATTTTTATAATCAAAAAATAGATGAAATAGTATTAAAACACTTTAATATGGAAACAAAAAAGATAGATATTAAAGATTGGTTAACTTTAGTTGATACTGTAGATAACTTAAAAGATGAAGTAGAAATTGCTTTAGTTGGAAAATATGTAGAATTACATGATGCTTATTTATCAGTTGTAGAATCATTAAAACATGCAGGATATAAACACAAAACTAAAGTTACTATCAAATGGGTAGATGCTGAAGGATTAGAATGTAATACCGACTTAAAAGAAGTATTTAAAAATTCTAGCGGTATTATTGTACCTGGAGGATTTGGCTCTAGAGGAATTGAAGGAAAAATAAATGCAGTAAAATATGCTAGAGAAAACAATATTCCTTTCTTTGGAATATGCTTAGGCCTTCAAGTAGCAGTCATAGAATTTGCTAGAAATGTCTGTGGATTACAAGATGCTTACTCGACTGAATTTGATGAAATATGTGAAGA
>Ga0265294_10009517_pt1 | contig 11196 bp, 7 predicted proteins | sample MunlanPumphouse3_FD_192504 | JGI IMG/M metagenome (GOLD analysis project Ga0265294, IMG submission 192504) | Groundwater microbial communities from a municipal landfill in Southern Ontario, Canada - Pumphouse #3 | ecosystem: Environmental > Aquatic > Deep subsurface > Groundwater | place...
GGATTCGACTATTTTGATAGAGAGCAAGTCGGTCATGACAGAAAATGATTTCAAATTGGTCGTCGATACCATCATCAATAAAGTACGCTATTCTGAAAGGATTGATCTGGAACGTCAGAAACAATTACAGCTAGCCTTTATCCAGCGACAAGGTGAGATGAGTCATACAAACCGTATGCTCACCGCCCGGATCGATGATCTGTTGAAAGGCATTGAACAGGAGGAATTAAGAAAGTCTCTTCAGCTTATAAGAGATAAAGATCGTGCACTCTCCAGCTCACAACGTACAATGCGCATTGTTTCATCTCTGGCTGCATTCTTTGCGATCATTTTCGGTATTCTCTTTCTGATTGATATCAATAAAAGCCAGCGCTACAGAAGGCAACTGGAAGCATCCAACAAAAGGATTTCAGATTTGCTGGCATCACGGGAGAAGTTAATGCTCACTATTTCACATGACATCAAAGCACCCATGAGCTCGATAATGGGGTATATAGAATTGATGGATGGCAGGATGGAACAGGAGAAAAAAGATCTCTATCTCAGTAATATGAAGAATTCGGGGGCACATGTCCTCCAGCTTATATCCACACTGCTCGATTATCATAAGATTGAAGCGGGTAACTGGCAATTGAATGAAAGAAATTTCAATCTGCACCAACTCGTGCGTGAAACAGTGTCCAGCTTTAAACCGCTGGCACTACAAAAAGGACTTAAATATATCGATAAGTGCAGTATTCCTGAGGAGTTATCCAGTTATGGTGATCCCTATGTGATCAGACAGATATTGGGTAATATCATCTCCAATGCGATCAAATATACTGCTAAAGGGGAAGTAAAGATCGCTGCAACCGTGGAGACCGGAGAAAACGGCAACAGATTGACATTTTCCGTATCTGACACCGGTGTAGGAATAGCCACTGCTGACCAACAGCTTATTTTCCGGGAGTTTCAACGATTGGAAAACAGATCTTATGGTGATGGGCCTGTGGAAGGAACCGGTCTGGGGCTGGCGATCACAAAAGGATTCATTGATCAGCTGAATGGTCTGATCCACCTGAATTCAGAAAAAGAGAAAGGGTCAGAATTCATCGTGGAGTTACCGCTTAAGCCTCGTTCAGAGGATGATAACTTTGACAATATTGGCATACATGAATCAGACCTGGAAGATGTTTCCGTTTTGGTTGTAGATGATGACCCTACACAACTGATCATGACCCGAGAGATGCTACTGAGAAAGAAAATAAAATGCATCACTGAGAGTGATCCCGGTAACGTACTCGCACAGGTAAAACAGGGTACTTTTGATATGCTTTTCATCGATCTCCAGATGCCTCAGATCAATGGGATTGATCTTGTAGAACAATTACAAAGTATCAACCGGACAAGAACGTTACCCATTATTGCCCTTTCCGCCAGATCAGATCTCACCAGATCAGATATTCAGGCGAAGGGGTTCATTGATTTTCTTGCCAAACCTTTTACATCGCATCAGCTCTACGAAATCATTTCCCGCTATGTGATTAATTTCAAGGGGGTGGAGACTTTTCACTCAGATCAATCAGAACCGGTAAAAGTAAAAGGTGTAGGGGCGTTGATAGAATTTGTGAAAGATGACCACTCCTCTTCCTGCAATATACTTCAATCGTTTATCCATGAAACAACGGAGCACATTCATCTGTTGAAAGATACTTTTGCCCGAAAAGATTACAAGAGTGCTGCTACTATAACACACAAAATCCTGCCACTGTTCCGTATGATGGGAGACAATCCACAAATCAGCATGCTGACACAACTGGAAAAAGAACGACCGTTAACCGTGAAAGAAGAAGCCGAACTGCTGGAAATGTTAAAGAAGAGTGTTGCCGATGCTGTTGCACTTAAGAATGAGATAGCTCAGGATTGAAATGGCACGCAATTCCGAAATCGAGAAATACAAACGATACCTGCTGCTTGAAAAAGGACTGTCCGCCAACACGATTGATGCCTATATGAGCGACCTGCAGAAACTGGTTGATTTCTCCGAGGCACGTCAACTCAACTCATCATCCATTCAACAGGGTGATCTGGAGGTGTTCCTCGCGGAGCTGCACGACAGTGACATCTCACCCCGTTCCACCGCACGCATCATATCAGGAATAAAATCATTCTTTCGTTTCCTGCTGCTTGATCATTATCGTGAAGATGATCCCAGTGAACTGCTGGAAGCACCCAAAATAGGGTTGAAACTACCTGTTGTCTTGTCAGTGGAAGAGATTGACTCACTTCTTGGTGTCATCGATCTCTCCACGGCCGAAGGTACACGCAATGATGCCATTATTGAGACTCTCTACAGTTGTGGATTACGTATCACTGAGCTCACCAACCTCCGTTTTTCCGATCTCTATCTTGATGAGGGTTTTATTCGTGTAGTAGGGAAGGGGAGTAAGCAGCGGCTGATCCCAATTTCCGGGACTGCCATGCAAAAAATCAGGAATTGGCTTCCATACCGCAATCAGATAAACATACAAAAAGGTAGTGAAGATATTGTTTTTGTCAGTTCGCGGGGTAAAGCCATTTCGCGCGTTACCGTTTTCTATTATATCAGACAGTATGCCGAAGCGGTCGGACTGCAAAAGAAAATCAGTCCGCATGTGTTTCGTCACTCGTTTGCCACCCACCTCCTTGAAAGAGGTGCCAACATACGTGTGATTCAGGAGATGCTGGGACATGAGAAGATCACCACCACAGAAATCTACACGCACATCGATCGCCATTTTCTCCGGCAGGAGATTATTGAACATCATCCGAGAAATAAAAAGTGATGAGGGATATAGGATCTGGGAATTGGGATTTGAGATGTAAGATTCTTTGCTCAGCGTCTCAAGCTGAGCGCTGAAAACAAACGGCTGAAAGCAACATCAACCCCAGCTATAAAGCTGATCGCTGATCGCTGATCACTGATCACTGATTGCTGATTGCTGACCGCTGATTGCTGACCGCTGATTGCTGAGGATAAAATAATGGAAAAAAAGAGTCTTTGCTCCAAGATAATTTCATATATTTGCTCATTAATTTGTTCGTTAAGCTAAATGAAAAAAGGGAAAGCTTATATATCTTTTGCTTATACAGAAAAAACAAGAATTTAAGGAAAATAAAACATATTAAAAAAAGATATCATCATGAAATTTGTAGTATCAAGCTCTACGCTGTTGAATCATTTACAGGCCATTAGCAGAGTCATCAATTCAAAAAACACGTTACCAATTCTGGATTGCTTTTTGTTGGACCTGAAGGGTAATATGCTCTCACTTACGGCAGCCGATAGTGAAACGCGACTGGAGACAGTGGTGGAGGTGAACAGCGCTGAAGGTGAGGGGAGCCTGGCCATCAACGCGAAGAACCTGCTCGACCCTCTTCGTGAATTGCCCGATCAGCCGCTGACGTTCGATATCAACGATGAGACGCTTGAAGTATTTATCTATTACCATAACGGGAAATACAATTTCGTGGGATTAAAAGGGGATGAGTATCCCGAGCCGAAAGAGTTGAAAGATACATCCATCACACTGAACATTGAGGCTGATACGCTATTCTCCGGTATCAACCGCACGGTGTTTGCCACTGCCGATGATGAACTGCGTCCCGTGATGAACGGTATCTATTTTGATATCACAGCAGATGATGTAACGTTTGTTGCTTCCGACGGACATAAGCTGGTGCGCGTAACTACTACCGAAACAAAAGGTGAAGGACGTTCCTCCTTCATCCTGCCCAAGAAACCTGCCAACCTGTTGAAATCACTCCTGCCTAAGGAGACGGGAACGGTGGAGATCAGGTTCGATGAAAACAATGCATACATCACCATGTCTGATTATAAGATGGTCTGTCGTTTCGTGGAGGGACGTTATCCCAACTACAACTCCGTCATTCCGCAGAATAATCCAAACAGTTTTACGCTCGACCGCCTGGCACTGCTCAACGCATTGAAGCGTGTAGCCGTTTTTTCCAATCCGGCAAGCAGCCTGGTGAAATTACAGCTGTCGGAAGACAGGATCGTGGTCTCCGCGCAGGATATTGATTTTCTCACGGCGGCGGAAGAGATGATCCCCTGCAGTTATGATGGCAACGTGATGAACATTGGTTTCAAGGCAGCTTTTCTCATCGATATCCTCAATAATATTCCCTCTTCCGACATACGCATGGAACTATCCGATCCTTCACGTGCCGGTCTTGTCCTCCCCGTGGAGAAAGAAGAAAACGAAGATATGCTGACGCTGCTGATGCCGATGATGTTGAATGATTAATAAAATCCCGAATGCAATTAAACCTTAAAAACCCGTTGGTCTTCTTCGATCTGGAGACCACCGGTATAAACATCACGCACGATCGCATCGTGGAGATATCTTTCCTGAAGGTACATCCCAATGGTAAAGAAGAGATAAAATCACGTCGTATCAACCCGGAGATGCCCATCCCGCCTCAGTCTACCGCCATTCACGGCATCACTGATGAGGATGTGAAGGATTGTCCTACCTTTAAGCAGGTGGCCCGGTCACTGGCGGATCATCTGGAAGGTTGCGATCTGGCAGGTTTCAACTCGAGCCGCTTCGATGTGCCTATGCTGGCGGAGGAGTTCCTTCGTGCCGGAGTTGATTTCGATATGAGCAAGCGTAAGTTTGTGGATGTGCAGATTATCTTCCATAAAAAGGAACAACGCACCCTCGAAGCAGCATATACTTTTTATTGCGATAAGAAGCTTGAAAATGCGCATTCTGCCGAAGCTGATACCATTGCCACTTACGAGGTGCTGAAATCGCAACTCGATCGTTATCCTGATCTGACAAATGACATCGAGGCTCTGTCGAAAGATTATTCCAGCTTCAACAACAATGTTGATTTCGCAGGCAGAATTATCTACAATGATAAGGGTGTGGAGGTTTTCAATTTCGGTAAACACAGGGGAAAACCTGTATCTGAGATACTCAAAAGAGAACCCAGTTACTACTCCTGGATGATGGATGGTGACTTCCCGCTGAATACCAAGCAGGTGCTCACACAGCTACGGTTAAGAGAGTTAAACGGATAACACCTGAATTTGAATGCCCCGCTACTTCATCACCCTCTCATATAACGGTCGGAATTATGTAGGATGGCAGGTACAGCCCAATGGTTTAAGTGTGCAGCAGGTGCTACAGGATGCTTTGTCCACGATCCTGCGTGAGAAGGTGGAGATCGTGGGGGCAGGCAGAACTGATGCGGGCGTCCATGCACGAAAGATGATTGCTCATTTCGATTGGGATGGCGACACTTTTGTGGAGGATGATCTTGTACACAGGCTCAATAATTTTCTCCCCAAAGATATATCGATCACCGCCATACAGCAGGTGAGACCCGATGCGCATGCGCGTTTCAGTGCCACATCACGTACCTATACCTATCATATCACTACCATAAAAGATCCTTTCCTCCATGAACTGACATACCGGTTGCATTTTGTGCCGGATATGGAGAAGATGAACGCATTGTGTGCGGTACTGAAGGAGTACGAAGATTTCACCAGCTTCAGTAAACTACACACAGATGTGAAGACCAATCATTGCAGGATTGAGGTTGCCCGATGGGAGAAGAAAGGTGATACCTATATCTTCACGATCAGGGCAGACCGTTTTCTGAGGAATATGGTGCGCGCCATCACGGGGACACTGCTGGAGGCGGGTAGGGGGCGACTCGATGAGCGGGGTCTGCGACGCATTATTGAAGCAAAAAACCGCCAGGTCGCGGGCGATTCGGTGCCGGGGCATGCGCTCTTTCTCGAAGAGGTGAGCTATCCCGGAGATATCTGGTTGTGATAGACCATATACGCTTTGCGGGGGTAGATGTGAAAGGTTGAATTATTTGCATAACATAAAAAAACGCAGCGGTTTCTCTTCCGCTGCGTTTCCTGTTTTTTTAAATCAATTTATTCTGCTATCCCTCCCCGGTGATCAATCGTTCATGGAGATCAGGAACTCTTCGTTGTTCGAGGTGCGACGCATGCGATTCAGCAGGAACTCCATCGCTTCCACCGAATTCATGTCGGAGAGGAAATTGCGGAGTACCCACATGCGGTTGAGCGTTTCTGCCGAAAGGAGCAGATCGTCGCGACGGGTGCTGGATGCGATAATATCAATCGACGGGAAGACACGTTTGTTGGAGAGTCTGCGGTCAAGCTGCAGCTCCATGTTACCTGTACCCTTGAACTCTTCGAAAATCACATCATCCATCTTGGAACCGGTGTCAGTAAGTGCCGTAGCGATGATGGTGAGCGAACCACCGAATTCAATGTTACGTGCTGCTCCGAAGAAGCGTTTGGGCTTGTGCAGGGCATTGGCATCCACACCACCCGAGAGCACCTTACCCGAAGCGGGTTGTACGGTGTTGTAAGCACGTGCCAGGCGTGTGATGGAGTCGAGAAGAATCACCACATCGTGGCCGCATTCCACCAGACGGCGTGCTTTGTTCAGCACGATCTCAGCGATTTTTACATGACGGTCTGCCGGCTCATCAAACGTGGAGGCGATCACCTCAGCGTTCACACTGCGTTCCATATCGGTCACCTCCTCAGGGCGTTCATCAATCAGGAGAATGATCATATATACCTCGGGATGATTGTCGGCAATAGCGTTGGCAATATCTTTCAGTAAAACTGTTTTACCGGTCTTTGGCTGCGCCACAATCAGACCACGCTGTCCCTTTCCAATGGGAGAGAACATGTCTACCACGCGGCAGGAGAGGTTATCGTTGTGACCCTTTGTGAGATTGAACTTCTCATCGGGAAAGAGCGGTTTAAGGTGGTCGAAAGGTACACGGTCACGTACATCATCCGGTTTACGTCCGTTGATATTGTCCACTTTTACCAGGGGGAAGAATTTTTCTCCCTCTTTGGGCGGGCGGATGGGTCCTTCCACCACATCTCCGGTTTTCAGTCCGAAGAGACGTATCTGCGACTGAGATACATAAATATCGTCGGGTGACGACATATAATTGTAATCAGATGAACGCAGGAATCCATATCCATCGGGCATTATTTCCAGTACTCCCGTTGCGGTCAGTATACCATCAAAATCGTAACCGGGATCTTTCTCTTTTTCTTTTTGTTGCTGCGGTTGGTTCTGAGCCTGTGCCTGATTATGGCCTTTGCCCTGCTGGGCCTGTGGCTGTTGCTTGGATTGCAGTGGTGAGGGTGCCAACAGATCCTGTAAAGAAAGCTTTCCTCCTGTAGCGGGAACAGCTTTCTCGGGTGAAGGCGATTCTTCAGCCGAAGCATCTTCTGCCACCACCGGGGGTAATGTCACAGGTGCAGGATTACTCTTTTTCTCTTCATCCCGGTGTTTGGATGAGCGAAATACCAATTGAATTGGTTTGCCGGTATTTTTTCCAATCACCTGAATCTCTTCTTTCTTCTCAGAAACCTCTTTCGTTATGGGTGGTTTCACCTCTGTTTTCACCTCGGCTTTTACCTCCGTTTTCACCTCGGGTTTCACTTCTGTTTTTACCTCCGTTTTCACCTCGGGTTTCACCTTCGATTTTGTCCGTGGTTGTTGTGAGGTTGAAGTGTTTTCCTTTATTACTTCGACTGTTTTCTTTTCTGAAGCTGGGTCATCTTTCTTAACCAGTTTAGGCTTCTCAGTGACTGCTACAGCCGGTTTAGACTGTTTTTTTGGGGGTTTTTGCTCTTTCTTGACAGCATCTTTATCCTTTGATTCTGCTTTTTTCCCGGCAGGTTTGTTTTTCTGGTTCCTGGGGTTGTTGTCGGATCGTTTTCTGCCGCTGTTCTGTCTTCCTCCGATCTCGGGGCCCAGATTTTTTGTCTCGGCAATTGCTTGCTCATCGAGAATCTTGTAAATCAGTTCTTCCTTCTTGTATGCATCAGGGCGTCTGATACCCAGCCCTTTGGCCAGAACTCGCAGTTCTGTTGTAAGCTTTTCGTTAAGCTCAATAATGTTATAAGCCATGTAGATCTATTAAAATTCGTTATGGTTTTTGAATAAAATATCGTAAATGAAAGATGCCCGATTTGAGTGATGGATGTAAAGATTCCATACTTTTTAGCAAAACGGCCGGATATAAATTTGTTTGAAATGAATATACAAATGATTAACAGTAGTATGAGAATATGTACTGTTGAAGATTCTTTGACAAAGGTAGTGTTTTTTTTGAAAAAACAGAATAACTTCGATACTTTTTTTCAGATTGAGGTGCATTAAACCAAAAAGAGGGAAATAACCCCTCTCTTTGACTATATTTCTGATTGATTAAAAGTCCTCCATATTCAGTCTGTTGCCTGAATTCTGACGTCTCAGAATCTCATTCTTATAGAGCAATGATCTTCTTCTCTCCAAAGAGTTCTGCGTTGTTGACTCTACAAAGAGATCATTTGCTGTTGTGGCCCACTCCAGTGCTTTTTCCATCTCATCCAGCATCTCATATGCCAGCGCAATATTGGCTGCCGCCTTGGCTTTGTCTGTTTTGTTGGAACGGTTGTTGTAGAAGGTTTCCCATTTTTCTATCGCCTTTTTCCATTCAGCTCTCCCGGCAAAAGCTTCTCCTTCACGCATCAGTGAGCGGGGTAGCGTGTAGTACCACCTGTCCTGCATCTCCCAGTGAGGTGCAAAGACATAGGTCATCTTCTCGGCAGCCCTCACAGCCAATAATTTCATACCCTCTTCTCGTGATGGGAGCATGGCCTCGGCATATGCTTTTTTATCCTGAATATCGAATCCTTCCCAGCGAATACTGTCGATATAATGCACAGCCGGAATTTTTCCTTCCATGGTGGGAAGATAGACGCGCAGTATGGATTGTATCTTACCCGTCATTGCACTGTAGGTGTATCCCTGTTGACGGTAAAACTCATCTTTACTCGTCTCCATAAACAGTTTATCGAGCGAGATGATCGCATCAACCCCTGTCTTACTTCTGATCTCATTCATCGTTTCAGGAGTCAGGAAATCTTCATGGAAAAAATCATTATCATCCCTTAAAGGTTGATCCAGAAAGAGTACCTGCTGAAAATAATCTTCCTCATCCAGGAATTGAGCCAATGCCTCGGTGAAGAATATGGCGACGCTGTCTGATGAGGCTTTTTCATTCTGAATTCCGGATTGCCCGAGAAGTTTTGTCTGATGTCCAACATCATCGGGTTGTTGCACAACATTGTTTACCACAATCACCGAAAGCACACCGGAGGGTAAGGTAATCTGTGCAGGTTCACGTGTTTCCACGGTTAGATATTTTATCCCAGCACAACTGCTCAGAAGCAATCCAAATAGAAGTACAATTAAAAATGGATTTTTTCGTTTCATACGATTTATTTTCAACAAAAAAGTAATCTGTTTCTTTTCAGATATCTGTTTAACATTTTCGCTGGTGTAAATGTTTTCAAAATCAACAGAAGTTGACGTTATAGAGAGTCGTTTTAGCCTGATTGGTTTAATTGTTAGATCAGTTTTTTTTTTGAAAGTAGGTGAAGATGTGATTGAGATAGTGAATTTTTGTCTATATTTGTTGCTTTCTTACAAACACAAAGAAACAAACGAAGCGATATGGCATTTAACATTATTGTGTTGGCTAAGCAGGTCCCTGATACCCGTAATGTGGGGAAAGATGCGATGAAAGCCGACGGAACAGTGAACAGAGCTGCTCTGGCCGCAATTTTCAATCCCGAAGATTTGAATGCATTGGAACAGGCACTCCGGATAAAAGAACAGTTTCCCGGAACGAGGATAACAATGCTAACAATGGGCCCCGGAAGGGCTGCTGATATATTGCGTGAAGGACTCTTCCGCGGTGCAGACGATGGGGTGTTATTAACTGACAGGGCTTTTGCCGGTGCCGACACGCTGGCTACCTCCTATGCGTTGTCAATGGCAGCGAAAAAGATCGGATCCTATGATATTATTATCTCGGGACGTCAGGCTATTGATGGTGATACCGCTCAGGTAGGACCTCAGATAGCCGAGAAACTGGGTATTCCGCAAATCACCTATGCTGAAGAGATAGAAAAACTGGAAGCTGGCAAGGTGAGGGTAAAACGTCGTCTGGAACACGGTGTGGAAATAGTGGAATGTCCTCTTCCCGCTGTGATCACAGTGAATGGTTCAGCTGCACCATGCAGACCGCGAAATGCGAAACTGCTGCAAAAGTACAAGCATGCAAAAACGATTACCGAGCGTCAGGTGGAACATATCGACTATATCGATATCTATAGCAGCCGCCCTTATCTGAACCTTACAGAGTGGAGCGTTGCCGATGTCGATGCCGATCCGGTACAGTGCGGTCTTTCCGGATCACCTACGAAGGTGAAGAAGATAGAGAATGTTGTTTTTCAGGCGAAAGAGAGCAAACGTCTCACCGATAACAATTCCGAGATTGACGGGCTGATGAGAGAGTTGATAGAAAATCACACGATAGGTTAATACAATTGAATTAAAAGGATGAACAATATATTTGTATACTTGGAAATTGAAGAGGGTATAGTAGCTGATGTTAGTCAGGAATTACTCACCAAAGGACGCTCTCTTGCAAACCAGCTGGGATGTGAACTGGAAGCGATCGCTGCCGGAACAAATCTTGCAACGGTTGAGCAACAGGTACTCCCCTACGGGGTGGATAAGCTGCATATCTTTAATGATCAGCGATTGTCGCCCTACACCACGCTGCCGCACACTTCTATTCTGGTTCAGCTTTTCAAAGAAGAGAAGCCACAGATTTGTCTGATGGGAGCCACCATTATTGGCCGTGATCTGGGACCCCGTGTTTCCTCGGCGTTGGGAAGTGGTCTGACAGCGGACTGTACCTCTCTCGAGATTGGCGATCATGAAGAGAAAAAAGCGGGCAAAACATACAAAGACCTTCTCTACCAGATACGCCCCGCTTTCGGCGGCAATATTGTGGCGTGGATCGTGAACCCTGACCACCGTCCACAAATGGCAACTGTGCGTGAAGGGGTGATGAAAAAAGAGATCTTCGATTCCAATTATAAAGGAGAGGTTATCGAACATCAGGTGAATGATTATGTGAAGGAGGAGGATTATGTCCTGACCATCATTGACCGTCACATAGAGAAATCGAAGGTGAACATCAAAAACTCACCCATCATCGTTTCCGGGGGATATGGTGTTGGATCGAAGGAAAATTTCGATTTGCTATATAAGCTTGCCGATGTGTTGGGAG
>Ga0265294_10009518_pt1 | contig 11194 bp, 1 predicted proteins | sample MunlanPumphouse3_FD_192504 | JGI IMG/M metagenome (GOLD analysis project Ga0265294, IMG submission 192504) | Groundwater microbial communities from a municipal landfill in Southern Ontario, Canada - Pumphouse #3 | ecosystem: Environmental > Aquatic > Deep subsurface > Groundwater | place...
TATCCGACATCAAAAGAGTCAAAGATATAGTAGCCATAAGCATCAGCACCTAAGGGGTCTGTGATAGTAGCTACACCTATAGGAAGGCTAAAGTAGCAAACTGTTTCAAAGCCTGAATCTTCGATATCAATAGTTAGAGGTGCTAAATCGCCAGGTAAAAAACCGGCTGCGGCAGAAATATTGAAAGTTACTGAAGCAGTTCCACCTGCAGGAATAGCACCAATAAGAGCTGCCTCATCACTAATGACAGTAATTCTATTATCAGTAGAAGATAGAGTTGCGTGCCCAAAAGAGATATCTTGGTTACCATGATTAGCTAGGAGGGTAGTTATTAAGGAAGTTCTTCCCGGTCCAAAATTTGGATTAGCTATAGCATATTCTGCAACTTCAATAATTGGACTTTTGATAGGAACCAAAACTCGTCTTTCCCAAGAGTAAGTAGAGTTAGAGAAAACTATGTTTATTGGTATGCTATTTTCATACGCTCTATTAGCAATCATTATTTGGTAAGGACTGTTATTTGATACACTGGCGGATTGAGTAATGTTTCCATAAGCAGCTGTGTTTTGAATTACAGCAACACCATTAATACCTGAAAAAATAGTACCACTTACATTAGCAATATCAGAATTACTAACATTATTGGCAGCAATTTGAATTCCAAATGAAGCATTGGGGGTTAAATAATCAACTACTTCGCCTTCTTGAGTAATAATAATCTCACCGGCATTAAGATTAGGAGCTTCTAAGCCAAAGTTTATAATGTGCTGTTCAGGTCGATAACCCTCTTTAGAGATAGTTAATTTTCCTTGACCTGTAGCATCGGTAGGTATATCCATATAGATAAGACCGTTGGAGTTTGTGAAACCACTAATATATTCGTCATTAACATTTAAAGTAACCCAAATATTGGGTAAAATTTCACCATTTTCTTTTGTGATTATTTTAATCTGATTTGTCCCGGCAGGAACATTTTCTAAATGTTGAGCAGTTAATGTTTTTGGTATTCCTTTATAAACTCTGAGAGAAGAATCACCCATTAAGTTGCACATAACACTAAAGTCACGAACCTTAGAAGATTTAGAAATAGCATAAGCTTCCCAGAGATGGAACTTACCGCGATTGGTAGCTCCGCCCATAGTCCAACCATCTTCTTGAAAAAGATGTCCCATAATTCCGCCATTAAGGCAGTTATTAAAGGCTGTATGGGTTCCTGAAGTTGCCATACCGATAGAACAAACACCGCCTGTAGGAGAAGCAGAAGACCCTGCTCTTAAAATATATTCTGTGATTGAAGTACCTGAATAGAAAGTACCGGTAGAGCAAGTCAGGATCACTGTTATCGCTAATTTATTAACATTAGAAAGACTATTAGCTTGTGATGCATCCCAGCCTTCCATATTAATCCACCCACGATAATTCCAGTAATTCATTCCGCTATTTAAAGAACTACTAATTTGCGAAGGGTTTATGTTATTTCCATACATTTCAGTAAAAGTAAAATCATTATTGTGAGCTTTCATCGCTTCTTTAATATAATAACTTACAATAATTGTAGATTGCCCTGAAGGCGAATCATCAGCTACTAATAGAGCTCTATTGAAATAAGTAGAATCAGGCACAGTAGTAGCTTTTTCATACTTAATAGTTTTTGCCACAACAGTAGCTAAATCTGTAGTGCTTTCAATAGATAATCTACCTAAGAAAACATCTTCTAATTCATCATTACCTTCTAACAAGGCATAATCATGATCTCCGCTGAAACTAGGAATAGTCAAAGAACCTTGACCATCACCAATAAAGGTAACGAATGCAGGAGGATTTTCCCAGGTGTTATATGCTGTTTGAATATATGATTTTATAGATGAAGTAGAGGTTCCGGTTACAGAAGTGCCGGCAGTATGAACAATCCAGCCTTGCTCTCTTCTCCACTTGAATAGTCCTTCCATTATAGGATTAGCATGAATAGATTGAGGATAGATATAGAGAATTGTTGGATTTTGGTAATCATCTCTATTTTCAGGAGCTTTATAGTTTAAAAAAGTAGAAGCAAAGAATTGTTCAAACTCTTGAGTTGGTTTCATTTTACTTCTGGTAATTTCATTTACAGAAGGTGTATTGTCGAAAGAAATCTCGATATTTGCTTTTTCAATTACTTCTAAAACGTTAGTAGCATCGTTGTATCTAAATGGTTGAATAATAAAGCTGATAACTCTCTTATTCCTAAATATTGCAGGTTGACCGATTCTTACGATATCTTGCGGATAGACAATATTCTTAGTATAAACATTATTATCAAAGGTTAAAAGTTCTAGGTCATTCTCTCTAAAAGGTTTAATGTTAACATCTTTGATTTGCTTTGATTCAATAACTTCTACACTAATTGTAGCATTTCCACTATTAGGAATTTCAATGGTTGAAGAGTAAAAAGGAAGTTCAGGAGAACCGACATCGACAGTAACCGTTAGTGTTTCAGAACTGATATAGTCGTATTCAGCAGCGCCTATCATTTCTTGTTTAACTTCAAATTTGGGGTTTTCGAAATGGATATTTAGATTCGATCGGGTTTCATTCTCAACTCGAAATTGCCCAAACGCTAGGATTGGGATTAATAATAAAATTATTCCTACAAATACACGGAAAAAACTTCTTTTCTGGTTCATCTAATACCTCTATTATTCATTTAGTATGTAACATTCTTTTTCACATATTAAGTTTAAGTGCTTATGGTTTCACAAGTAAACTTGGTTTCTTTTAAACTATATTAGTTATTATGTAACTTTCGTTCCACAAAGACTTTAATTTATAAATTAGTTTTATTGGAAGAAGAATTAATAGTTAACAATTAATGAGAAGAGTTTAACACAAAAGCACAAAACCACACAAAAACACGGAAGAAGACACAAAAGAAGAAATAAATGAGGGCGTGAAAAGAAATAGGGCGGAAAATCTTCCGCCCTTACATATCTTTTCTTCAATTGCTAATTGCTCATTGCTAATTGCTAATTGACAATTGACAATTGATCTTATTTCATCATTATTGCCTTTTTTGTACTTTGGTAATCATCTGTTGCTATACGATAAAAGTACACACCGGATGAGACCGCTCTATTGAGATCATCTAAACCATTCCACACAACATTATGGTTTCCTTGTTGCAACTTTTCAGAGAGAAGAGTCTTAACTTTCTGTCCCTTTATGTTATAAACAACCAGAGAAACATTGCTGCTCTTCTTTAAGGAGAAGTTAATAGTAGTTGATGGGTTAAAGGGGTTAGGTATATTTTGAGCTAGATTATTTACCAGCACAGTTTCTGTAACATTATCAGTGGTTACATCAACATTCCAGGAAACTATTATGGTAAAGTCTTCATCAGAAATATAACATTTCACAGAGTATGTATCGGCAGTTTCAAAGACACAATATAATGAATCTGTAACTTCGCCTTCAACAACGACACTATTAATTTTCCATTCATAGGTTAATTCACTATCAACATCAATCGCATTAACTGTGAAATACATGTAATTAGTAGCTGATTCGATATTAGTTTGTTCAGGGAACTTACTTTGCAGAGAAGGTCTGTCATTCACAGGAATAACTGTTACTAAGATAGTAACAGAAGCATCAGAATCAGTAATACCATCGCTGGCATAAATAGTTACTGTTTCAATTCCAAACCAGTTTCTTATCGGAGTAATCACTAAGTAACCTTCTTCATTAGCTTCAAAGCTTAAGTATTCACTTTCCGAGAAAGTAAATTCTAATTCATCTTTATTAGGATCTCTGAATATTTTGTATAAATCTATACTACTATCCATATGATCTTCTTCAAAGACTACATCATCAGGTTGAACTATAACGTATGGAGGTAACTGACCAATTTTAGTAGTGATATAGAGAGCTAATTGGTTTTGTAAAGGTCTAGCTGCTACAGGGTATTGATTATTATAGGTGTATTCAAGACCGACAGTTCCTGTATGGTCTTCAATTCCTACAGTGCAATATTCACCATGGTTAATACCACTGGCATTATTAACATTATTTATCACTTTGTACTGGATTTTAATAGGAGCATCGATTGTTGAAGACATGTGGTAAACAGGATCATAAAGTATGACCTGGAAAGTCTCTTCATAACTTGAACTATAAGCACTTCTCCACTTATCCCAAGTAATCACAAAGCAGTGCTCTACTTGATCATGAAGTACATAAAGTTTTCCTTGGCTACCGGTTACCAGGTCATCCCAGAAAGGAGCAATCATAGGAGATGGTCCCATAGGTCCCGGAAGTCTCCAATTTCTATGGGTGGCTTGTTGGGTTATACCAAGACCTATCCAGCCATTACTGCAAATTGAAATCTTATCGTAATTCAAACCATAAAATGTGAAATCGAAAGGAAGGTCAATAGTTTGCACTTTTTCTTGATTTCCGCCATTATCAGCAAGAGCTATTAGGGTTCCTATACCACCTAAAGCAGGATTGAGTTCTATCCATTCGTAAACAGGACATTCATCATATCCGACATCAAAAGAGTCAAAGATATAGTAGCCATAAGCATCAGCACCTAAGGGATCTGTGATAGTGGCTACACCTATAGGAAGGCTAAAGTAGCAAACTGTTTCAAAACCTGAATCTTCGATATTAATAGTTAGAGGAGCTAAGTCTCCGGGTAGAAAGCCATCCGAGGCAGAAATATTGAAAGTTACCGATGCAATTCCACCTGCAGGAATAGCTCCAATAAGAGTTGCCTCATCACTAACGACAGTAATTCTGTTATCAATAGAAGATAGGGTTGCATGTCCAAAAGATATATCTTGGTTACCGTGATTAGCTAGGAGGGTAGTTATTAAAGAAGTTCTTCCCGGTCCAAAATTTGGATTAGCTATAGTATGTTCTACAACTTCAATGATGGGACTTTTGATAGGAACCAACACTCGTCTTTCCCAAGAATAGGTAGAGTTTGAGAAAACCACATTTATAGGTATGCTGTTTTCATACGCTCTATTAGCGATCATTATTTGGTAAGGATTGTTATTTGATACACTAGCAAACTGAGCAATATCTCCATAAGTCGCTGTATTTTGAATTACAGCTACACCATTAATACCTGAAGAAATAGTACCACTTACATTAGCAATATCAGAATTACTCACATTATTAGCAGCAATTTGAATTCCAAATGAAGCATTAGGAGTTAAGCAATCAACTACTTCACCATCTTGAGTAATAATAATCTCACCGCCATTAACATTCGGAGCTTCTAAACCAAAGTTAATAATATTCTGTACAGGTTTATAACCTTCTTTAGAGATAGTTAATTTTCCTTGACCTGTAGCATCAACAGGTATATCCATATAGATAAGACCGTTGGAATTTGTAAAGCCGGAAACATATTCTTCATTAACATTTAAAGTAACCCAAAAATTAGGTAAAATTTCACCATTTTCTTTAGTGATAATTTTAATCTGGTTAGTTCCGGCAGGAACATTTTCTAAATGTTGAGCAGTTAATGTTTTTGGGATTCCTTTATAAACTCTGAGAGAGGAATCACCCATTAAATTGCACATAACACTAAAGTCACGAACCTTAGAAGATTTAGAAATAGAATAAGCTTCCCAGAGATGGAACTTACCACGATTAGTAGCTCCGCCCATGGTCCAACCATCTCCCTGGAAAAGATGACCCATAATTCCGCCATTAAGGCAGTTATTAAAGGCTGTATGGGTTTCTGGAGTTGCCATACCGATAGAACAAACACCGCCTGTAGGAGATGCAGAGGTTCCGGCTCTCAGAATAGATTCAGTAATTGAAGTACCTGAATAGAAAGTACCGGTAGAACAAGTAAGAATCACTGTTATCGCTAATTTATTAACATTAGAAAGGCCATTAGCTTGCCCTGCATCCCAGCCATCCATATGAATGCACCCACGATAATTCCAGTAATTCATTCCGCTATTTAAAGAATTACTAATTTGCGAAGGGTTTATGTTATTTCCATACATTTCAGTAAAAGTAAAATCATTATTGTGAGCTTTCATCGCTTCTTTAATATAATGACTTACTATAATTGTAGATTGCCCTGAAGGCTGATCATCTGCTACTAATAGAATTCTATTGAAATAAGTAGAATCAGGCACAGCAGTAGCTTTTTCATATTTAATAGTTTTAGCCACAACAGTAGCTAAATCTGTAGTGCTTTCAATTGATAATCTACCTAAGAAAACATCTTCTAATTCATCATTACCTTCTAACAAGGCATAATCATGATCTCCATTGAAAGTAGGAATAGTCAAAGAACCTTGACCATCACCAATAAAGGTAACGAAAGCAGGAGGATTTTCCCAGGTGTTATATGCTGTTTGAATATATGATTTGATAGATGAAGTAGAGGTTCCGGTTACAGAAGTGGAGGCAGTATGAACAATCCAACCTTGTTCTCTTCTCCATTTGAATAATCCTTCCATAATAGGATTTGTATGAATAGCTTGAGGGTAAATATAAAGTATTGTTGGATTCTGGAAATCATTTCTATTTTCAGGAGCTTTATAGTTTAAAAAAGTAGAAGCAAAGAATTGTTCAAACTCTTGAACAGGTTTTATTGAGCTTCTGGTAATTTCATTTACAGAAGGTGTATTATCAAAAGATATTTCGATATTTGCCTTTTCAATTACTTCTAAAACTTTAGTAGCATCGTTGTATCTAAATGGTTGAATAATAAAGCTGATTACTCTTTTATTTCTAAAGATTGCAGGTTCACCAATTCTTACAATATCTTGCGGATAGACAATATTCTTAGTATAAACATTATTATCAAAGGTTAAAAGTTCTAGGTCATTCTCTCTAAAAGGTTTAATGTTAACATCTTTGATTTGCTTTGATTCAATAACTTCTACACTAATTGTAGCATTTCCACTATTAGGAATTTCAATGGTTGAAGAGTAAAAAGGAAGTTCAGGAGAACCGACATCGACAGTAACCGTTAGTGTTTCAGAACTGATATAGTCGTATTCAGCAGCGCCTATCATTTCTTGTTTAACTTCAAATTTGGGGTTTTCGAAATGGATATTTAGATTCGATCGGGTTTCATTCTCAACTCGAAATTGCCCAAACGCTAGGATTGGGATTAATAATAAAATTATTCCTACAAATACACGGAAAAAACTTCTTTTCTGGTTCATCTAATACCTCTATTATTCATTTAGTATGTAACATTCTTTTTCACATATTAAGTTTAAGTGCTTATGGTTTCACAAGTAAACTTGGTTTCTTTTAAACTATATTAGTTATTATGTAACTTTCGTTCCACAAAGACTTTAATTTATAAATTAGTTTTATTGGAAGAAGAATTAATAGTTAACAATTAATGAGAAGAGTTTAACACAAAAGCACAAAACCACACAAAAACACGGAAGAAGACACAAAAGAAGAAATAAATGAGGGCGTGAAAAGAAATAGGGCGGAAAATCTTCCGCCCTTATATATCTTTTCTTCAATTGCTAATTGCTCATTGCTAATTGCTAATTGATCTTATTTCATCATTATTGCCTTTTTTGTACTTTGGTAATCATCTGTTGCTATACGATAAAAGTACACACCGGATGAGACAGTTCTGTTACGATCATCTAAACCATTCCACACAACATTATGGTTTCCTTGTTGCATCTTTTCAGAGAGAAGGGTCTTAACTTTCTGTCCCTTTATGTTATAAACAACCAGAGAAACATTGCTGCTCTTCTTTAAGGAGAAGTTAATAGTAGTTGATGGGTTAAAGGGGTTAGGTATATTTTGAGCAAGGTTATTTTCAAGAATAGTTTCTGCAACATTATCAGTGGTTACATCAACATTCCAGGAAGCTATTACGGTAAAGTCTTGATCAGAGATATAACATTTCACAGAATAGGTATCAGTAGTCTCAAAAACATAATATAAAGAATCTGTAACTTCGCCTTCAACAACGACACTATTAATTTTCCATTCATAAATTAATTCACTATCAACATCAATCACATTAACTTTGAAATACATGTAGTTAGTAGCTGATTCTGTATTAGTCTGTTCAGGGAACTTACTTTGTAGAGAAGGTCTGTCATTCACAGGAGTAACTGTTACTAAGAAGGTAACTGAAGCATCAGAATCAGTAACACCATCGCTAGCATAAATAGTTACTGTTTCAATTCCAAACCAGTTTCTTATCGGAGTAATCACTAAGTAACCTTCTTCATTAGCTTCAAAGCTTAAGTATTCACTTTCGGAGAAAGTAAATTCTAATTCATCATTATTAGGATCTTTAAAGATTTTATATAAATCTATGCTACTATCCACATGATCTTCTTCAAAGATTATATCATCAGGTTGAGCTATAACAAATGGAGGTAACTGACCAATCTTGGTAGTGATATAGAGAGCCAAACCATTTTGTAGGTGTTTTGCTGCTACAGGGTACTGATTATTATAGGTATATTCAAGACCTACGGTTCCTGTATGGTCTTCAATTCCTACAGTACAATACTCACCATGCTCATTACCACTGGCATTATTAACATTATTTATCACTTTGTACTGGATTTTAATCGGAGCATCGCTTGTTGAAGACATATAATAAACAGGATCATAAAGTATGACTTGGAAAGTCTCTTCATAACTGGAACTATAAGCGCTTTTCCACTTATCCCAAGTAATCACAAAATAGTGTTCATCTTGATTATGAGCTATAAAAACTTTTCCTTGACCACCGGTTACCAGATCGTCCCAGAAAGGAGCAATCATAGGAGATGGTCCCATAGGTCCCGGAAGTCTCCAATTTCTATGGGTGGCTTGTTGGGTTATACCAAGACCTATCCAGCCATTACTACAAATTGAAACCTTATCGTAATTTAAACCATAAAATGTGAAGTCGAAAGGGAGATCAACAGTTTGGACTTTTTCTTGATTAGCGCCACTATCAGGAAGAGCTATTAGAGTTCCTGTACCACCTGAAGCAGGATTAAGTTCTATCCATTCGTAAACAGGACATTCATCATATCCGACATCAAAAGAGTCAAAGATATAGTAGCCATAAGCATCAGCACCTAAGGGGTCTGTGATAGTAGCTACACCTATAGGAAGGCTAAAGTAGCAAACTGTTTCAAAGCCTGAATCTTCGATATTAATAGTTAGCGGAGCTAAGTCTCCCGGTAAGAAGCCATCAGAGGCTGAGATATTGAAAGTTATTGAAGCAGTTCCACCTGCAGGAATAGCACCAATAAGAGTTGCCTCATCACTAATGACAGTAATTCTGTTATCAGTAGAAGATAGAGTTGCGTGCCCAAAAGAGATATCTTTGTTACCATGATTAGCTAGGAGGGTTGTTATTAAGGAAGTTCTTCCCGGTCCAAAATTTGGATTAGCTATAGCATAATCAGTAACCTCAATAATTGGACTTTTGATAGGAATCAAAACTCGTCTTTCCCAAGAATAGGTAGAATTGGAGAAAACTACATTTATTGGTATGCTATTTTCATACGCTCTATTAGCGATCATTATTTGGTAAGGACTGTTATTTGACACACTAGCGGACTGTGCAATATCTCCATAAGTCGCTGTATTTTGAATTACAGCTACACCATTAATACCTGAAGAAATAGTACCACTTACATTAGCAATATCAGAATTACTCACATTATTAGCAGCAATCTGAATATTAAATGAAGCGTTAGGGGTTAAAGAATCCACTACTTGACCGTTTTGGGTAATAATAATGTTTCCGGCATTAATATTTGGAGCTTCTAAACCAAAGTTCATAATGTGTTGTGCAGGTCTGTAACCTTCTTTAGAGATAGTTAATTTTCCTTGACCTGTAGCATAAAAAGGTATATCCATATAAATAATACCATTGGAATTTGTAAAACCACTAATATATTCGTCATTAACATTTAAAGTAACCCAGATATTTGGTAAAATCTCGCCATTTTCTTTTGTGATAACTTTAATCTGGTTAGTTCCGGCAGGAACATTTTCTAAATGCTGGGCAGTTAATATTTTTGGTATTCCTTTATAAACTCTAAGAGAAGAATCACCTATCATATTACAAAGAGTAGTATGGATTTGAACTTTGTCAGGTTTAGAAACGCCATAAGCTTCCCACATATGATGTTTGCCACGACCTAAAGCTCCGCCCATAGTCCAACCATCTTCTTGAAAGAGATGTCCCATAATTCCGCCATTAAGGCAGTTATTAAAGGCTGTATGGGTTCCTGAAGTAGCCATACCGATAGAGCAAACACCGCCTGTAGGAGAAGCAGATGTACCAGCTCTCACGATCGACTCAGTAACAGAAGTACCTGAATAGAAGGTACCGGTAGAACAAGTAAGAATCACTGAAATAGATAACCTATTAACATTAGTGAGTGCATTAGCCTGCGTTGATCCCCAACCGTCCATATTAATCCAGCCACGGTAGTTCCAGAAGTTCATTCCATTGTTTAAAGCATTACTAACAGATGATGCACTTGGAGAGTCTCCATAAAGTTCAGTAAATGTAAAGTCTTCATTATAAGCTAACATTGCTTCTTTAACATACTGGTTAGTAATGATAGTTGATTGTCCTGAAGGAGTAGTATCAGCTACTAATAAAGCTCTTGTAAAGTAAGCAGGGTTGGTCACAGTAGTAGCTTTTTCATACTTAATGGTTTTAGCCACAACGGTAGCTAATTGAGTAACGTCATTGATAGATAACCTACCCAAAAAAACATCTTCTAATTCATCATTACCTTCTAATAAACCATAATAATGATCTCCTGTTTGGTCGTAACCTCCATTGTATGTAGGTACAGCTAAAGCACCATCAGCATCGCCAATAATGGTAATAAAAGCAGGAGGGTTTTCCCAGTTGTCATAAGCATTTTGAATATATGCTTTTATGCTTGTAGAAGAATTTCCGGTTACAGAAGTGCCGGCGGTATGAACAATCCAGCCTTGTTCTCTTCTCCACTTGAAAAGTCCTTCCATAATAGGATTAGCGTGAATAGCTTGAGGATAGATGTAGAGTATTGTTGGATTTTGATAATCATCTCTTGTATCCGGAGCCTGATAGTTTAGAATAGCGGAAGCAAAGAATTGTTCAAACTCTTGAACAGGTTTTATTGAGCTTCTGGTAATTTCATTTACAGAAGGTGTATTATCAAAAGATATTTCGATATTTGCCTTTTCAATT
>Ga0265294_10009521_pt1 | contig 11192 bp, 10 predicted proteins | sample MunlanPumphouse3_FD_192504 | JGI IMG/M metagenome (GOLD analysis project Ga0265294, IMG submission 192504) | Groundwater microbial communities from a municipal landfill in Southern Ontario, Canada - Pumphouse #3 | ecosystem: Environmental > Aquatic > Deep subsurface > Groundwater | place...
TAAAATAACTTGCGCACCCTCCTGAGACGTAGTAGCGAAGTCACTTCCTTTGGCTGCATAATGCAACGCACTATACTCGGTCGTATCTGTTGCTGTGAATGTGCCATCTCCATTTGATGTATAGACTTTGACAAAAGTATCTTCGGCTTCTGTCGCGTAGCTGTCTGCTGTTTTTTGGTTAGCTTCTGCTTCATCAATATAATTTTGGATGATGTCCAATACCGCAGGCTCTATCTGACCACCGCTAGCTTTAAATTCTAGCCAATCTAAATCTGTAAGACCCTCTGCTAGCCCTGCCCGAAATGGTATATCTGGGGATACATTAGTTGTTACCAAATAATATGTTTCATCAACCAATAATGTATTTTCTACCAAACTTACGCTAAATGCACCAAACTCATCTGTCGTCACAATTACCGAGCCATAAACCCTCTCGTGTGTTGCAGCGATGAAGCTTGATATTGGTTTATTGTTTGTACTGTTCACTAATGTAAAAGTTATCTGTTTTCCAGCCGCTGGTGTACCATTAATTAGCTCCAAAACTCCTGTTATCGTTCTCATTTTTCCTCCTAAAAATTGATTATTTGCGGGGTGTCGTAGCCATCTGCAATGACATACTCGCCCTCTTCGTTAAAGATATAGCTAGTTTCTGGGTAAACTTTTAAAGAAATGGCACTCTCCCAAATTATAGATTTTTTGTTTGCCGAAAAGCTACCCATAAATTGTGCTAATACCGCAGATGAGTCATCATCTCTTTGTGTACCAAAAATAGGTAAAGAGATTAAAAAAGGAAGTTTGCCATATTTACACTTGACATCCCAAAAATTTTTCAACAGTTCCATTTCCTCATCATTTTTAATGAAGATATTTATTGTTGCCGTAATATCTCCAACTAGCCCATAACCACCTTGAAAGCAAGTCGTTTCTTCTTGTGCATTTACCATTGTTCTTGTAATGCAAGGCATTTCATTTTGATACCAAAAAGGAACTATCATTAACTTACCTCCAAGATGTTGGTTGTGATTTTTGCAAACTTATCGGTGCGTCCATCTTTCTTAACTGTTCTCATTGATATTTTATCCATTCTGCCTAGCAATTTGGTAGAATTAAATAAATTTAAGCGTGTATCTGGCTCTCTATTCATAGAACTACTACCATCTATTGCTACAACTTGTCTTTTTAGTGCAATCATTCTTCTTGCTGACTTATCAAAATTAGTAATTAGTTCATAGAAAGTTAGATTAGCATTGATTGCTGCAATGCCCTCAACATAATCTACAACACCGCCAATTCCAACTTCATAAGGGCTATAATCGGTAATTGAAAGTTCCATTTCTAGGTCTAAGAAGCCAGCGTCAATAGAAAGGCATGGGCTTAGTGTTCCAAGTTCAAGGTTAGTATCGGTAAGCGTTATTTCAACATACCCATTTATATCTATTGTTGTCCGCACTCCTGCGACCATATTGTAAAATATTTCCGTAGTATATCCATGTTCATGCTCATCTCTACTATCAATAGAGCCGTCTAGGACATAATCAACTATTTCACTTTGTAGGGTGTTGGTTGAGTCGTAAAATTTAACCGTTACCAAGTCGCCTTTTATGTGTGCCAAAACTACCGCGTCCATTTTGCCTAAGGCTTTTATTTTATATGTCATTGTGTTGTCTATTGTAGCGACCGTATAGCTTTTATTGTCGAAAGGTTTATACGGGTTAGTTTTCTCATAAAAAGAAAATCCAGTCAATTCGGTTGGTGATGTTACTACAGAAAATTGATATGCGGTCAATGTTTTGTATTCTATAGATTTATCAATACTTGTGCGTATATAAATTGCCGTAGGACGGATAACAAGTGTTTTAGCTACCCATGTTCCGTTTGAGCCTATATATGCTTTTTCTTCTACAGAAGAATTATTTAGTTCAGTAAACGAGGTCATTAAAATATTATTTACATATACTCCGTCCTTACTACTAGAAAAATAATAAGAAGAGTATAATCTTGTTATTTGGTATGTATATGTTATCCCTCCCCTAGTTTCAACATGATATATTGGAAATATTGAATATTTTGTCGTTGTTATATCCCATGCGGTTGTTATTGTAGCTCTATATAAAGTTTTCCTTTGTACTTGCCCATCAAAAAATATTTGTGTACCATCTGTTGAAAAATACACAGTTTCAAAGTTTACATTAGTTATTCCCATATCAGATAAACTAATACTACTTATCTGGGTAGCTGTACTAACATTCCATGCGGTTGATACAGTCCATTGATATATATAAGTAGTTGCTGACACATATAACTTAGTACCATCAGTTGAGAAACTAATATCTTTAGCTTTTACATTAACAACCTTAGTGCCACTAGTACTCCCTGCTGTACTTATGCTCCATGCTGTTGAAAGTGTTGATTGATAAATAGTATTAGTAGCTCCTACAGCTAACTGATATAATTTTGTTCCATCGCTAGATATAGTGAAGCTTCCAATATAAATATTATAGGTAGCCTTGTATGAGTTATATATAGCGGTATTAGTATCCCATGCCGTAGATAGGTTGTATTGTAATATTTTATTGTCATTAGGAGATAATACATACAATTTAAGTCCATCAGCTTTAAAAAACATTTTAGAGATGCCTTGAGCTTCTGTCAAGGTTTTTGTATTGATGTATGTTGCCGTTTCTATGTCGCCAGCTGTTGATAATGAATATTGCTTAACCCCATTGGCTTCTGCTATATACAACTTTGTTCTATCAGCACTTAACATCGGTGCGGTAAAAGCTGTTTCGAAAACTACATTTTTCACATTTAGCGGTAAGTCGGCAGTAATATCAGCTAATTTCATATATCTATTAGTCCATACGCTATCATCAAAAGAAGTATCTACCGCTGTATATTCCTCTGGTTGTTTTGGAACTTCACCACTTGTTGCAGTACACTTACTGACCTTTGAGTCTTTATATACAATTTGTCCAACCGTATAAGTTCCTTCGGCACTATAAGCAGGAACTACAATATCAGCTCCCATATTTTCATAGATGTTATTATTTTCTTGGTATCTAGTTCCAAGAGGATAGTTTTGTTGAATATTATTATTAAACACTGCTGTATTGTCTGTTACATTGGTATCAACTATTTCACAATCTACTAATGGTAATATTGTCATGCGGTAAACCTTATTCTTTCTGTTTGATTTTCAATGGCTTTTCTAATTTCTTCAAGCTCATTTACTATATCCCTATTCGTAGCGTCTGGAATTTCATTTTCAAGGGCTGCGATATAGGCATTAAATTGTCTTATTGTATCTTCTTGTTTTGTTGCACTTTTCGCAGAAGTTACCAACGCTTGATACGCAGCGTCCACGCTATCCATGCTAGTTCCGTTTTCCCTAGCTACTCTTGCAACCTCTGTGGCATATTGAGTTTTTTGAAGCATAGTATATGGCGAATACTCGCCAAGATACGCATCACTTATTTTTTTCAAAGCATCTTGTAGCGTAGAGCCTAAATTTTTACCAGCAGTTGTCATTTGATTGAAGCCATCAGCAAGTAAAAGAACTTGACCATATAGATAAGCACCCTGCTCTGTTGTGGTATCCATCCCCTCTAATAGGTTTCTAAATTCTACATTTGATTTTGGAGCAACTAAACCTAGTGTAGCAAATGCTTGTGCCATAGATTTTTCTAGGAATTGAAATTGCTCTGTGCTATCATAGAAGTTCGCCATAAAGCTACCCATAGCGTCATTAAAGTTTTGCAGTCCACCTGTGCTTGCAACTATGTCTAAAACTTGCATTTGTTTCGTGAAACCACCAACCGCATCAGTTAGGTTTTTACCAATGAGTGATAATGAATAGTTTACTTGGTCATACTCTGTTGCAATTCTAGTAAGAGTTTCAAGTGCATACTCATTGGCGGTTGCATATCTATCTATAAGCCCTGTGAACATATCTATACCGTTTATGACTCCACTAAACGCTTCGCTAACGGCTTGGCTAAATCTATCATTCACTTCGGCTGGGCTTAACCCAGTAAAATCTATCTTAGCTAGGTTTAACTTTGCCGTTGCAAGTGCATTTTTGATATTCTCATCACTAAAGCCAAGTGTAATACCTGCCATAAGGATTGACTCATATCCGCTTGCAAAAATTCCCGCTATGTCTTTTTTGACAGATGCTGGTAGATTTTGGAAAGTAGTTTCAACATCGGAGTCACTAAATAATCCCCAAAAAGATGAACTTTCTACCAACTTAGATGTGTATCCTTTAACTGATAGAGAAGCTATATCCATCATGTCAGTCAGTTTTTGTAGTTGGAATTGTAATCCAGTACCTATAAGAGATACGCTTTCAGAGGAAAATCCAAGAAAACCTACTTCGTTTGTTTGTACGAAGTTCGCACCAGTTAAATCCACACCACTTGCACTTGCTTTGCCTGTTATCGCTCTTGCAACGCTTTGGAAGTTATTGTCCATGTTGCGGATATTTTTATACATTTTATTTGTGACTTCAAGCATCGGGTATTGCACATTGGCAAACATGTCTCCTAGATTTCTTATGCTATCATCGCTAAAGTCAGATTTGCCTTTTGCTTTATCTATTTCTTCTTGTGTCGCTTGTGTATTGAAAAGCCCACGAACTATATCAATGGCGTATCCTATGAGCATAGTAATCATATCACCACTTTGTTTCATAGTATCAATCATACTACCCATCATACTTTTCATGCCATCAGCAAAGCCTTGAACGCCACCCTCCGCAAAAGAGCTTGATAAATCAGATACTCCATTCTTCATGATGTTAAGCATTTTATCCATGTCGGAGAGTTCGGCTATTGCTAAATCTTTTTGAATTTCTTTTTGTTCGGTAATTTGTTTTTGGTAATCTACCTCTGTAGCTAAAACATTTGCATGAAGCTTTTGTAATGTATTTTCTTTTATCCTTCTTTGCTCTTCTGTTTTAGGTGTACCCAACTCGTTAGCTTGTTTTATTTCACTTGCTTTTGCTTCTTCCCAAGCTTTTTTAGCTATATCAATAGACTCTTCTTGCATAGCTAGTTTTTTAGTTAAATAATCTATGTCAAACTTGCGTTGTTCTCTATCCGATAAAGCACCGCCAGCTTTTATTTCCGCGAGTAGAAGTTCTTGTTTGTGTTGCTCTTCCAATAGGTTAAGTTTTTCTTGTGCTATCTTAATGCCGTATTTTTCTTCATTGATTATGTCTTTGGCTTGATTACGGTAGTCTTTATTTGCAATAGATGTAGCCCTACCACCTGCTCTTGTGCTAGCACTACTAGCTTTCTTTGCAATACTTTGTTCTCGTTGTGTGGCAGATAGTATTGTTTTTTGTTGAGCATCAACAGCTTTTTTTAATTGTATATCCATGCTCTCATTAAAGGCTTTATATTGGGCTAATGTTGCTTCGTCATATTTGCCTGTTTTTTTATCTCTATTTTGTTGTAGTTGGTCGTATGCTTTTTGCTTTGCAGTACCAATTTCTACAAGTTGTTTTTGGAATAAGCCTGTATCTTGTGCTAAGGTCAGCTTAACTCCCTGTGCTTCTGAAATTTTGCCTGCTAACACTTGTGCTTGTATGATATTTTTTTCTAGTGATACATTTAACTGGTCTAGTTCACTTACAATCCCTATCGCTCCCATTTTAGCAGAGTCAAAGGCATCTCCTAATGTGTAAGCCGCTTGTGCAGAGGCATATGTGCCGTTTTTTATATCCCCTAATATATTTAAATTATTTTGTAATGTGTCTTGTGTTCGTTGTTCTTGTGCTATTCTGGCTTCTAGCACAATAATTTCTTCTTTACTAAGGTCACGCTTGCTTTTTCCTAGCGAGAGTTCGTTTTTTAAACCTACAACTAAAATACCTTGTTGAAAAACAGCTTTTTGCAAATCCAAAGCCATTTTTTCTCTCTCAATTGGTGCTAGTTGCTTTGCGGTTTCTACCTCTATAGCTAGTCCTTTGTTGATTTGCTCTTGCGATGTAGCTAATTTTGAAGAAGCATAATTCCAAGCTTCATAAAGTGCCACTATACCTATTAACCATGCGTTTGCTTTAGTGAGTTGCCATAATGACCTTCCAAACATAAGCGTTGCCGTAGTTGCTTTAGATGTTGCAAGTTCTAATGTAGTCATTGCCCCAGCACTTCTTATTGTAGCTATATTTAATGCACGCATATTAATCTCTAATGCTGTTATTGCACTTCTCATAATACCAACAACTACACCAGCACCTTTCCACAATACAAAAGCCTTGCCGACTTCCCATACCGCACTACTAATAGTCATAAGGTCACTTACTATTTCTTTTCCATTGATGATAAAGAAATTTGTTATGTCTTTTAAGGAGCGTTTCCAATATTCAAATATAGGTTTTTCTGCTTCTGCTAGCATACTATCCCACTCATTGATGAAGTTACTTGATATACCATCCCAGCTATCAGCCAACTCAACTCCAGCAACGGCAGCACCTTTTAACTTATCTTTAAATAGTTCTACAACACTTCCGCCCTCTGCTACGGTTTTCTTAATTAGTTCATTCGTGATACCAAATTGCCCCATAGCTCTCTGTAGTCCACTTTCTTTAGACTCGCCTGTCATAACACTATCAACAGTTTTTAATAGCTCTTGGAACTCTACCCCCATAGCCTTTGATGATATTGCTATGTTTTTTGTAATTTCACCAGTATCTTTTAGTGTTCCGCCATATTTTAAAACTTGTGGTGTTAGTAATTTCATAATTTGGATTGTTTCACCAAGAGTTTGTGGAGTTTCGATATTTATTTCTCTTGCAATTTTTAATGCTTTGTTGGCTTCACCTTGTGCAAGTGTAAATTTTTGGGTAGCTGTTAGTAGATTGCCTTTGCTATCCACCGCAGCCATATTTTGAGCTATAAGAAGTTTAAACCCTATAGTTTCGTTCTCAACCATCTTATTAAACTCAAAACCTCTTCCTAAAGTGAGGTCATAGGCTGTTTTAAGTGCGTATAGTGCGACCACAAATGACTCAACTTGTCTAATGTGTCTTACAAAACCATTTATTGACGAGGTTGTTGACTCTTTTGAAGCATTTGCCGTTGCACGAATTGATTGTTGCATTTTAGATTGAGAAGCTTTGAAAGTAGTGGCTAGGACATCTACCTTGCCAGTTACTCTTGCAATATCTCTTTCTAAGCTCTTGAAGTCGTTGGATACGCTTCTTAATTGTTTTGTTTGTGCATCTACAATAAGGCTAATCTTGTGGACTTTTTGTGTTGTACTCATTTACTCTCCAATTAATTTGCTGTACCAACTCAAAGAGCTGTAATTCGTCTAAATCTCTATCTTTAGCATATCTGAAAACAATCTCGCTGTTAATTTCAGATGAGCCAAGCCCACTTACCCTTGAGTATTGTAGAATTTTTAGTAGTAAAAAATCTATTTCATCTTCTAAAAAGACTACTCCTAATCCTTTTAGATACTCTTTTTCGGCATATTCTTCTATGCCAACTTGTTTGCCTTGTCTTATCCCTTGTAGGATAAAGTCAGCAACTAGATTGACTTTCCCTTGATTTCTTCTTCATAAACTTCTAAGACTTGTCCTACTGCCATTTTAAATGAGTAGTTAGAAACATAAGCTTTTAGTTTTTCGGCATCTTCGCCAGAAACCATTTCGTTAAACATATTTTCATACATTTTTTCTTCTGCTTCATAGTGCTTTTCCATAGTAGATGTCAAACCATCTTCTATTTGCTCTGATAAAGTTCTTTCTTGTTTTACAAGCTCATCTTTTTTGTCGAGAAGCTCAAGACACTTAGCATTTTCGCCCATTTTCTCCAACATCGAATATCTTTTATCAAGACTATCAATATCTTCACGAATTTGTGATAACTCTTTTTCAATCTTCAAAAAAGGCTTTGAGTCCTCTTTTTGTTTTTCGAAATCTTTTTGTATTTTTTTTGCATTTTTTTTAGCCATCGGTGCTATGCTGATATTATATTGAATATCATCAAGCTCAAGCGTTGCGTTTACTTTTATTTTTTTCTGTGCCATTTGTAATTCCTTTGTATTTTTTTGCCTTGTGTTTTACCTATAGCTGGAGGGTACAAAGGCACAAAGACCCTCCAAAAATTATGCTGTGAAAACTAAATCGAAGTTATCATCGCCAGCTGTTTTTCTAGCAGAGAAAGTTCTCTCTACATCCCAGTATCCATTTGTATCGGTTTCACTATCGGGAGTTGATACTTGCCCTACAGGAACTGAAATACTAAACTTTGCAACACCAGCACTATTATAAGCAGGTATTACTACCGCATATTGAGTACCATTTTTCATATCAGAAATTGGTGCTTCGTTTTGCTCTGTCATTTTTAGTGTAACTTTAGCCGTTGGCTTCATTCCACTATCTACAACTACATTACCACAAAATGTATCTTCTGTTTGAATTTGACGACCTAAATCTAAGGTTGCTGATTTCGCCCATACTGTATTCCCTCCGATGGTAAGTCCGCATGATTTTTTGCCCCATGCAACATCTGTTACTGCCAAATAGTTTGTTGGAATTGTATTATCCGCTGTCGCCGATGAAAGCTCCACAGGTGCAGCGTTTAGTGTACCATTCAACTCAAATTTAATTCGTACCATATCAGAAGCATTTACATCAATCGTGAATGTACCTTTAACATCTCTAATTTGATAAGTTCTACGCTTAGTTGTTACCTCAATAGAAGCTCCTATCGTAGCACTCATATCATATAGAGGTGCAAAGTGCAATGTGCCTGTTACATCGGTTTTCTCCATGCCACAAGCAATCATTAAATCTTCTACACCACCTAGAGATGCGTTCAAAGGCAATGCTAAATCCCAAGAGATTTTTACATTTGAATTATCTGCATTTAAAACAATATCATACTCTGCATCGTCCATAGGCATACAAGTATATGTGCTATACTCAATCGTAGGTAACGGTGCTTTACCTTTTTCCAGGCATAGTATTTTTGTAGGTGCGATGTATGTTCCAGCAACTGTCTGGATTAATACTTTTGCACCAAAATCGGCTTTTATAAATCTAGTGCCTAATGCCATTATTTCTCCTTATATCCGTTTTTAATCCAAGCAACTAATGTGCTTCTCGGCACTTCTAGTTCTCGATTATCTTTGACAACCACTACATACTTAGATGGTATCTTTGGTGTCACCTCTTTTTTTTCATCAGCCATTATAGACCTCCATTACATTGATTTGCACTAAACATTAACATAAATAGCGGAGCATCACCAACAGTAATGATTTTACCGCCATGAAAGTTTATCCATGTGGTAGCGTCATCATTAAAAGCTTTAACGCCCTCTAGGATTGAGTAGGTTAGCAAACTAGGGTCTATTACACAACCAATGGTTAAAATCAAATCTTCACTAACTTCTAAAAGTGTAGCTTGTGCATCCACTCCTAAATCTGAAAACTTAGTTTCTATTGTTGTAATAATAGTATTAATTTCCACGACCATCTCCCTCTAGCACTAGGATAATTTCCTCTCTCTTATTTCCATGATATTGCCATGTGATAATTTTGAAAGTATCCGTACCTAATGATATTTCTTTTGTTGATAATTGCTCAACACCATTTGTGTCTTTTGTTGTTGTTATGTCAGAAGATTGAACTTTAATAGCTCTCTGTCGATTGTTATCAACTTCGATACTATTATCGCTCATGCCAAATATACTATTGCCCTCGTATGTGTATGTATCACAAAATCTACTATTGTAGGTTGCTTGGAGGACTTTAGATATTGACATTTACTCTCCAAGCCCTGCTAAAATAGCTTCGACATCTTTTTCAGATTTAGCCGTTAAAGTGCCATCTTTTTTAGTTGCCAAAGCTAAATCTCCAAGATTATCAAGTAGATATAGCTTCTCATCTTCCGTTAAATCCAATGAGTCAATAATATCTTCATTGGATACATTATCGTTTGTTGGAGTAGTAGCACCTTTGGCTTCTACTGCAAACCCATTATCAATTAGATAAGTAGCTTTTTTTTCGTCTAGTTCAATTATGTCACTCGGCATATTCTTGCCGTATTTGACATTTAGTTTAACTTTCATTATGTGTCCTTTGTCCGTTTACTGCTATTACGCTGTTACTTTCATTGAGTAGAAAGCATTTCCGTTTTTAAGCAATGGCAACGGTGCTGTTCTATGCACAAGCTCGTGTACTGGTGGGTTTTGAGTAACAATTTCTTGTACATCAAATTCAGCAGAGATATTTACAACGCCTTCTCCTTGTTTTGCAACAGGAATACCACCAAACTCTGTAGTACCGTTTCCTCTTGAAGCCAATACCACAAAACCATCTGTTAAGAATTGAGTATCTGTTCCAGCAGAGTCTTTGTAAGTTCCTCTTTCAACATAAATGTCAAGCATCATGTCTTTGTATTGAACTGTACCAGCTTTGAAGAAATCACCTTCTGCATTTCTGCCCTCGTTAAGAGTATAGTTTTTCTTCAAGCCTGAACTTGTATTATCTGCTGTTCTAATTTGTGCATTATCATAGAAATATGAATAAAGAGCAGAGTTCATTACCGCCATAGTAGGTTTTACAATCATACTTTCGTATGCAGCATATAGATTATCTAGTGGAGTTGCACTTGCATTATCCCAATATAGCTCTGGTGCTGTATTTGTAAGAACTTTAATATTAGCAGCAGGTGTATTGAAAACAATATCTTCCGCACCGTCTTTGCCTTTGTAACCGCCAGCAATTTTATGAGTAGTTAGTGCTTGATAGATTGCTCTTTTAGTACCAATTAAAGCTCTAAGGGATAGTTTAGCAACACCATTAAGAGCAGACTCTGTAACAGCATCAATAGTGCCATCGCCATATTCGTTTTCGCCAAATTTTGACGCATTTGCGTAAATTTCATCTTTAGAAATTGACTCATTGAAATTAAGAGGTGCAAGAATAATTACACTTTTACCATCTTTTTCTACAACCTTAGCAGTTTCAGCAAATGAATGATAATCAGCAGACGCACCTTCAATTGTTGCATAATCGTACTCGATAAGCTTTGTGTTTCTAGGTCTTGCCTTTGGAAACAAAAGGTCTTGAATACCCATATCAGCACCAACAATAGTTGAAACTGCACTAATGAATGATTTTTTATTTTTAACTAATGCCATATTTTACCCCTCTACAACACTAAATTTTAT
>Ga0265294_10009522_pt1 | contig 11192 bp, 11 predicted proteins | sample MunlanPumphouse3_FD_192504 | JGI IMG/M metagenome (GOLD analysis project Ga0265294, IMG submission 192504) | Groundwater microbial communities from a municipal landfill in Southern Ontario, Canada - Pumphouse #3 | ecosystem: Environmental > Aquatic > Deep subsurface > Groundwater | place...
GCAGAAACTGGCCTTCGCGGTCAAGTAGCGCCCAGATGATGCCGATGCCGCCCAGCACGATGCTGGGCCAGCAGGCCATGTAGCGCAGCATGGCCTGGAGCGGGCGCAGCGATGTTCCGTCGGCACTTTCAATGCGCAGTTTCCATGTTTTCATCGGTAAGGTCTGGCCACCGTGCAGCCAGCACCAGACGAAATAGACCATGAGCACAAGGAAAACGTGCAGCCACTGCAGGCGGCCGCTGGGTTGCCAGCCAAAGGCCTGAAAAATGATCTGCGGAAACAGGAAAAATGCGATCAGTAGGGCGAAGATGACCAGGCTTTCATAGAGCATGGCACCCAGCCGGCGGCCGATGCTGGAAGGGTCTTGGATCATGGTGTGGGGAAAATGTTGCGGTGCGGGAAAATGCGGACTTTTATCCGGGAGAATCTTGACCGCTTCGGGGGTGTCGATTAAGGTTACACCCTTTTAGGCTAACAGCTTTTGGGCTCGAGCATGATGATCAGCGGTGCGGAAATTGTAATCAAGTGCTTGCAGGAAGAGAAGGTGGACTGCGTGTTCGGCTACCCCGGTGGGTCCGTGCTGCATATCTACGATGCGCTCTTCAAGCAGGATCACATCAAACACGTTCTGGTGCGCCATGAACAGGCGGCAGTGCATGCGGCCGATGCGTATTCGCGTTCCTCGCAACGCGTTGGCGTCGCGCTGGTGACGTCCGGCCCGGGGGTGACCAACACGGTAACCGGCATTGCCACCGCCTACATGGACTCGATTCCGATGGTCGTGTTGTGCGGCCAGGTGCCGACCAGCTACATCGGTCAGGACGCTTTCCAGGAATGTGACACGGTTGGCATCACCCGCCCCTGCGTCAAGCACAATTTCCTGGTCAAGGATGTCAAGGATCTGGCGCTGACCATCAAGAAGGCCTTCCACATTGCGGCGACCGGTCGCCCGGGGCCGGTGGTGGTCGACATTCCGAAGGATGTCACCGCCCAGATGTGCGAGTTCGAGTACCCGAAGACGATCCAGATGCGCTCCTACAATCCGGTGGTCAAAGGCCATCTGGGGCAGATCAAGAAAGCGGTCCAGGTTCTGCAGGAAGCCAAGCGGCCTATCATCTACGCCGGCGGTGGGGTGATCCTGTCCGATGCGGCCGAGCAGTTGACGCGGCTGGCAAAAAAGCTCGATTTCCCGGTGACCAACACCCTGATGGGGCTTGGCGCCTATCCTGCCACTGATCGCCAGTTCGTCGGCATGCTGGGCATGCATGGCACGTTCGAAGCCAATAACGCCATGCATTACGCCGACGTGATCCTGGCGGTTGGCGCGCGCTTCGATGACCGCGTGATCGGTAACCCGGAACATTTTGGCAGCGAACAGCGGCGCATCATTCATATTGACGTTGACCCGTCGTCAATTTCCAAACGGGTCAAGGTGGATGTGCCTATCGTCGGCAATGTTGCCGACGTGCTCGACGAAATGCTCAAGCTGCTTGATACCGGCTGCAAGACCGATCCGGAAGTTGCGGACTGGTGGAAGCAGATCGATACCTGGCGTGGCCGCAACTCGTTGGCTTATCGCCAGAGCAATCACATCATGCCGCAGTATGTGGTGGAAAAACTGTACGAAGTGACCGGTGGCGATGCCTTCATCACTTCCGATGTGGGTCAGCACCAGATGTTCGCTGCGCAGTACTACAAGTTTGACAAACCACGCCGCTGGATCAATTCCGGTGGCCTGGGCACCATGGGCGTCGGCCTGCCGTACGGGATGGGCGTGCTGATGGCTAATCCGGGGGCGCCGGTCGCTTGCATTACCGGCGAGGGCTCGATTCAGATGTGCATCCAGGAAATGTCCACCTGCAAGCAGTACGAGTTGCCGGTGAAGATCATCAACCTGAACAACGGCATGCTGGGCATGGTGCGCCAGTGGCAGGAAATGTTCTACTCGAAGCGCTATTCGCAGTCCTATGTGTCTTCGCTGCCGGATTTCGTCAAGCTGGCGGAGGCCTACGGGCACGTCGGTATGCGCATCGAGAAGCCCGAAGACGTGGTGCCGGCGCTGCAGAAAGCCTTCACCGAGCACAAGAACGACCTCGTGTTCATGGACTTCATCATTGATCCGGGCGCCAACGTCTTCCCCATGGTGGCGGCCGGCAAGGGTCTGACCGAAATGATCCTGGCCGAAGAACTGTAAGTGGGGAAAGAAAATACTATGCGACACATTATTTCCATCCTGATCGAAAACGAAGCCGGTGCGCTGTCCCGTGTTTCCGGCCTGTTTTCGGCCCGCGGCTACAACATCGAGTCACTTACCGTGGCGCCGACCGAGGACGAATCGCTCTCGCGCATGACCATCCTGACAGTCGGCTCGGACGATGTCGTCGAGCAGATCACCAAGCAGTTGAACAAGCTGGTTGATGTGGTCAAGGTTGTCGATCTGTCGGAAGCTGCGCACGTCGAGCGTGAGCTGATGATGATCAAGGTGCGTGCCACCGGCAAGGACCGTGAAGAGATGAAGCGCATGACCGACATCTTCCGTGGTCGCATCATCGATGTGACCGAAACGACCTATGTCATCGAGCTGACTGGCGACAGCACCAAGCTTGATGCCTTCATCGCTGCGCTCGATGGCGGCTTGATTCTCGAAACCGTTCGCACCGGCGTCTGCGGCATCGGCCGTGGCGATCGCATTCTCAAAGTCTAACTACCTGTCAACAAAGAGGAATTCATGAAAGTTTATTACGACAAGGACGCCGACCTCTCCCTCATCAAGGGCAAGAAGGTCACCATCGTTGGCTACGGTTCGCAGGGCCATGCCCATGCCCAGAATTTGAATGATTCTGGCGTCAAGGTTACGGTGGGTCTGCGCAAGGGCGGCGCGTCCTGGAAGAAAGCTGAAGCAGCCGGCCTCAAGGTCAAGGAAATTGCCAAGGCGGTGGAAGATGCCGACGTGGTCATGATCCTTCTGCCGGACGAGAACATTCCCCAGGTGTACAACGAGGAAGTGGCTCCCAATCTGAAGAAGGGGGCTGCCCTGGCCTTTGCCCACGGCTTCAACGTGCATTACAACCAGGTCGTGCCCCGTGAAGACGTGGACGTGATCATGGTCGCCCCCAAGGGCCCCGGCCACACCGTGCGTTCCGAGTACCTGAAGGGTGGCGGCGTGCCTTCCCTGATCGCCGTGTACCAGGACAAGACCGGCAAGGCCAAGGACATCGCTCTGTCCTACGCTGCTGCCAACGGCGGCACCAAGGGTGGCGTGATCGAAACCAACTTCCGTGAAGAAACCGAAACCGACCTGTTCGGCGAGCAGGCCGTGCTCTGCGGCGGCGCCGTGGAACTGGTGAAGATGGGCTTCGAAACCCTGGTCGAAGCCGGTTATGCCCCGGAAATGGCTTACTTCGAGTGTCTGCACGAACTGAAGTTGATCGTGGACCTGATGTACGAAGGCGGCATCGCCAACATGAACTACTCCATCTCCAACAACGCGGAGTATGGTGAGTACGTGACCGGTCCGGAAGTCATCAACGCCCAGTCGCGCGAAGCCATGCGCAACGCCCTGAAGCGTATCCAGACCGGCGAGTACGCCAAGATGTTCATCCTCGAAGGCCGTACCAACTATCCTTCGATGACGGCCCGTCGTCGCCTGAACGCCGTGCATCAGATCGAGACGGTCGGCGGCCAGCTGCGTGACATGATGCCGTGGATCAAGAAGAACAAGCTGGTGGATCAGACCAAGAACTGATCTACACCTGCTTTTTCTTCGCCGCGGGCGGTGTGGGTAACTGCACCGCCCGCGTTGTTTCTGCACTGGGCGATTGCGGTGTATCCTTATCGCCTGCGGTTTTACCGTGACTTGTTGCCTCTCGCATGACAGAACTCAAACCTCGCAAATCCCTGTTCAATCCTGAAGTTAAACGCCGGGGCATTTATGTCCTGCCGAATCTGTTTACAACAGCGGCCCTGTTCGCCGGTTTTTTCGCCATCGTCCAGGGGATGCAGGGAGATTTCGAGCGTGCGGCCATGGCGATTTTCATTGCCATGGTGCTGGATGGGCTGGATGGCCGGGTGGCACGTCTGACCAACACGCAATCGGCGTTTGGTGCCGAATATGACTCCCTCTCCGACATGGTCAGCTTTGGCGTCGCACCCGCCTTGGTGATGTATGAATGGGCCCTGAAGGATCTGGGACGCCTGGGCTGGATTGCCGCCTTCATTTACTGCGCCGGGGCGGCTTTGCGTCTGGCCCGGTTCAATACGACGCTGGAAGTGGTCGACAAACGGTTTTTCCAGGGCTTGCCTTCACCTGCTGCGGCCGCACTGGTTGCCGGCCTGGTGTGGGTGATGCTGCTGGCGGATGTCTCGGGTTATGACGTACGCTGGCTTGCCTGCGTGCTGACCATCTTTGCCGGATTGACCATGATTTCCAACATCCGCTATTACAGCTTCAAGGATGTGAATCTCAAGAAAAGCGTGCCCTTCTTCGTGATTGCCGCGATCGCCCTAGGCTTTGCCCTGGTTGCCTACAGTCCCGAGATTGCCCTGTTTTCCTTCTTTGTCGTTTATTGTCTGTCTGGCTACGTACTGGCGGCAATCGGTCTGGTGCGGGGTAAAAACAGCACTTAAGCGGTTTGGCGCGTCTGCCTGACAAAGGCGATGCAGCAGATGAAAATGATGAGAGCCAGCAGGGTTTCCGCGATAGCCAGTGCCTGGGTCAGGCCGCTGTCGCTGGTGGCACGTACCAGACCTTCCAGCAGATAGAACTGGATCAGCAGGGACAGCCATTTGTAGGTGTAGCGTTTGCCGCGCAGGAGGCCGAACAGCGGTGCCAGCAGGATGGCTCCCTTGAGGATCAGCCAGGAGCCGCCGGGGCGTAAGGGGGCGAGCCAGCCTTCCCAGAAGATGCAGAGGAAAATCAATGCGGTCAGCGTACCGCAGGTCAGGTAGCGCAGGCGGTCAGCGGTGAGCATCAGGGCGTTTCGGGGAAGATGGTGAAGATTTCTACAGCGCCGGTTTGCTCGCGCAGGGCGCCGGTACGAATTTCGCGGATGCTCAGGTTGCCCTGCTCAATCATCAGTACCACGTGCCGGAGATCTTCGTGCAGGAGGCCGCTGGGTACTACCAGGGTTTGTTCTGGATGAACTGGTGTGGCTGGCAGGAGCAGTGCTGGAGTTTGTGTGTCTTCCTTGGCCTGTGCCCGGATGACGCGGGCGGGCATGGGGCGGGCGGAGAGCAGTTGCAGGCCGATCTCGATGTGCTCTGGATTGTCTGACAAGGCCCAGCGGACGATGCAGAGGTGCCAGCTGCCTCCCGGCGTCGCCGCCTGTTGCGGCCGAATCGATACGATGTCGCCGACGCGCAGCGTCGATGTGCTGCCCGACACGTGCATCAGGGCATACCCATCCGGGCTTTCGTTGGTCACCATCCATTCGCTGCCGCTCTTTGTCTCTCCTTTGCGGAGCAGGCGGTGCAGGGTGTTGAGGCCGGCGTGGAGGTGTACCCGATAGATTTGCCGGCGGCGGGGGAATTTGCGTTTGACGGGGTTGCCCCAGGCGGTTTCAAGGCGGCGTAGCACACCCTGTCCAGCGCGGGTGGCGGCAAAATCGGGCAAATCGAGTTGTGCCGGGGTGTTGCCCTGATGCAGGGATTGGCGTAGTTCGCTAATCAGGCGGGCCAGTTCACTGCTATTGAAAAACCAGATGCGGCTTTCCGGGCTCGGAGATCGACGCAGCAGGGCCGTAGCTGGGGTGTCGCGCTCGGGGTCAATCCAGAAGCATGCCGCAGCATCGGTGCACGGCGTGTCTTCGAGACGCAGCGGCGGAGAGAGGCGCCTGACCAAGTGGTCGACGAAGCTGAGTTCCTCTGCGGTGTAGGAAGACGGCTGAATGGCTGCAAGCAACAAGGCGTTGAGGTAGATGCGCTCGATCGACGGGCCGTTCTGTGGCCCCGGGGTGCGCTCCACCGTCAGGCGCCGTGCCGACTGGTAGGTGCTGTGCAATTGCTGCCACAAGCCGGCGCGGGGGGTGGCGGAAATCCGGTCGTGCAGCTGTATCTGCCAGATGAGCAACAAAATTGCCCGGCGCAGCGCGGTTTGCGCCATATTCGCGGGCGGTTGATTGAGCGGGTCGAACAGCAGCGCCAGGGTGTTGAGATAGTCCTGGGCCAAAATTTCCAGTAAATCGAGCAAGGCACGGATGCGTTGGCGCAGCCGCCGGGAGATGGGTAGGGGCAGGTCGCGCAGGCTGGTGTGTTCGTGCTCGATCAGGGATTCGATACGGGGGAAGATGAGGTCGAGCAGCCGAACCCGCTGCGGTGTGGGCAAGGGGGTCTGACGCAGCAGGGTGAGTTGTTCGAACAAGCTGTCGACATGAGCGTCGTCGAGTATTTCTGGCGTGCCAGCGAGCCACTGCAGGATGTCGTCAATGCCGGAATCATCGGCGGAGCTGGTGAGGGCGCTTGAAATGGGGCTCATGGTGGGGTGCAGATTAGCAAAAAAGGCACAAGTGTGCACGTCGCGGCTGCGTCCGTGGCAGGTTTGCTGCTTGTTTTTTGTTGCTTAACCGCTATAATCCCACGTCTTTTTTCCCAGCTTAGGAAATCATTCCCATGGTTGTTATTCGTCTTGCTCGTGGTGGCGCCAAGAAGCGTCCGTTCTACAACATGGTGGTTACCGATTCGCGCAATCGTCGCGATGGTCGTTCGGTTGAGCGCATTGGCTTCTACAACCCGATGGCTTCCGGTGCCGCCGAAACCCTGCGTATCGCTACCGACCGCCTGGAATACTGGGTCAACAATGGCGCCCAGCTGTCGCCGACGGTCGCTCGTCTGGTCAAGCAGAACGCCAAGCAGGCTGCGTAAGATTCCTTGCCTGCCAGCGAGATCATCGTTCTTGGTCGCTTGGTCGAACCTTACGGGGTGCGCGGCTGGATGCACCTGCAGGTTTATGGTGATGACCCGCTGAGCTGGAAGAGCCTGCCGGTCTGGCAGGTCGGTAAGGAATCCGGGCCTTGGCAGGACTATGAACTGCAAGGTCTGAAGGCGCACGGTGATGGTTTTGTCGTGGCTTTTGCCGGCGTTACCGATCGCACCGCAGCCGAGGCGATGAAGGGGATGCTGGTCGGTGCGCCGCGGGCGGCCTTGCCGGCAGTGCCCGAAGATGAGTTTTACTGGGCGGATCTGGTCGGTCTGGATGTGGTCAATCGCACCAGCGAGTCGCTGGGCAAAGTGGTTGGGTTAATCGAGACCGGTGCCAACGCTGTCCTGCGTGTAGTCGATACCGACGCTGCAGAACCCGTCGAACGGTTGCTGCCATTTGTGGCGGCAGTGGTTGGCAAGGTGGATGTGGCTGCTGGCGTGATTCACGTCGATTGGGAGCGCGACTGGTGATCCGTTTTGACTGCGTGACACTCTTCCCCGAGATGTTCGCGGCAGTGACGGCAAGTGGCATTACCCGGCGCGCTCTGGAAGAGCATCGCTGGGCTTGGCAGGCGTGGAATCCACGTGATTTTGCCGAGAATGCCTGGCGGCGGATCGATGATCGGCCGTTTGGCGGTGGTCCTGGCATGCTGATGCAGCCTGGGCCGCTGGAGAAGGCCATTACGGCAGCTAAAGCCGCGCAGCAGGAAGCGGGTCTGGCTAGCAGCCGGGTGATTTATCTGTCGCCCCAGGGGCAACCCCTGCAGCATGAACGGGTGATGACTCTGGCAGCGCAGGCACAGGCAGCTACGGGTCTGGTACTGCTGTGCGGGCGATATGAAGGAGTCGATGAGCGTGTGATCGAGCGCTGCGTCGATGAAGAAATTTCGATCGGAGATTTTGTGTTGTCCGGTGGCGAGTTGCCGGCGATGGTGCTGATTGATGCCATTGTCCGTCAGTTGCCCGGGGTGCTTGGTGATGCGACGTCGGCGGTGGAGGACTCTTTTGTCAGTGGCCTGCTCGATTGTCCGCACTACACTCGACCGGAAACTTATGCGGGACAAGCGGTGCCGGAGGTGTTGCTGTCCGGTAACCACGAAAGAATTCGGCGCTGGCGGTTGCAGCAATCGCTGGCTCGAACCCGGGAGCGCCGCCCGGAGCTGTTGGCCAAATGGCTGGCGCAACGCAGTCTGACTGCAGAAGAGACGCAACTCCTCACGGAACTTTCCGGAGCGGAGCAATGCGGTGAGTAATTTTCAACAACAAGGATCTCACATGAACCTGATTCAACAACTTGAGCAAGAAGAAATTGCCCGCTTGGGCAAGACCATTCCCGAATTTGGCCCCGGCGACACCGTCGTCGTTCAGGTCAAGGTCAAGGAAGGTGCCCGCGAGCGTCTGCAGGCGTATGAAGGTGTGGTGATTGCCAAGCGCAATCGCGGCCTGAATTCCTCTTTCATCGTGCGCAAGATTTCTTCCGGCGAAGGCGTCGAGCGGACTTTCCAGACCTATTCGCCGCTGGTTGCCAGCATCGACGTGAAGCGTCGCGGTGATGTGCGTCGCGCCAAGCTGTACTACCTGCGTGAGCGTTCCGGCAAGTCGGCACGGATCAAGGAAAAGCTGCCGGCGAAGAAGGTTTCCGCCTGATTCGACAGCAGAGCAACAAAAAAGGCGCTACGGCGCCTTTTTTGTTGTCGTCTGCGGGGGGGGATTAGCCCGCAAGCTTGTCGCGTTCGATCAGTGCGTAAGCCGAGTGGTTGTGGATGGATTCGAAATTTTCCGATTCGACGACATAAGCGACAACGCGTGGCTCGGCATTGAGGCGGGCTGCGACATCGCGGACCATGTCTTCGACGAATTTGGGGTTGTCGTAAGCGCGTTCAGTGACGAATTTTTCATCCGGGCGCTTGAGCAGGCCGAACAACTCGCAGGAAGCCTCGGCTTCAACCAGCTGGACGATCTCCTCGATCCACATGAATTCGTTGGTACGTGCGGTGACGGTCACGTGTGAGCGCTGGTTGTGGGCGCCACGGTCGGAGATTTTTTTCGAGCAAGGACACAGACTGGTGACCGGGACCACGACCTTGGTGGCCACCTGAATTTTGCCGTTGATGATGTCACCAATGAAGGTGACGTCGTAATCGAGCAGGCTCTGCACGCCGGAAACCGGGGCGGTCTTGTTGATGAAGTAAGGAAAATTCATCTCGATGTGGCCGCTCTCGGCCTCCAGGCGGACCAGCATGTCCTGCAGCATGGCCGGGAAGTTTTCCACTGAAATGGCCCGCTCGTGGCTATTCAGGATTTCCACGAAGCGCGACATGTGCGTGCCCTTGAAGTTGTGCGGCAGGCCCACGTACATGTTGAAGGTGGCAATGGTGTGCTGGGTGCCTTCCGATTTGTCACGTACCTTGATGGGGTGACGGATCGACTTGATGCCGACCTTGTTGATGGCGATCTGGCGGGTGTCGGCTGAACTCTGTACGTCGGGGATGCTGGTAGTGGTCATGTGTTGTTGTGGCTGCTGGAATGGGTTAAGAGGTCGTTGCGGCGCGAATCTGGCGCACGATGCCGTCGGTGTCGAGGCCGAGTTCGGCAAGGAGCTGACCTTGTTCGCCGTGCTCGATGAAGGTGTCGGGCAGCCCTAGGCGCAACAGGCGGGAATCATTGCCGGCTTCGCTCAGGGCGCGGGCGATTTCCGCTCCGGCGCCGCCGATGATGGCGTTCTCTTCGATGCTCACCAGCAGTGAATGGTTCCCGGAAATTTCCTGTAGCAGCTTGCGGTCCAGTGGTTTGATGAAGCGCATGTTGACGACGGTGGCATCGAGAATCTCACCGGCGGCCAGGGCGGCCGGGACCAGGCTGCCAAAGGCGAGCAGGGCGATGCTCCGGCCCTGGCGCAGGATTTCGGCCTGGCCAATGGGCAGGGTGTCGAGGTCGGCGGCGGGCGCCTTGCCGCTACCGCCGCCGCGCGGGTAACGCACCAAGCTGGGGCCAGGATAGGCGTACGCGGTCGACAGCATGCGCCGGCATTCGGCTTCGTCGGCTGGCGCCATGATCAGCAGATTGGGAATGCAGGTGGCAAAAGACAGGTCGAAACTGCCGTGATGGGTCGGGCCGTCAGCACCGACCAGACCGCCGCGATCAACGGCAAACATGACGGGGAGATTCTGCAGCGCCACGTCGTGAATGAGCTGGTCGTAAGCGCGTTGCAGGAACGTCGAATAGATGGCGACGACCGGTTTCAGTCCTTCGCAGGCCAGACCGGCGGCGAAGGTGACGGCGTGTTGCTCGGCAATGCCGACATCGTAGTAACGGTCGGAGAATTCCTGGGCGAAGCGCACCATGCCGGAGCCTTCGCGCATCGCCGGGGTGATGCCGATCAGTCGCTGATCGGCACGTGCCATGTCGCATAGCCAGTCACCGAAGACCTGGGTGTAGGTGAGCTTGTTGCTGCCCCCTTGGGCGATGCCCTGGTCGGCCGCAAATTTGCCAACACCGTGGTAGAGCGTCGGGTCGCTTTCCGCCAGCTTGTAGCCGTGCCCCTTTTTGGTAATGACGTGCAGGAATTTTGGCCCTTTGAGCTTCTTCAGATTTTCCAGGGTGGGAATCAGGGCATCGAGGTCGTGCCCGTCAATCGGACCGTAGTAATGGAAGCCGAATTCTTCGAACAGCGTGCCGGGGGCAATCATGCCTTTGACGTGTTCCTCGGCACGGCGCGCCAATTCCAGCAGGGGTGGGGCGAAGCCCAGCATGTGTCGCCCCGCTTCGCGGGCAACGTTGAAGGTCTTGCTGGAGGTCAGGCGGGTGAGGATGTTGTTGAGGGCACCGACCGGCGGTGAGATCGACATCTCGTTATCGTTGAGGATCACCAGCATGTCGGCGTCCGCCACGCCAGCGTTGTTCATGGCTTCGAACACCATGCCGGCGGACATCGCGCCGTCACCGATGACGGCCACCACCTGGCGCTCTTCCCCCTTGTGTTTGGCGGCCAGCGCCATGCCTAGGGCAGCGGAGATGGAAGTCGAGGAGTGGCCGACACCGAACGTGTCGTACTCGCTTTCGCAGCGTTTGGGGAAACCGGCAATGCCATGCCGCATGCGCAGCTTGTCCATGCCGGAGCGACGGCCGGTCAGGATTTTGTGCGGATAGCACTGGTGTCCGACGTCCCACACCAGGCGGTCATGCGGGGTGTCGTAGACAGCGTGCAGGGCAATGGTCAGTTCGACCGTGCCTAGGTTGGACGACAGGTGGCCACCGGTTTGCGATACCGAGGAGAT
>Ga0265294_10009523_pt1 | contig 11191 bp, 10 predicted proteins | sample MunlanPumphouse3_FD_192504 | JGI IMG/M metagenome (GOLD analysis project Ga0265294, IMG submission 192504) | Groundwater microbial communities from a municipal landfill in Southern Ontario, Canada - Pumphouse #3 | ecosystem: Environmental > Aquatic > Deep subsurface > Groundwater | place...
ATACAATGTTGTCACCTTTTAGGTTAGAACCATTTTCCAATCATCGTGCTGATTTTCTTAGCGTTCTTGGCGTCTTTGCGGTTCAACTGCCGTTTTTAGGTTAAAAAGAGTGCAACTACTTCTGGCGCAAAGAAGGAAGATAACGCCGTATGATATCAAAGAGGCAGCAGAAAAGCCTCCTGATAAACATCTATGCCCCTGCTGCTCAGAAGGAGTCATGGTGGTGATTGCCTCTCTACCAAGGAAGTCACGCAGCTCGACATAAGAATATATGAATCCGGCGGCGGCAATAGTCAAAAAGCTGTACCTTTAATAATACCGGTGTGCGCTATAGGTGCGCCTGCTCACTCTGAAAATAGCATCTACAGGGTAAGATTCGAGTTTCATAGCGATCAAAATTTATGTGAAAGAGCGACGAAAACAAGAATGCCGACAGTTAAATCTCCTCAAACACCCACAAAAAGACCAGCACATCACAGTAACCAGAGTCAAAATCCGAGATAAAAATCCAAATGCTAGCAGAGCAGACGCGCTTTAGTCCAACAACAGTTTATGCGGTGGTTCCGCTGACGCTACACACCGCATAAACTCTTAAATTGTTATTTGAAAATATAAGGGAACATCCGATGTAATATGGTCATGGAATACAATGAGCAGAGACGAAAAAAGGGGACATACCGTAATGGTAGTCCCCCTTTGATTTTTTATGTGTTGCGGATCAGCCGAGCGTATTGACGAGCCTGGTAAGGCGCGATACGTTGCGGGATGCATTGGATTTGTGAATTACACCCTTGGTGGCAGAGACGTCGATAACAGGTATTGCAGCATTCAAAGCAGCTGTAGCCGCTACCTTGTCCTTTGCCTCAACAGCCTCACGTACTCTCTTTATAAATGTCTTCAACGTCGAAGAAACGTGCTTGTTACGAGCGTTTCTTTTTGCATTCTGTTTGATTCGTTTGATTGCCGATTTATGATGAGCCAAACCGCACCTCCAAGATAATGTTAGGATACTTTATTAAGTAGTCAAAGTTGTTTTTATAACAGTCAATTCATGATGGTGTCAAGTTAAATTACGGAAGTATCCGCACGCGCCTGTCTTCTACCTTGATTCTTCCTTCAGAAAAAAGTCTGATGGCCTCAGGGAATGTGCGGTGTTCCTCCTTCTGGATGCGTGCTGAAAGCGTAGCCTCGGTATCATCCTGATCAACCGGAACAACGGCCTGTAGGATGATTGGGCCTGTATCGGTTCCGCAGTCCACAAAATGAACGGTACAACCTGAGAAACGAACACCATGATCGATCGCCTGTTGTTGGGCGTGCAGGCCCGGAAAAGCTGGCAGCAGGGCAGGGTGAATATTGATGATGGCGTTGGGGAAAGCCGAGACCATTACCTCCGACAGTATCCGCATGAATCCAGCCAATATGATCAATTTTACATCATGATTTTGCAGGATATTCACTAGGGCGTCGTCGTATTCCCTGCGGTTGGCAAAACCACGGTTCTCGTGAACTATTACAGGAATTCGGTGGTTGGTTGCCCGTGTGAGTGCGAAGGCATCAGGATTATTGCTGATGACGCACATGATTCGAGCATTGATCTCACCAGCCTCGATTTGATCGATGATCGCCTGTAGGTTGGAGCCGTTGCCTGATACGAGAACGGCCAGCTTGATGGGCTCTTTAATTTTCATTACCCCTCCACCAGTTCGACACCCTCGCACCCATTGAGGCTGGCAGTAATCTCTCCGATAATCCAGGCCTTTTCATCGAGTCCGTTCAGCCGATAGATCATATCCTCGGCTTCGTGTTCATCTACTACCAGTACCATACCGATGCCCATGTTAAAGGTTCGGAACATTTCGTCACGCTCAACATTGCCGACTTCTTGCAGGATACTGAAAAGTATTGGCCGTTCCCAGCTGGATAGGTGGATGGATGCCCGGCATCCATGTGGTAAAACACGGGGAATATTTTCAATTATACCTCCTCCCGTGATATGGGCGATGCCTTTGATATTGAAGTTTTTAAGCAGGTTCATAATGGAACGGATATAGATGCGGGTTGGAGTGAGCAATTCATCTGCAACGGTTCGTCCTGTTCCCGGCAGTTCAGAATCGATGGTAAGTCCCAAATGCTCAAAGATCAGCTTGCGCGCCAGTGAGTAGCCGTTGCTATGAAGACCGCTGGAAGCAATGCCAATCAGGCGATTGCCAACAGCAATGCTGGAGCCATCTATGATGTTCTCCCGGTCGACCACACCGACGGCAAAACCAGCAACGTCATATTCCCCATCGGCATAAAAACCTGGCATCTCAGCGGTCTCGCCTCCGATCAGGGCACAACCTGCCTGTCTGCATCCTTCGGCAATTCCTTTGACAATGGAGGCTGCCTTTTCAGGCAGAAGTTTTCCAGTTGCAAGGTAGTCCAGGAAAAAAAGAGGCTCGGCGCCCTGCACAACGATATCGTTGACACACATGGCAACAAGATCAATCCCCACGGTGTCATGACGGTCAGCCATAAAGGCAATCTTGAGTTTAGTACCAACGCCGTCGGTGCCTGAGACCAGTACCGGGTTTTTGTATTTGGAGCTGTTCAGTGAGAACAGTCCTCCAAATCCGCCAATTTCAGCCATGACCTCGGGCCGAAAGGTTGACTTGACCAAGGGCTTGATCATCTTGACGAAGCTATTACCAGCCTCAATGTCTACCCCTGCATCTTTGTATGTGACTCTCTGATCGCTCAAACGCTTACCTCCTATTACGCAAGGAATCTTTTGTAAAACATGGGTAGCTAAATGTCAATTTCAAACTGGGAAAATGCAGGGTGATTTTATTCTACCATACAGAATGTCACCGGAGGACATAACCTGGCTCCGACGCTTCACTCTGGGGGTACTCAAGTCCAATTTACCCTGAATATTAGCGGCAACGGCACAAATTGTTCAGGCATTGCGCATCTGCTCACGGTACCCCTCGTAATTTCTTCTTATCTCATGGAGCGAGTCTCCGCCGAACTTATCCAAAAACATATTGGCTATCTCAATGGCTACCACCGCCTCTGCCACAACCAAAGCAGCTGGCACAGCACATGTATCAGAACGCTCCACGGTCGCCTCGAATGGCTCATGGGTACGCATATCCACAGATCGCAACGGCTTGTACAACGTGGGTATTGGTTTCATGGCCGCACGCAAAATGATCGGCTCACCATTAGACATGCCACCCTCAATGCCACCAGCATTGTTTGATGCACGGTAATAGGCACTGGCCGCACCATCTTCGAGTCGAGTCGTGTCCCAGAATATTTCGTCATGTACTTTTGAACCAGGTAGACGGGCAGCGTCAAAGCCGATGCCGACTTCAACTCCCTTGATGGCTTGAATGCTCATCAACGCCATACTCAAACGGGCATCCAACTTGCGATCCCAGTGGACATAACTCCCCAGACCGGGAGGAGTGCCAAGCACATGCACCTCCACCACACCACCCAGGGTATCCCCGCTGAACTGGGCAGCATCGATCATCCGCTTCATTTCCAACTCTGCGGACGCATCGCAACAAAACAACTCAGACTCCGCAGCCATCTGCCACAGTTGTTCCAGCGGCAGATCAGGGTGCGCTGCGATAACACCTCCTACCTCGGTCACAAAACCACCCACGTAGATATCAAAGGCTCTCAATAACGACTTGGCAACAGCCCCGACCGCCACACGCACCGCTGTCTCACGGGCGCTGGAGCGCTCAAGAATGTTGCGCACATCAGCATGATCATATTTCAATGCACCGGTCAAATCAGCATGTCCAGGGCGTGGCCGGGTAACAGCAAGCGAGTCATCCCGATAGAGGGAAAGCGGTGACATCTTTTCAAGCCAGTTCTCCCAGTCACGATTCTTCACGGCCAGAGTTATTGGTGAAGCAAGTGTCGTACCCCAACGGACTCCGGACAATATATCCGCCGTATCCTTTTCGATCTTCATCCGTCCGCCGCGGCCATAGCCCTGTTGACGGCGTGACAGATCAAGGTTGATGGTTTCAACAACAAGCGGAACACCGGCAGGCATTCCTTCAATAATGGCTGTTAATTGCGGTCCGTGGGATTCACCCGCGGTAAGATAGCGAAGCATAAAAGAAAAAAACCTCCTTAAGTAAGAAAGGAGGTTAAATTAGCATTTCTGCCACTAAAACGGCAAGGTAAAAGGTTATGGTAAACCAGTTGAATCTTGCGTAGCGGTTGTAAATTAATAGCCCGGTGTTGCCACCGGGCTATTAACAATCTACATTCTGAAAAAAACCTAGGCGATAGCCGCTAAGGCCTTTTCAAATCCCATACTGAAAGCTTTCTTGTTGAGTTCGATGAAAGCCTCCGGAACGCTGGAAAGAACAGCTTTCTCGGCATTCTCTCTTGTAACCTGCCCGGTTAATGCCACCATCGCGCCAAGAGCAACGATATTGGCAACGATTTCACGGCCAACATCATTTTTAGCAGTGTTGATGATCGGGAAGGCAACTGTTTTGAAGTTGCCTGGTGGCACATCCTTGACCAGATCTGAGTCAATCAGTAAAACGCCACCTTCCTTGAGGTCGTGAGAATACTTGTTTGCAGCTTCCTGAGTCATTGCCAACAGGGCATCGCACTGGGTAACCTTCGGATAGTCGATCGTGTCGTCGGAGATAATTACCTCCGACTTTGATGCGCCGCCGCGGGCTTCAGGACCGTAACTCTGCGACTGAACGGCCTGTTTACCTTCATATATCGAAGCGGCCTTAGCCATGATGATCCCGGCGGTGATCAGACCCTGTCCACCCGCACCGGAAAATCTGAGTTCATATCTTGACATGAATATATCGCTCCTTTTCCTGTAATTATTACTTAGCTTGAGCGCGCTCGATAACCTTGGCGTACTCGGTTGTATAATCGCACTTTGTATCATCTTTATAAAGGACACCGGTGAGAACCTTACCTTTTAACTGCTCGGCACTCATTTTTTCGGCAGCCTTGACCGGAACGGCAACTTCTTTAAGACGGTTCATCATTTCGATAACTGACTTGTATTTGTTGCGACGACCGTAAGTGGTCGGGCAATCGTCAAGAATTTCTACAACAGAGAAGCCTTTATGCTGAATTGCTTCTGCAATCAGCTTATCAATCTGATTGGCATGGAAAGCAGTGCCACGGGCAACAAAGGTAGCACCGGCGCCGATAGCCAGTTTGGCAATGTCAAAGTTGGGATCCGGATTGCCGTAGGGAGTGGTGGATGCCTTGTGTCCGGTCGGAGTACATGGTGAAAACTGGCCGCCGGTCATGCCGTAGATATAGTTGTTCATGATGATGTAAGTCATGTCGATGTTACGGCGGCAGGCGTGGATGAAATGGTTGCCGCCGATGGCGGTGCCGTCTCCGTCTCCGCCACAGAGAATTACATTCATTTCAGGCTTTGCCATCTTGACGCCAGTAGCAAAAGCAGCGGCCCGACCGTGCGCAGTGTGCAACGTGCAGCAATCTATGTAGCCGGGGAGACGTGAAGCACAACCAATACCGGAAACAATAGCGGTATTTTTCATGTCCAGCTTAAGGGTATCCATTGCCCGGATCAGGCCCTTCATGACAATGCCGTGACCGCAACCAGGGCACCAAATGTGCGGAAGTTTGCCGGGACGGAGATATTTTTCATAATCAAAAGCCATGGTTATTTAACCTCCTTAATCTTCTCAACAATCTGGACGGGATTGATAGGCTCGCCATCAACGCGGAAGATGCCGAGTACCGGGACCTTGCCCTGTGCGCAACGCTCAAGCTCGATGGAACACATTCCCAGGTTCATTTCTGGGATTACAAAACCTTTGACCTTGGCGGCCAGGGCTTTGATCTGCTTATCCGGAAAGGGCCAGAAGGTTTTGATGCGGAACATTCCGGCCTTGATGCCCTGCTCGCGAGCAACATTAACGGCATAACGGGCGGAGCGGGAGGTTGAGCCATAGGCCACAACCACCACTTCGGCGTCTTCAAGCATGTACTCTTCAAAGGTAACGATGTCATCGACCTTGGCGCTGACCTTGCGGACCTGGCGCTCTTCCTCGGCCTGTACGATCTCGGCCTTGGTGGTTGGAAAACCGTCCTGCATCTTGTTAAGGCCGGTCACATGATACTTGTAACCGGAACCAAAGTTTGCCAGGGGCGGCACATCGCCGAAACTGGTGTCGTACGGCTTATATTGCTCTGGTGGTACAGTCGGCGCCTTGCGAGGAGTGATTTCAATCTCACCCGGCTCACGGAACTCGATCCGCTCACGCATATGGGCAATGATCTCATCCGGTAGAACATGTACCGGCATGCGGTACTTCTCGGACAGACTGAAGGCTTCTGCCGTCATGTCATAGCACTCCTGCACTGAAGCAGGCATCAATGCGATGGTGGCGTGGTCACCATGTGTACCCCACCTTGCGCACATGACATCAGACTGGGAAGGACCGGTGGGCATGCCGGTAGAAGGACCACCGCGCATGACGTTGAAAATTACACACGGGATCTCGGCGATGCAACCATAGCCGATAATCTCCTGCTTGAGGGACAGACCCGGGCCTGATGTGGAGGTCAGTACCTTGGCGCCTGTCAAAGATGCGCCGAGGCATGCGGACATGGCGCCGATCTCGTCTTCCATCTGAATAAATTTGCCGCCGATTTTTGGCAGTTCAATGGACATAACCTCGGCTACCTCGGTCGAAGGGGTAATCGGGTATCCGCCGAAAAAATTGCAGCCGGCGTAAATGGCGCCGTGAGCGGCAGCCTCGTTACCTTGCAAAAACTCTACTTTTTTTGCCACAGTTAAGTTCCTCCTGTTAGATTAGTCAGTAATAACCTTTATTGCAAAGTCTGGACAACGCAGTTCGCATTGCATACATTTGGTACAGGCTTCCAGGTTCTTGACAGCTACGACAAAGCCCTTCATTTCAAGGACCTTGGTAGGGCAGAATTCCACACAAATGTGGCACCCCTTGCAATACTTCTCAATAATCTCAATTTTTGGCAATTTTTTTTCCATCTGAAAATGCTCCTTTATTTCCGTAATAAAAGGTGTGAAATATCAGACCCATAACGTAGCAAAAGAAGGGCATAGCCCTTCTTTTGCGTTACACAAAAGAACCCTGACGAGTCTACATTTACTTCATGCTACCAACCAGTTCTTTTACAGCAGCAACAGACTTATCCATCATAGCCTGCTCTTCAGCGTCCAGTTTGAACTGAATGATATTCTCGACACCCTTCTCGCCAAGGATTGCCGGCACACCAACATAGAAACCGTCGACGCCGAACTCACCCTGCAGGAAGCAGCAGGTAGGAAGAACACGCTTCTGATCCTTGAGGATCGACTCGGCCATGGCAATGGCGGAAGAAGCGGGTGAGTAAAAAGCAGAACCGGTTTTCAGCAGGGCAACAACTTCACCGCCAGCTCCACGGGTACGCTTAACCATAGCTTCCATAACTTCCTTGGCCTTGGCGGCATCCTTGTATTTCTGCTCAAGGATTTCCATGACCGGAATACCATTAACGCTGGCATAACGTACCAGCGGCACCATGTCGTCGCCGTGACCACCAAGAGTCATGGCTGTTACGTCTTTAACTGATACCCCCAGCTCCCAAGCGATAAAGGTTGCGAAGCGGGCCGAATCAAGAACACCAGCTTGGCCGATAACGCGGTTGTATGGGAAGCCGGTGATCTTCTGACACAGGGTAACCATTGCATCAAGCGGGTTGGAGATGACGATTACGATGGAATTAGGAGCGTACTGTTTGATCCCTTCGGAAACTGAAGTCATGATCTTGGAGTTAACCTCGATCAGATCATCGCGGCTCATGCCCGGCTTGCGTGGCAGACCGGCTGTGACTATAACGATGTCGGAATCCTTGATGTCTTCGTAACTGTTGGTACCTTTCAGGTTGACGTCATAACGGTCAACCGGGCCTACTTCAGCAATGTCGAGCATTTTGCCTTGTGGAAGGCCTTCAACGATGTCAAACAGGACAACGTCTCCGAGTTCACGCAGAGCACAAAGCTGAGCAAGAACGCCACCGATCTGCCCGCCACCGATGAGAGAAATCTTTTTACGTGCCATTTTTTGTTTCCTCCTTATTGATTTGTGTTGCAAAAGAAATGTGGGGAATGTCCGAAACCCCCACTATTGAGTAATCAAATATAACTACATGTTCTCGATCAGAGCATCGGCAAACCCGGAGCAGGAGAGCAGGATTGCACCCTGCATCATTCGCTCGAAATCATATGTTACACGTTTCTGCCCGATAGTCCTGTCGATGGCTTTTGTAATCAAGTCGGCAGCTTCCTGCCAGCCTATATACTCAAGCATCATGACACCTGAAAGAATTACGGAACCTGGGTTGACCTTGTCCAGATTGGCATACTTGGGGGCGGTGCCATGGGTAGCCTCAAAAATTGCATGACCTGTCTGGTAATTAATATTGGCGCCAGGTGCGATACCAATTCCACCGACCTGTGCAGCCAGGGCATCCGAGAGGAAGTCGCCTTCCAGATTCATAGTTGCAACCACATCAAATTCCTTGGCGCGAGTCAAAACCTGCTGCATGGTGATATCTGCAATAGTATCCTTTACCATCAGGAGTTTTTTCCACTGGCCGTTGCCATGGGTAGGCATAAGCATGATGGCTGCCTCAACTTCATTGCGGATGTCCTCTTTCTGTTTCGGGGACATCATATCATAACCGGGATCAATCTGTTTGGCGTTGTCTTCTACCGAAAGGCACGGCTTACGGTCCTGGTTATCGATGATCCAACTCTCGCGCTCTGTCACAACCTGATCACGGAATTCACCTTTGGCGACACCGTAGCCCCAATCCTTAAAGGCGCCTTCGGTGAATTTCATAATATTGCCCTTATGGACAATAGTCACCGAACGACGTTTATGATCAAGCGCATACTGTATGGCCGCACGGCACAAGCGCTCGGAACCTTGCCTGGAAATCGGCTTGATACCGATGGATGTAGTCTCCGGGAAGCGGATCTTTTTTACACCCATTTCTTCAATGAGGAATTTCTTGACCTTTTCGCAGTCAGGGGAACCGGTCATCCACTCAATACCGGCATAGATATCTTCACAGTTTTCGCGGAAGATAACCATATCAACATCTTCAGGTTTTTTGACCGGTGAAGGAACGCCTTGAAACCAACGTACCGGGCGAAGACATACATAGAGATCAAGCAATTGACGCAAAGCAACGTTTAGAGAGGTTATGCCTCCACCAATGGGGGTAGTAAGAGGCCCCTTGATGCCAACCATGAATTCCTTGAAAGCTTCAACGGTTTCGCCAGGTAACCATGCCATGTCACCCATTGAATCGCGGAATATATTGAAGGGCTTTTCACCGGCATATACTTCCATCCAGCTGATCTTCTTACTGCCTCTGTAAGCCTTTTTCACGGCAGTATCGAAAACACGTACCGAGGCTTTCCAGATATCAACACCAGTACCGTCTCCCTCAATAAAAGGAATGATCGGATTATTCGGTACAATCAGCTTTCCGAAGCTCCCCATGGAAATCTTTTCCCCAAGTGGAACTGTTAGATACGTATAAGCCATCAGCCCTTCTTTCGAGGAAAACATCCATCTGAAGACAAAACAAAAACAACATCAAAACAGGTTTTGCAGAAAAAAATTAAATGGCTGTATATCTGTATATATATGCAACCGAAAACAGGGCAGGAGTAACTAGCCGCCCACCCTGTTTCCGGCATGTTTAATTTATAGCGTCTATTATTGCATTCAAGGTTGCACTTGGGCGCATTGCTTTTTCCGTCTTAATCGGATCCGGCTGATAATAGCCACCAATATCCTGAGGCTTTCCTTGAGCTCCGATAAGCTCTTCATTAATCTTTGCTTCATTTTCTTGAAGCTGCTTGGCTACTACAGCAAAACGTGCTGCCAGATCCTTGTCTTTAGTCTGCTCGGCCAGAGCCTCTGCCCAGTACATTGCAAGATAGAAATGACTGCCTCTGTTATCTATCTGACCAACTTTACGAGCCGGGTTCCTGTTGTTATCAAGGAATTTGGCGTTTGCCTGATCAAGCGTATCTGCTAAAAGTTGAGCTTTTTCATTCTTGAAGGTGCTGGACAGATGCCGCAATGATTCCGCCAGCGCCAGGAACTCGCCGAGTGAATCCCATCTCAGGTACCCTTCCTTTACAAACTGCTGAACATGTTTGGGCGCCGAGCCGCCTGCACCAGTCTCAAAAAGTCCGCCACCAGCCAGAAGCGGCACGATTGAAAGCATCTTTGAACTCGTACCCAATTCAAGAATCGGGAACAGGTCGGTCAGATAATCCCTCAGGGCATTGCCGGTTACTGTAATCGTATCTTTACCATCTTTTGCCCGTTGCATGGCGAACTGCATAGCTTCCACAGGCGGCATGATTTGAATATCCAAGCCACTGGTATCGTGATCTTTCAGATAAAGATTAACTTTTTCGATCATCTGGGCATCATGTGCCCTGTTTTTATCCAGCCAGAAAATAGCAGGCGCTCCGGTTGCACGTGCCCTGTTTACAGCCAGCTTGACCCAGTCCCGAATCGGCAGGTCTTTTGCCTGGCAACCGCGCCAGATATCGCCCTCTTCCACTTCGTGCTGAAACAGTATCGCTCCCGACTCATCGACAACGCGCACCGTGCCGTCGGCGGGAATCTTGAACGTCTTGTCGTGTGAGCCGTATTCTTCGGCCTTCTGTGCCATCAGACCCACGTTCGACACACAACCCATGGTTGTGGGGTCAAACTGGCCGTTTTTCTTACAGAAATCAATACACTCCTGATACCACTCCGAGTAACATTTATCGGGTATCACGCACTTCACGTCATGGAGCTTTCCATCCGTACCCCACATCCCGCCGGAGTCACGCATAACGACCGGCATGGATGCGTCGATGATGATGTCGTTGCTGGCATGCAGGTTGGTGATCCCTTTGTCGGAGTCAACCATGGCAAGCTCGGGTCTTTTCTTGTAAACAGCCTGGATATCCGCTTCGATCTCGGCCTGCTTAGCCTCCGGCAAATTCTTGATTTTCAGATAAAGATCGCCCAGACCAAGATCCGGATTCACACCCAGTTCCTTGAAGGTTGCGGCATGTTTTTCAAAAACGTCCTTAAAGAAGACGGAGACGAAATGGCCG
>Ga0265294_10009524_pt1 | contig 11190 bp, 14 predicted proteins | sample MunlanPumphouse3_FD_192504 | JGI IMG/M metagenome (GOLD analysis project Ga0265294, IMG submission 192504) | Groundwater microbial communities from a municipal landfill in Southern Ontario, Canada - Pumphouse #3 | ecosystem: Environmental > Aquatic > Deep subsurface > Groundwater | place...
ACCGTGTTTGTTTATATTGTGATAATATGGCTTATGTTTGGCATCATCACAAGGGTTACGCTAAAGAGAATTGGCTTGACGTTATTCCGGTATGTTCTAAACACCACGGTTTAATCCACAAAGGAGTCCACAATAGATGTCAGGATTAACAGCAAATGTTAGTAGTAAGCCATACCAGAGCGGTTTTTTGACTTCTTTGGAGCGTTTTCCTGCGATGATAGCCGGTTGGGGCACAGGTAAGACTATGTGTGCGATTTTGAAAGGTCGGATAAACTCGCGGGCTTTCAAGAACAATTTAGGTTTAATAGTGAGGAAGAACTTCACTGATTTGCGTGATTCGACGTTGAAGGATTTCGAGTTATACACAGGAATTAAAGTTCCTCAGCACACCAAGGAGATAGTTGACGAGAACGGCAGTGTAACGATGTTCCGGCACGGTGACGAGTTGAGTGGTTTACAGAACGTCAATTTAGGTTGGGCTTACATTGAGCAGGCAGAGGAATTTGATTCGGACGATACATTCGGTATGTTGAGGGGCAGGTTGAGGCGGAAATTAGAGCCTGATGTGAGTATATGGTCAGATCCATCTTTTAAGGTTGGGCCGGTTCACAGGCCGTTTATAGAGAAATTACAGGAATTGAAGCCTCAGCAGTTATTTCTGATAGCCAACGCCAATGGTCATAACTGGTGTTGGGAATATTGGATTAGGGGTTTACCTGCGGTAATGAGTGATTTGATTTACGAGGAGATGTCTCGTGAGACAAAAGTTCCGGTTGAGGAGCTTAAAAAGTTAAGTTCTTCTGACCAGTACAAGTGTTTTCAGGCGACCACGTTTGACAATAGGGATAACTTACCTGACAGTTTTATATCTGATATGATAAAGTTAAAGACCGAGAACCCCCAGAAGTACGAGCAGTATGTAATGAACTCTCACGAGGCGTTTGACTTAATAGGCTCGTTTTTTGCTTCTCAGATGAGTCAGGCTTTGATAGCCAAGCGAATAGGGCCTGTTCCATACGACCCGATGGCTAAGGTATTTACTTTTTGGGACATTGGTGATATTTACACAGCCATTTGGTTTGTTCAGTTCCAAGGGCCTCAAATTAAGCTAATTGACTTTTATTACGATAACAAGGGCCAGGGTATTCCTTTCTACTCTAAGGTTTTAATGGAAAAGGGGTATAATTATGGTGAGCATTGGGTAGGCCCTGATTTAGACCCTGAGCACGGCGGGAACAGGAAGTCTATGCACACCGGCAAGTACACTATCGACATTGCCAAAGAGCACAACATTAAGTTTAAGATAGTTGTTCCTCACGATGTGGATGACAGGATAAAGGCTTCTGCTGACCTGATAAGCCAGTGTTGGTTTGACGAGAAGAAATGTTCTGAGGGGATAGACGGATTAATTCACTTCAGGAAGAAAAGAAATGATGCTGATTCGACTAAAGACCATATAGTTTACCACAAGACCCCGATAGATGGCTGGACGAGGCATATAGCGGATGCTTTTGGTCACTTGGCTATGGCTCACAGGTATTTGAATATAACTGGTCAGAGGTTCGGCAGGTCGAGTCAGGATGCACCTATAAGGCGTAAACAGAAGGAAAGCGATAATATACTAACCAGAGGACTTCATAGTAAAGTCTTATCTAATGGATTAAGAAAGGCGGTATGAAGTTGATTTGTTTTAATAATGCACAATCAGTTATATCTGAATATGAAAAAATAAAAAGGCCGTTGCCGGAGCATATGATTGGCGTTCTTAATGAAATAGAGGCTGAAATCAAGATAATGGGTTTGCAAGTTGGATTTTACGTAATAAAAGGCGTTTGTCGGATTTGTAATCACGATGAAGTTATAATTTACCCAAAACAAAATAATATTACCAATAGTTTTGAATGTTCTAATTGTGGTAATATGTCAGTTGAAGAAGAAATTTTTAAGGAATAGTATGATGAAGTATAAGATGTTTTTGGTTTTAGTGGCGATATTTAGTTTTTTAGCATTGGCATTGGCTTATATCAATACGACAGAGATAAATCGGCATAAAAACGCAATCTTGCAATTAGAAAAAGTGGACTGTGAGCAGAGTGTTATAAATGAAGCTCTTGTGTATGATTCTCCAAATTTAATAGTTCAAGTAGGAGATAGCTAATGGGCGGCGGTGGCGGAGCAAAACCAGTTAAAAAACCAGTAAGAAAAGTAACTGCCCAGCCGGTAGCTGGCACTATGAGTGAGGCTGAGTCGAGGAACACCAAGTTAGCGGCTGCGTTACTTACTCAGGGCTGGAATGAACCTCCGAAGTTGGGTATTTCGACAATGAGAAATAAAGATCTATTAGGACTGTAAGATGTGGGAAACTAAAAACATATACGACCGATTAGCTTTAATGCTCCGCGATAAGGAAGTTTCTTATTCGAGGTTAAAGAACGACCGAGAGCTTATAGCCGAGTATTTCAGGTTAGACCTTCAGATTGAGGTTGATTCCAAGACTAACTCTTTGATTTTGGGTAGGGGTATTTACGAGGGTACTGCGCCTTGGGCGGCGAGGATAATGGCTACAGGCTTTCAGGGTAAGTTAATGTCCAAGTCGATTGACTGGATTACCTACGCAATGAGCGAAATATCTTTAGTCGGTATTGACCCACTGGATATTTGGGTTCAGCAGGTAAAAGAGTATATGACTGACGTTTACCAGAGGGGAAATTTCTATGACGTTCAGCCTAACTTCACGTTAGACGGTCTTACGGTCGGAAGTCCTGTGATGTTCGCAGAGGAAGATTTATTAACTAAAAGAATAATGTGGATTCCACAGTATTATAAACACTGCTACCTGTTTTACAATAACTACAATGAGGTTGAGGGCATAATAATTAAAGACCCCAAATGGACAGTCAAGCAGATATACGATAAATTCACAACCGCTGGAAAGTCCGGCCCAGAAAGACTTTTAGAGTGCAAAGAGAAATTTTCTGACGGTCTGTATAAGAAAGTCGAACAGGGAATGTTCAGTGACGAGCATACGATTATCAGGGCTGTCTTTTACGGTAATGACCCTGTGTGGGATAAACCTGAATTTAAGAAACCTTTTGGTAATCCGCAGTGGATAAGTGTGTACTACGAGGAGTCACCCAAAGAAGAAAGAAAAGACATTCCATTGAGTACCTCTCCTTATTGGTCGAGACCATTTGTTGTCTGGGACTATAATAAGAAACCTTGGGATGCAGGGTCATCCACTCCGGCCTTTGAAGCCTATCACGATACCCTGAGTCACCAGCAGGTTCATAAGAACTTCATTGAGCTTGCCCAAAAGAAGGTCAATCCTGCTATGTACTATTTGAGTACAATGGACAATAGAATTGACTTTAATCCGGGCGGTTTAATGCCGGTCGAGCCTGACGAATATAGTCACCCACCCAAACCAATCGAGGGATTGGGGGATATACTCTTAAATAAAGAATTAAGTGACATTTTCGGTGAGGCAATTAAGAGGCACTTCCATTTAGACCAGTTGCAGACGTTCTTAGAAAGACTAAGACAGGGCCGTGCGCCGCTGACTGAGTTAGAGACTATGAAGTTAGACGGTGAGAGTGCCTCATTTTTAAGTCCGTTCATTGAAAGCCATTCTCGATACCTTAATGCCTGTGACGAGGTAATGATGGGCATTGAGGTCAGGGCGGCCAGAGAGGGCGGGCCGTTCGCGCCGGATGTAATGGCTGAGATTACCGATATAGTCATTCAGAACTCCAAGAAGCCCGTGAATACTATTTCGATAAGACCTGAATTTATCGGGCCGTTGCATAGAAGTCAGAAACTTTACCAGAAAATCGACCCGATAAGAACAGGTGTAGCGATAGCCTCTGAGATAGGTAATGCTCTTGGCGACCCTGAACTTCCGAAGATTATGATTAGAGGTTACGAGACTATCGATGACGCTTTACAGGCCGTCAACTTCCCGCAGAAGAACGTCAGGACTAAAGACGAATACGAAAAGACTTTAGACGAGATTACTCAGGCAAGACTCCAGCAGCAGCAGATGAAAATGGCTTTGGAAGCAGCTAAAGTCGTTCCTCCGAGTAAGCAGATTGAAGAAGGCTCTCCGATAGCGGAAATGGCAGGTGCGGCGTGATAAAAATTACCACAGAAGTTATGAAAAATGCAGTTGATTCTAATGAAAAAACCAGAGAAGAGCTTGAAGTTGAACAATTAAAAACTTTATTAGGCTCTGATTTTGACAGATTGAAAATCGTTAAAAAAACAGATAAGGGCTTAGAAATGCGCTCTTATAAAGACAATAGCGATTTGAGGTGTTGGGCTTATATTACTGAATATAAATTACGGAAAGTTAGGAAGTCATAATGGATAACTACCGAGCCGAATTAGTTCAGGCATACAGAAACGCAGGAGTCGCTTTCCTTGCGAGGAAGCTGTTAAAAGTCTTTAAGAAGATTGAAACCGAAGAAGATAGAGTTGTACATAACTATATGATGGAAGATATTGACATTTTACTGGAAAAAAGAGGTTCTGAATTTTTAAGAATTATGGCTATTGATATGATGAATTTAGCCGGAAAGGACATTGATAATGCCGTTAATGAAGAAGCCCCAGTTAATAGATGAGCTTAAAAGGCTGGGTATTGAGTTCGATGAGAATTTAAAATACCACGAACTATTGAAATTTTTACCTGACAAACAGGTTGAAACTGAGCCGGTTAAAGAGCCTGAGATTGAGATTGTACCGCCCCCGCAGCCTGAGCCGGTAGTAGAGACTGTAAAAGAAAGTGTTCTGGAATTTCAGTCGGTGCTAAGTGAGTCAGAAGCTCAGTATAACCCAAGACACACTTTCGAGGAATACCAACTTCAGCATTTTATTCTGAGTAATAAGGTACACGGTAAAGTCTTAAGAGTGGAAACGACAAGAAGTTACGTCCCTGAAAAAAATGGAAGTTTTATAACTAAGTATAAAGTCTTTAAAAAGGAGTAAGAAATGGAAGGTCAAGAACAGCATTGGTCACAAACTTATGAACACGAAAGTCTCGCTGCGCCGGAGGTAAGAGAGTCTTTTGTTAAGACTATGAGCAAATTCGAGAAGCCGGAGAACGTACCTATTGGGTACTTCGAGCTTCAAAAATCGGCGGGCAAGCCGTTTAAACTGCCTGAATCACTGGATAAACTTCCTGACGATAAAGCCAGACAGGAATTTCAGTCTGGGGTTAGTAAGCTTTTAGGTGCGGTAGAGAAACCCGAAGATTTAAAAGATGTTGACTGGCTAAAGGGTTCGACCCTTGAGAATGACACTCCGCAGGAACATTTAGTAAAAGCTGTTTCTGATTTTGCGGTGGCAAGAAAATGGCCTAAGTCGATAGTTCAGGACATTGCTGAATTATGGAACGCTGGAATATCAGCACCAGAAAGAGCAAAACTTGCCGAAACTAAAAAACAGGAAGAAGCTGAGCTTCAGGAAAAAGCTAAGGCAATTAAAGAATCTTTTATGAAGATAAGCGGCAGTGAAGATAATCTAAAAGTCGATAAAGACCTTCTTCAGAGTATGTTCAGAAACCACGCCGGACTAAGTGGTGACGAATATGACGCCGTAAGTGACGAGCTTGCCGGACTGCTTCTCGGCGATGTGACTAAAGCCCCGAATATGGCTAAGGGATTGATTATGCTGGCAAGGCAATTTAAAAGCGGCGATACTGCCAATGGTAAAGGCGGTACACCACCGCCTCCGAAAAACGAAAAGACATTTGGGCAAAAAGAAGGTATTGAAAAATCGTCCAAAGCTCTTGGGTGGGAAAAGTAATGCTTAAAAAGATAACAGAAAACGCCGAAAACATAACTTTATTGTTTTCAAAGAAAAGAAACAGTAAAGCATTAAACCCCAAACTTGAGGTTTCAAGTGAATTTCATAACGACCTTGTTAAATTTATAAAGGAAAAATACAAAATTGACAATCCGGTTATTGACGTAAATTTTATGCACGACATTGATATGACAGAAGTGTTAGTCGTAAACAACAAAGGTGACGTGTGGTGGGAATTTAGGTCTGAACTGGTATTAGAAAAAGAGCCTGCGTAAGCAGATAACTCTTGACATAAAAATAAAAAAATCAAGACAACTCTTTGCCTATTGGGTTTGAGCCTTGAGGCCGCTTGGGAAGACAAGCAACCTTTGCGGACGGTTTAGTCCGAAGGACAGAGCCTCGAAAGAGACAACTCTTCCGAAATTGTTTTAGTTAAATGTATTTAAAACTCTTTCAGGAGAAATAGTAATGGCTACAAATTCACTTCTTACAATAGGCAATGTCTTTGACTTGCTTAAAATGAGACATCCGGACGGCACTCCGGTCGACCAAGTAGTGCGGGCATTAGCGGAACGAGATGATTTTGCCCGTTTAGTTCCGGCATTTCCGGCAAACGAAGGTCTGACGCATCACGCGCTAAGACAGGTTTCACTGCCTACAGGCTACCTTGTGACATTAGGCGGAAGCTGGAAGGCTTCTAAGTCGCAGTATGAACCCATTGATGAGGCACTCTGCACGATACGCTCAACTTATCAGTCGCCGAAAGACCATTTCAAGGCTTATGAGCCTGCTATCGGCCAGAGACTTTTAAAGGCCGAAAAAACAGGACATATTATGATGCTGAATCAGCAGGTGACAAATCTTATGCTGAACGGCACAACTGCGCCCAATCAGGCGGCCTTGACGGGTCTAATGAAACGCAGTCCCTATACCACTTATGATAACAAATTCACGTTCTCTGTTGGTGGCTCTGGCACTGACCTGCGTTCCTGTTGGCTGATGAAGCCCGGAATTGACACCCTTCACTTCCTCTATAACAAAAATCACCCGACTTTCGGTATAGAGCAGGAAGATAAGGGCGAGGTCTTGATTCAGGGTCTTGGCACAAGCTCAGACGAACATAGATGGGACATTATGATTGAGTTCGCTATCGAAAAAGGCATCTGTGTTCTCGACCAGCGTGCGCTAAAGAGAATCTGTAATGTTCCGTGCGGCGTTTCTGATAATCCGGGCGTTGATTTAATCAATACGATAATAGACGCAAGCATTATCAATGCCCCGACCGGAGGCTCTATGGAAGTCAACGCCAACGGCGATGTCAGCGAGCTTAACTCGAACTGGCTGTTAATGTGCGATGAGCGTCTGTACTCTAAGTTGGTACACGCCAACAATGATAAATATATGGTTTATCAGTCAGATAAGAACATATATCGTACCAAGATGAGTATGATTGGCGATAACATCATAATTTGTCGTATGGATGCGCTTAATCACGAAATAGGTTCAGGTGAATCGGCAGTCTCGGCTGCTTAATTTAAACATTTAATTTTAGGAGAAATATAATGGCTATACTTACAAAACATGGCCTTCTTTCATCGGCGCAGGATTTAGTAGCTGGCGCAGTTGCCAGTACTAACCAAATTTCAGATTCTGCGATTGTCGGTTTCGGGCCAGCCGACCTGTGGTGGCATATCGAGACTGAGACTATTCACGATGGTAACGGGGGTAGCAACTCAACTTATGTATTTTCACTGCGCGTTGCTACGTCAACAGCCCTTACCACTTACAAAGAAGTGCTTTCGGTCACTATAACTGGTGCTTTGGACAAACGACTTTTGACGTTAGGTCAATCAATCGTAGCTGCTAATGTCGGCAATATGCTTGTTCAGGCAATCAAAGACTTTAGAACTGAACAAAGTCTTGCCGACACCGACAGTGTTTATATCGGTGTTATGAACACATTGGCTGATGGTACTGGCGATGCCAATATCTCGGTAAATTGTGCGCTTACTCCGGGTAAACCTCGAACAGAGGACAGTGCGCTTAAAGTTGAATCAAATGTAACTGTTCCGGGCTTCGCTTCGGCTGGTTCGTAAAATTTTAAACTTAGGGGCGGGGCTAAGGGACTTCTTACTCCTTTCGCCCTTGCCCCACTTTTAGGAGATATACAAATGAAGAAACTTGTATTTTTAATTCTGTTCTGCCTTATGGCGGTAACAGCGTTTTCTACGATGACTTATGGGCCTATTTATTACAGAGACCATATTTCAGAGGTTCTTTCTGGCGGGCAAAGAGACCCGATTAGACTGGCTTTCAATGAGATAGATGGTTATTTATCTGGTTCTAATGCCCTTAGTATGATATTTTTCGACCCTACTACAGAACCTACTGAGACAGATGAAGGTCTGGTGTACTATGATGATGCCAGTAATTCCTTAAAACTTTACGATGGTTCTACTTGGACGGCTTTAGCAACTGCGGCAGGAAATAGTCTCGACCTATCTTATGACGCTGGTTCTGCGATTACCGTTGACGGAGACGCTATTACTTTGACTACTGGTGCGGCGGTAAATAATTCGGCATTGGCAATCGTTCACGGAGAGACTACCAATGATAACGATGCTTTTACGATAACAAATGCCGCTGACTCAGCAACCGCTGTAAGTATTCAGATTGACGGTACTGCTGGTTACGATATTCAGGGAACTGGCGATGTTTGGAATGTCTCAACTGCCGGTGCTATTACTTGTGTCGGCGTTACTACGACTGGTGCGGTTACTGTAACGGCTGCTGACGTGATATTTGATGATACCTACGATTTAATGTGGGACACCAGTGAAGATACATTGGTATTTAAAGACAATGCAGTTCTTGGGTTTGGTAATACCGGTACTGCCCCTGACGTTGAGATAACTTGGGACACAGATTCTTTGAATGTTACAGCGGCAGCGATAGATACACCTCTTGAGATTGGTGGTACTACTTACGGTTTTGACGTTACTTATTACTTTGAGACCGCAGGTACTATCGACATTGATTATGATGGCGATAATATGACATTTTCTGATACCATAGACCTTATTATGGGTACTGATGGAGACTGGATTATAGAGTCAGATACCGCCAAAACACTTGAGTTTATTCCGGCTACAACTGATGAAAGTTCCACTTTTAATATCGGGGCTAATCAGGCTGGTGCTGACTTTAAGGTCTTTGGTGCAACAAGTGGTGCATACGCCCTTTGGGATGCCTCAGCAGACCAATTAGTTGTTGTAGGCGGCGGTCAGATTTCACTGAATGATGATGTTGAACTATTGGTCGGTACTGGGACAACTAATGCTGGAGACTTTAAGATTTCAGGTACTTCAGCACCTAAACTTGTTATTGATGTCGTTTCTGCCGGTTCAGGTGAAATTGAAATAGGTAATGATGCCGATGATGTTCCAATGAAGTGGTTCGGTGAAACTACCGGTGATTTTGTTTACTTTACTGGTGACGACCTTCAGATTGAAGATATATCGCTTTGTATAGCAGAAGGCACGCAGATTCAGTTCGGCGACCCATTAGGTACTGGTGATATTACAATGTCCTGCACTTCTAATCTTCTTACTATCGGTCAGGTTGCCGCCGGTGCTGGCGCGGTTGCATACGGCGTTAATGATGCCGGTGTAGATGTTACTTTCTATGGCGATACGGCTTTACAAAAATGCTGGTGGGACGCTTCCGGTGACGAATGGTTTTATGGGGCTGACGCCGAAGGTGTTGATGTTACGTTCTATTCAACCACGACAGGTGATTATATGAAGTGGGACGAAGATGGACAGACAAACGCCGGTGCTTTAGTTTTTGAAGATTCCAAGATAATGATGATGGACGATACGGCTATTATTTTTGGTGACGGGTCGGACGCTTCTATTATGTACGATGAGACCACAGATGATAATCTTGAGATACTTTGCGCTTCTGGCGGGACTACGCTAACGACAAACGATGTCTTGATTACTACTGACGGTGCTGCTGCTGACCAGTTCAAGGTGGATGCTACCGGAACTGTTGCCGGATATGCCGTTGTTGTTGAGACTACGGACGGCGGGGTTCAGGTCAATGCCGATGGTGCTGATAACGGCGATATTAGTATTGATGCCGCTGACGATATGACTCTTACCGCTGCCGGAGATTTGACATTAGCTGTTACCGGTTCGTTAAAGATGGGCGGTGCGTTAATAGCCAATAACAGGATTACAACTAATGTTGATGCAGATGACCGTATTTTGACCGCTGCTGAATCTGGTTCAACAGTTGTATTTACAATGACCGGTGGTGCTGCTACCTGCACACTCCCAGAGGCAACTGCCAATAATATCGGTATGTGGTTTATTCTTGTTGATGCTAATCCGACAGCCGGTAGAGACTTATCAGTTGACCCCGAAGGAACTGGTACTATCAATGGTGACGGCGCAGGTGAAAAGATTACCTGTGAAAATGACCGAGACGGCGAAGCGGTGTATATTTTTAGTACAGGTGCAGATACTTGGTATGCCGTTTTACTTGGTTCATCTACGGCTTGGACTGAAGAATAACTAATGGGCGGTGAAATTCCGCCCTTCTTTTAAGGAATTTGATATGAGATACTTAATCTTATTTTTGTCGATGATTATATTTATTTCGGGCTGTAACCCTGAACCTATTGGTGATGATACTTCTAAGCCTATGTTGGCTCGTTCTTTGGCTAATCCTTACTATGCCGGTCAACCTGCACCTCTGGCGACTGTTCAGCCTATGGCTAAACTGATAGCCACAGTAACCGCCGATGCCAACGAGCCGGGCATCTCAACGAAAAGCTGGCAAGATTCGATTGCTGATTTCGTACCTATCCCAGCCTCTTGGAACGGAGTATGTCTTAGTTTCTATGGTTATGGAGATGGTACAGGAGACGGTAACCCGAATGATGCTACTTTTAGTTATGATGTTTATTTGATTGACTATATTAGTGGTGTAATGACGGTTGCCACAGGTAATACCGGAACTATCGGCGCACAGCAGTTAAGTCATATTCCCTATGACGGAACATTAATTGGTTCTGCCACAGACCCGAACTCAAGCTACTGTTGGGCTGACGACCTGAACGAAGGGACTGTTAGATATGGACTTAACGGTTCTGGAAGTGTAATAAAATATCTAACTTATTACGACAATCAAAGTACCGATGGTAAGGCCGAAGTATGCTTCGATAGGAAACAGGCTTATGGAATATGGGTTTATATCTATGATATGACCAGCCAGAGCGTAACAAGTGTAACTTGTGTCGCTAATGGCTATTAGGAGAATAATATGAGTTGGACAAACCAAAAAATAATCAATAAAGCCCTCGGCAAGATAGGCGGT
>Ga0265294_10009526_pt1 | contig 11189 bp, 16 predicted proteins | sample MunlanPumphouse3_FD_192504 | JGI IMG/M metagenome (GOLD analysis project Ga0265294, IMG submission 192504) | Groundwater microbial communities from a municipal landfill in Southern Ontario, Canada - Pumphouse #3 | ecosystem: Environmental > Aquatic > Deep subsurface > Groundwater | place...
GATAAGTTTTGTTAAACAAAGCTTCAGCTGTTCTCTGTTTCGATCCTAAGCTATCGTTGGCCTTATCAAGCTCCCATTTAAACCGGAGGTTAGAATATACCGGCATCTGATTTTTGAAGCTGTCTGGCTCGTCCCTGTAGACCCCTGCTTGCTCGTAAGCCCAATCTAAAGACTCGTCAAGATAACTCTCCATATTTGAAGTGAATTCATGCTGAAGCCATACCCTGTGTGCATGAATCAGGATGTCTTTTTTCTGGTCATACACTTTTTCATAAATGTATTTTCTTGCTTTCTTGTCAAGATTGTTGAGCCCTAAGCTTTCCTCGTCTATCAGGATGTCAAGAGGGTTAAGATATTCGGTTCCATTAACTCCGATATCTGCAATGCTACCAAGATCCCCAAAGAAAGAAGCTACAGCCCTGTAGTTCGTCCCTTCGTCCGCTTTAGGTGTTGTGTATATCACCCTGGCTTTTCTCATTGTCACGAGCCGCATGAGCAAGAGCAAAAAGGCATAAGTTTTACCGCTTCGTGTAGCTCCACATACTACTGCTTGTCTGGATGCAATTCTATCAAGATCATACACTACATTATTGTTAGTAAGAAGATCTTTTCCGAAGTATAAACCGGCATTGTCTGTTCGTGAATTGAGGTTAGTAGCTGCGCTCAAAATTGCTGCTGCATCTGTCCGGACCTCTACCCATGACCGCGGCTCACTGTCAGGACCTGGTAGTGCTGTCTGGAGCATTTCAAATTGTTTCCTGGTAGGTGTGCCTACTTCCACACTTTCCCCGCGGATGGTTGAAATTATCTGACTCTCAGCCTCGAATACCTTTTTATGCGGTCCCTTGAGAACCACAATAAAGGAAGCGTGAAAAGTCTTCTGTGACTTGTTGTATATTTCTGAATAGTTCTGTATGATATCCCTTGATTTCATCATCAGTTCAAGATCTTCGCTTCCTGCCTTTTCCTCTCTATTGAAATTCTGCTGTTTAGCTGCGTCAAAGTTGGCACGCTGTAGGGTTTCTTTTGTGTGACTTCCAGGAAGCTGTATGAGCCCGTTAGACATCATTATTTTAACGCCCTGGAAGGATAGAGCCTGTATCTTTTCTATTGTCTTACTGCTGAAGTCCCTAGGGTATCCCTCGCTTCCTGCGTCCGTAGGCAGACCACAGACCAAACAACGAACTACAGTACGCTGGTTGAAGATCAGGTTAGTATCAAAAATTTCAATCCTGGAAGGAAGGATCTTTCTCGCAATTGATCTATTCCAGGAAAGATCAGTCGCCTTATTTCCTGCGTCATTCCATTTCTTGTGAATATTTTTTGCTGACTGAATGAAAAAACTCATAAGTTAACCTCTCCTAGCATTACCTGATACGCGTTGATTATGTCCCGCTGATCCTGCAGGATAACGGGTCTTAATTCTGCGTTTCGCATGTTCAGGAGCAAGCCAGGGACCACAGCGCCAAACTGTACACTGGCTTGTTCTGCTGTCTTGTGTTCTCCAAGAGAAAGAAAAGCGAAGTATCGCCAGCTTATGACAGGATCCTCATCCTCAGAGACTTTTAGGTACATATCTGCCAGGTGCTGGTCCCTTGCTTTTCCTCCTGAAGACTGCTGCAGGCTCAGAAGATATTCAAGAATCGGCTTTTTCGGTTCCTCCACAGAACAGGCGATGCTCTCAAAAAGCGTGTTCACTGGCAGTCCATTTACTATTTTTTCCCTCTTCAATTCGTGAAGGTCCCTGTATTCATCGCTAATCCTGGGAGGGAATGTTTCAAAGAGCACTCCGAATTCATTGTATTTTTTCTGTTCAAGTTTCAGAAGTATCTTGATTTTTGAGATAATACCATGTTGTCCTGAATCGAATTCTAAAACACCGTTTTCGTGAATGGCGACTATAGGAATTAATTTCATTAGTGTTTTCATCTGTTCGGAAAACGAATTAATTACATGTTTCCCGGTCAGGTCGCATATGAAAAAAATGAATCTGTCTTTCTGGAATTCTACAAGCTCGTCATTTCTGAAATATTTCAGCCAAATGAACACTACAAGGATCAACAGAGAGGCATACATTACAATATCCATGTATGCACTTGTAAGAAGTTCTTCATATCCCGGAATCCGTGAATAGTCCAGAGCAAGAGTTATGCTGTTCGCTATCTGTCTAAAAAAATACATCCATAGACCAATAGCTAAAAACATAATCCATGTATGCAAATTCGTTAAATCGAGAAATCTATCAGATTTAATTTTTGTAATCGTTTTCGGCGGTTTGGGTTGTCCGTATGGCGTTTCGATCATATCTTAGTCACTCCTTTTCTAATCGTGAATACTACCGCGGCTTTTAATAGCGTGAATTTTCCAAACATGAACCACCAGCAAGTGAGAAACACAAGCACAGTAAGCCCGATGTACCAAAGAGCCTGGAAAGCTTGAGGTAAGCTATCAATTGCTACAAGCCCTATTGCAGTCACAAACAGAGCTGCAGGCTGTAACAAGAGAAGCCGGATAATTTTTTCAATACAGTCTGTAGCAAAGTCCCGCGTAGCTTCAGGAACTAACAAAAAGGCAATGATGCTACATACCACCGCTACCGCGTAGATAATGAAAAATCGAATTACGAAAAAACCAACTAATATGGTATCACATAAGCCCATTAATCCGAGCACCATGAGGTTGTCCGGGTTAACGGCCAGATTAGGGATTACAGGGACCGTAATAAATTTGTTAAGTGCCTCTATAATTTCGAGTGACAATTGATAGAATAGGTTGGCTATCAATGCAAATCCACAGACAGCAATGCCGCCCATAAACCGATATCCGGACAAGTCTTTGTGTTTCAGTGCTCCAGATGCTATTTTCGTTCTTGCTATACTCCGAGATATCAGCTCTCCCATGACAAAAAGAACAATTGCATATAGAGTGAGGTTCAGGTATCCCCCGTACCACTCGACTATGGTTTTGTCTTCGTAGGGATTAGGAATGAATGTTACAACTGAGAACAATACCCCGCCCTGTTCTCCTTCTTCATTTACAGGGTTGCCTTTGAGGTCATTATACAGCCCGTCTATGATGCTTTTGACAAATAGCTTATTGCCTGCTGATATTTCATTTCTTACATAGTCCTCATTGTCTACAGACTCATATCCCGCACTTTCCGGCTCTTCGTTTGACTGTCCCTTTCTGGAGTCGCCTTCTTCGTGGTTGTCCTTTGTGATGTCTTTTCCATCTTTGGAAATTACTTTCACGCTTCCGGTATCGTCTGCCATTACAGCCCCGGTTAGCATGAAAACAATTAGGAAAAAGGTTACCGCTAACGTTATTATCTTCATGGGTATATTCTCCTTAAATTTCTTGATATAGAAAATCCTAAAACTGCAAGAATCGAAATGAAAATAAACATGTCCGGATTAATCGAAGCTGCTCCTGATAGCTTTCTTTCGACCACCTGGATATCTGAAACTGCCTGATACCCTTCTTCAGAGTACACAGTGATTTTAAGCGCGTCTGCTTCGAATTGTCCCGGAATATACAGATCTTGCCCTATGTGCTGAAGGTCGCCTATCCACAGATCACGATCAATGAAGTGTCGGACCACATCCCCGCGATACTCGTATTTTACGAGATGCAGGTTATCCCCAGAGACTTCTATCAAGCTGTGAGGGTCATAACTCATATTGTTGAAAATCACAGTTGAGGAAGCCCCCAGATCCAGAGCAACAAGCGGATACGAAAGGGTATAATCAATTTTCAAAATTGAATCAATTGAATTGAAAACATCCTTTGACATTTCCGTGCTCGGAGGGTTTGAATATGAAATTTCACCATCTGCAAAAGGGTTAATTCTTGAAATGCCTGTAACCGGCTTGCCCGGATTTGTAAATTCTTTTCCATTCAGGAAAGTATTATCGTGAATGTAGACATTATCATATCCTTTCCCGGTACTGTCCAGCCATACACCATGCCAGCCGGTATTAGCGAAAACGTTGTTATAAACTTCGATGTCTGCGGTATGAAGGGGTTTATCCCCTCCACCTCCCTTTGAAAATCCTTCATCTGCTATCTGAAGTCCGTTTTCACCGTTAGGTGCTTGCCCGTTCCTGTCGTCCCCTGTGTAGGAATACAAAACGTTTTCCGTTACTACAGTTCGTACACAGTTATCCAGCCTGACACAGTCCGAGGTAATCCCGGCAACATCGTTTCCCTGTACTACCCCCTCAGTAACACTTATAAAAAATATCCCTGAATGCTGACAGTTCGAAACGAAATTATCTGAAACTGTAACTGTGGTTGCATAAGCAATCTGGATACCATCAGAGAACGAATTATACAGCTTCATATCATGGATTGATATGTTTTCCATGAATGACGTTTTTGAGCCTCTAAGATAAATTAGCCTCTCTGCGTCATGTTCTCCCTTGTAATTTGCATAAGATTTAGGAAAACTTTCCAGGTTCCCATCAATTTGAAACCCGCATATTTCAACATTTTTAAGCGGGTAACTTTTATGATTTATAATCCCTGTCCCCCCTACAAACCACTGATTAGAATCAGAGGAAACTTTAATTATAGCATCAGGAGAACCGGTTAACAGGGTATTAGAGTAAACATTTATTGGACCCTTGATTTCATAGACTCCGGCACTTAGGTACACAGTTAAAAACCCCGAAGAATCACCAGCTTTAGAAAGAGCGTTATTGATCCCGTTTTCATCTGTTGGCTCTAAATAAATTATCTGGCCTGCACTGGCTACATCTATCAAAAATATAAAAATCAATACGTTGCACAGTGCAGGAAAACACTTCATAGAATCAACCTGTATTTATCGCGGTCAATGTCATATTTCAACATCCCGCGCCTCTTCATAGTCTCAATTGTGCTTTTCAGGTTGTCTCTATCAGTGTTTTTGAATTTCTTGTATAGGTCATCTCTTCTGATCGCACAGCAATTCTTTTCAATTGCTGCTGTGACTCCCTGGATAAGGTCCTCTCTCTGTCTTTCATCCATTTTTCACACCTCAGACAGGAATGAAACTCTTTACGAAGGGAGCCAGGATATAGAAAATAAAAAGAAGTCCGGCCATTGTCAGAATCCCGTCAATGATTAGCCCTTTCTGGTTTTTCTGAACGTCTACGGCTTCGTCTACTTTGTTGTTTGATCTCGCCCAGGAGCCTCTCATCGAAAGAAAAACGGTCGCAAGAACCATTATAAAAATAGCAATGTGTACCGCATATTCAAGAATGAACTTCCCCATCTCGGAGAAGATCCCTAGGCTTCCAGTGACATCTTCCGAGGTTGAAGGCCCGGTTATGTTTCCTATTTCAGGAATGTCTCCGGGGGCGGCTGAAGCATTGCCCGCAAGCGAAAAGAGCAAGCAGGAAGCAATCAAAAAGTTTAGAATCAGTTTTCGTGTGTTGAATTTCATTGTATCACCCTGTTATATCTTGTTATAACAAGTTAACACATGTACCTACAAGTTTAAATATGTTTGCACGCATACTATATTGTTATACCGTGCGAAACTTTATTTATACAGGAAGTGACAAAATGATACAAGAAACAGTACACCGTGATAAGATGACATACACAGAAACAGAAAACGAGTTAACCGACACCGTAACACTCAGAACACAAAAACACCGCGGTGCCGGTTCTATTTACATCAAGCCGGATTTTTTCGAAAGAATAGAGTTACCGAGAGACGCCTCATTAAAAATAACATATCTGAAGAATGAAAAAAAGATAATAATTGAATCGCTTTGATGAAAGAATAAGAGTAAATGGAGTTCTCCAGCTGCAAAAACTCTTTTTTTATTTATCCTGGAGTTGTCGGAAATGGTTTACTTTGAATGTTATGAAGACAATGAACTAATTCATACATGCACATACCTACATGACCCCGAAGAAATGAAGGCATACATGGAGGACTTCCCGGAGAGAACCATTAAAAGAATAGATAAGGAATTCTACCACGATATCAGCATATCCACCTCCGAGGAGGCAACATACTGCCATGCATGCAAGGTCGTAGGAAAGATAAGAGTATCCGATAAGGACTTTTACAGGCTGTTAAAACTGCCTAATTTAGGATGTGGAATATGCCCTATAAACGGATGTTACTCTCTGATATTTGCGAAGATTCATATTAAAAAAGTAATGGGATTCGGGCAGCCGTTAGGGCAGTTAACTTTATTCGATTTCTGAAAAAACGTTTTTACTCTTTTTATTGTCCTAATCCGGGTAACGTCACAAGATACTTATTTTAATGTGTTTTTAGCCTATTTTCTTATGTTTTTAGCTTGTTTGTCAGATGATCCATGGAGACCAGGCGCGCAAAAAATAGGACAAAAAGAAAAAAAGTTATTGAATGATTTCTAAAATTTTCAGTACAAAATAGTTTTCGTTCTCAATTGCTCCCCATTCAGATTTACCCCGCCCCGTTGTGACCTCACAAAGTACATTTATCTTCGGAGACTCCGAAGAATAACCATTCCTTAAGCACAGTTCTATTTTTTGACCTCGATATTTCCCGAGCCTCGAAACATAATAGGGAGATAAAGCCCGGTATTCCTCCACTTTTTCACCGGATTTTATCATATCAAACCATTTCTTTTTAATAGGAAGGGTAAGCACAGTTTAAGCCTCCTTCCAGAATTCCCCGGTTTTCTTTTCTACCTTATACCCTCGCTTATCAAGCTCTTCTATGAGCTCCACGTCTAAAACCCTGCTGAACATGTCTATGCTGTCCCCTGCAAACGTCAAGAGCTCCCCGTTAAGCTCCTGTTCAGGTCTGTAAGCAGATCCACACACCGGACATTCAAAAGTAATAGGATCTTCCGGGAAAACATGTTTCCTATTGAATTCTCCAGAGTATCCGCAGCCCATAGAGTGAGCTTTCCAGAAAGCCTTTTCTGATTCAGTGTAAATCATAGTTTAATCCTCTTTCTTCCCTAGATTCCTTACTTTAGTAGGCCTTGACAGCTTATAATCGGCTTCAGGAGGTTTATACACTTCTTCCCGCCTGCCTTGGTATCCCTTAATATACTTCTCGACCTTTCCCCGGAATTCCACAATATCACCGGGGTCAAGGTTTGCAGCTTCAAAGCCTTTAGTCATATTGAACCACAGATGATCTGTAACAAGTTGCCCGTTTTCGTCTTTTACATCTTTCAGGAGGACTGTTTTAATATCGCCTTTGAAGCCGTGTTTAATTCCAGTCCGTATAAATTCCCCTGTGTATAAGCTTCTCTCGCCTTCGTTTTTTCCTAATGCCTTTCTTTTTTGAGGTTGCATTAATCAGGCCTGCCTTTCATTCTCAAAAACAATAATCGTAACATCCTTTCCCTTGTTCTCTTTCCCCACTGAATAAGGAGCTCCGATATTATCCACCTTGCAAGAAAAAGGAAAGTCATTTTTTCGAATAGTAGAGCGCTACACATTCCCGCTCATATTCAAACAGTTTTCCGCATCTCTGGCATTCGAAATTTTTTTCATAGTCTTCCAGGTCAACATCTCCGCATCCCTGCTCTTCTCCACAGTGAGGACATATTAACCGAGATGTACCCGAGCAATAGATCTCTTTTTCTTCAGTCATGCTTTTATCACTCTCCTATCTCGTTCTCTGCCTTCGCCTTCGCTTCCTCTTCAATCGCCTTTAGCTCTTCATAGGACACAATTCCAGCCCACTTAAAAGCACCAGCTGCCCCACGATATCACCCTTCGTTGAAGTCCTCTAAATCACTCTTCTTAAGCTTTGCTTGATACCATGCAAGCGCGAAGCCCTCAAGCTCTTCTATCATTTGCTCACGGGTTAACATGGTTAAGCCTCTTCGGTGTCTTCCATCTCTACAAAATCCTTGATAATATGGTCGCAAGTGGGAGAAGGACACATCCAGCCAGAACCAATATAGGCCCGTTTGCGCTCCTCATTTCCCCTTGTATATGCCCTTACGCATATTTCCCCACATTTAGGACATACGGGCTTTGCTTTCGCTGTCGTGCCGTTTGCCTTCTTCTGTCCCTGCCTTCGCTTTTTTTCAATGACTTCAATCATGCTGTTAGTGAATTCTGATTTTTCAGAATCGGATAATTTAGAAAACTCTTCTGCAGGATCAAACGTTTTGCCCTTCCCGAGTTTAACAGCCTTTCCGCCTCTGGTTTCAAGTTTTTTATAGTCTACGTTCTTTTCAGTCATAGATAAGCCTCATCTTTCCACATTTCATAAAGTCTTTTCTTCTGTACTGCATCCCGAGCAACCCGTAATAATTTATCCTGCTGGCCTGCCTCCAGGAGGTCCACAATAAGAGCCGGATCTATGGAGGATATCCCGCCTTCCTGCAGGGAATAACCAAGAGAAAAAGAGTTTTCTTCTAACATTCTCCGGATACGTTCAGAAGTAGGAAAAACGGATAAAACCGCTTTCCTGAATTCTTCAGAATAGATTAAAGGTTGCCTTACTTTCTTGTGTTTCATAGTCTACCATTGATATTATCAATCTGGTTCTGTAGCCTTTCGTTTTCTTCCTGGAGTTTTTCCAATCTATACTCAAGATTACTTATCTTTTTTTCCAACTTAGAAAATGCGTTCCATACATCACTATAAGAATCTTCTTCCATGTGTTCACCATCCTTTCAGGAGCATAACATGAGAGTCTTAAAAAGCAGGTTTAAGCGGTTGCCCGCTTGCCCTTCCTGTAAACGTTTTTATATTCGTCTTCAAAGTCCAACTTTGAAAAGCCTGTTACAGGTTGCCCAGGCCAGGTAATAAAAACAATTTCACAAATGATTTCTACCTTAGCGCCTCTCGATTTGATCTTTTCAACGGTCCAGTTGAACCAATCTTCAAAATCAAGGTATTTGACATCTCGTCCGTAGTGGCGATATTGCCAGGCTTTTTGGGTTGCTTTTGTTTGGTTGAAAGTGCTCATATTGTTGCGCTCCTTTTATCTTACTGCAATATACTATAAGGCGTGCCATGTATATATAATTAACTACATGGTGTTCCTTAAAGTAATACAATAATAAAACCGATAATAAGAGGCTCGAACGATTCTAAGCCCGTTAGAGACGTTTTTAAGGAGTACCCGAGGGAATTCTACGGCAATAAGGGAGAAAACGAAACAGTGGACCCGAGAATACGCCTTAGTTCGGTTCTGTGAGAAAAAAGAAAAAGTAAGAAAAATAAGTTAATTTTTACACGTTGGAATTATCCGGTTCTTCCGAGTACTTGTATCTTTTCACAAGTCTTTCGAGTACCGCCTGGTAAGTTTCATCCGGTGACTGCTTCAAGTCAGTGAGCTGCTTCTGTAGTGCCTTAGAAATTTGGATAGTAGTTTTGCTTTCGTCCAGGTCCTCATCTGTGTCTAAGTCTTCCTCGAATCTCTGCAGGTCAGGGAACTTTTCCAAAAGCTCAGTATTCCCACTTGATACAATTGCCTGATATGCTTCTTCCTCTGTGATGATTTCCGCGCGGTCCTGCTCTCCCTGCCATTGGGTCCCATGTATGAGTACATATTGGCCGGATTTCCTGAGCCTGGTAAGTCCGAGATGTCGGCCAGTTGATCCACATGTCATATTATGACCGTCCCAGAAATCTAGATTCGTGTTGTACTCTACCCTTGCTATTACTTTGCCGTCTTCATATACGTTCACTTTTGCCATGTTCTTTAACTCCATGTTTTGTTATAGTTTTACTATAATACTGTTATAATAGAACAACTATTTATAATAAATAGTTTCAAAAATATACTAAATAAAAACACTAACAAACGCCTGGACCAATTAGAGCCCGTTTAAGACGTTTTAAGAGCGCTATGAATAGAAACATATTGATACATGTGTAAGAGTTTAACAACGGGCACTAGACGAAGCCTGTTTTTGCTGTGGAGGGTTGAGCCAGGGAAAAAGAGAAGAATAAAAAAAGATTGAATAGATAAACCTGTTTATTTTCAGTCAAAAATCATGTCAGAATTCTGACACAATATATAATGATTTTTAATAAACCCTGTCGATTTTCTGCAATGGTTCCACTGGAACCACACCAATCAAAAAATAGAGTAAAACCCTGAAAATTTCCTGTGGAAAATAAGAAAACTTCAATTACACAAAGAGTATGAAATGTTTTACAGTTCGTAATACTACACTTATATATCAGTCTGTTTTTAACCTCTGCTTCCTGTGGAAACTTGAAGTTCCAGGAAAGCCAAAAAATCCAGAGAAAATATTGATTTTTTCCATTGACTTGTTAACTCGAAAAAATTAACGTTATCGGTTAAGCCTGCCTATGTGTTTTTGTTAAGTCATGTTCTAAAGACTATATGCACAGAAAAGCAGGTTTTAGAGTTTTTCAGAGAAATTGTTAATTTTCGTTATCGGGTGAACCGGTTAAACTGTCCTTATTGTGAAAATTGCATGTAGATATATGTTTATCCTTCGATAACCCTACACTAAAATGGAAAAAAAGATTAAGATTAACATAGCCTTATAAAAGAGCGTCTTATAAAAATAAGGATACACTCAGGATCCAGCCAGGATATAGAAGGGTATCTTCGGGATACAAAGAGGATCTAAGCAGGATATGAAAGGATATAGCTATATCCTAAAAAATTTAATACCTGTTTATGCCCGAAGAGAAGCGCAAAATAAACGCATGGATACCCGTAAGCCTCTACAATAAGCTTGAAAGTGCAGGGTATGACAATATAACCCAAGCCCTGATAAAAGCCCTTGAGAGCTTCAGAGAGGATACGCAAGAGGATATTACCGGATATATCCAGGATATAGAAGGATACAAACAGGATCTAAGCAGGATACAAAAGGATATAGATAAGCAAAATCAGGATATCATAGGATACACTCAGGATATCAAGGCTTTGAATAATGAAATTGAAAGATTAAGAGAGGACCTTAAGAGAGCTCCGGACCTTGTGGAGTTCGCCCAGCTGCAAGCCAGGTATGAAGGCATTCAGGAGATTATCAGAGAGAAAGAGAAGAGTATAGAAAGGCTTGAGAATGACCTTAACAAAGCAGGCCAGCGGGAAGAGGACCTTAAGCAGATCCACAACAACTATATGTTGCAGATACAGAGCCTAATTAATGCCCGGGCTCTCATGCCCTCCGGATCCACAGAGGGAGAGAAGCCAAAACAAGAAAGTAAGCCTGCCAGGGAGAAGAAGGAAAGCAGATATA
>Ga0265294_10009528_pt1 | contig 11188 bp, 6 predicted proteins | sample MunlanPumphouse3_FD_192504 | JGI IMG/M metagenome (GOLD analysis project Ga0265294, IMG submission 192504) | Groundwater microbial communities from a municipal landfill in Southern Ontario, Canada - Pumphouse #3 | ecosystem: Environmental > Aquatic > Deep subsurface > Groundwater | place...
ATTTCAGGACAAGGAATCTAAGTATACAAGCGTTAGTGCTTTATTTGAGTCAGGCAACAGTAATGATGCTAGGGAATTTATCCGACTAGTGGAAAAATCGAACTATCAAAATAGTGTGAAACAAAGGGATATTTTGTATTTAGAGTTGCAAAGAATATATTATGGCGAATTAAAAGAATAACAAAACTTATAAATAAAATTTGATTAGTTTATTTTTAACAATAACTTTAGAAAAACCAATATTATTTTGTATCCATTTAATAGTTTCCTTTTGGTAAATAAATACATGAGTTGGGTCATCTTTATAGTACCATTTATCAAAATTTATAGAGTCATCATAAATAGCTGTCATACAAAAAAGAGCACCCTTGGGCTTCAGTAGGTTTTTTAGTAACAGAAACTCTTTTTTAGGATTATAAAAATGTTCTATCACTTCACAGCAAGCAATGTAGTCATATTTGTCGTTAAGTAGTTCGATAAAATTGTGAAAGAAAGGGTCATATTTTTTTATCTTATATCCGTGATCAATTAATATTTTAGAGATAACTGGTCCCGTTCCTGCCCCAAAGTCCAGACCACTTTCGTTCTTGGAGTATTCCTTAAGAATAGCGTTAGTTATTGGCGATACAAAATTTTGGTATCTGGCATCATTTACGTCATTGTTGTGTGTTTCATATCTTTTTTTTTCGGCGACAAAACCTAGCAAGTCAGCTCTTGGTCGAAATATTCCGTCACAAACAGAACATAGATAGAAGTGCTGGTTACAAAAGTTTTTACTTGAAGAGTTACATAGTGGGCATAAATGAATATCTTTATCAGTCATGAGTTTAAATTTTAACATATATAGCGAGAAATAGTCTTAATAAAAGGAGGTGAATTGTTACGAAAAGATTACGAAATATTAAGCTTTTATTTCATTTAGAAATTTATATTTTTGCTTTATTGAATTTTTGCTACACTTGTTCAAGTAATGAGAAAGAGAAAATCAAATACAGTATTGGTTGGCATACGATTAGCCTCAGTTTTGGGTTTTCTTTATATGTTTTTGGTAAGTATTGGCCTTATGGGTCTTGCCTTTGAAGGTTTCGGAGAAGGCTTTGCAAATGCTCTGTTAACAACTACCTCCAACCCTTTTGTTGGGCTTTTTGTTGGAATACTCGCAACTAGTATTGTTCAAAGTTCTTCCACAACAACCAGTATTGTAGTGGGAATTGTAGGTTCAGGGATACTTACGGTAGGGAATGCTGTTCCTATTATTATGGGCGCAAATATCGGCACAACTGTCACCAGTATGATGGTTGCGCTTACTAACGTTACAAGAAGAGAAGAGTTTAGAAGATCTATTGCTGGTGCAACTGTGCATGATTTTTTTAATTTAATCTGCGTTATAATCTTTTTTCCCTTAGAACTGATGACTGGTTTTCTTGAGAAATCAGCAGTTTTTCTTGCTAAAGTTTTTGTAAATTCAGGTGGCATTAAATATACAAGTCCGGTGAAAACTATGACAGCTCCAACAATAAACTTCTTAGAATCAGTATTAAAAGATTTTTTTCAGCTTAGTGGTAATTTTGCTTCTATATTAATGGTTTTGTTGTCTTTTGTGATTTTATTTATATCTTTGTATTACATTGTAAAAATAATGAAGACATTGATAATGAGTAAAGCCGAAACCATGCTCGATAATATCCTTGGTACGCACAGCATTTGGGGCATACTTCTAGGGCTCTTTATTACTATCTTTGTTCAGAGTAGTTCCATAACTGTTTCCTTGTTAGTTCCTTTAATAGCAGCCGGAATTGTCTCTTTAGAACTAGTCTTCCCCATAGTTGTTGGGGCAAATATTGGGACAACAACAACTGCCATTCTTGCCTCTTTTGCTACGGGAAACATCTCAGCAATTACTATAGCCTTTGTTCATTTTTTGTTTAATGTAGTAGGAACAATACTGATTTATCCTATCAAGCCTATTAGGCAAATACCATTAAAACTTGCGAAAGCTTTTGGAGAACTTGCCTTTCGAAAACGAAGATATGCGTTTATTTATGTTATTACTACTTTTTTTATTTTGCCTTCATTGCTAATATTAGTCTTTAGGGTTTTTACTTAGCACAACATCCAAAAGGAGGATTAGCAAATGTTTAAGAATTTATTTGATATCTGGAAGGGTAAGGCTTTTATTGATAAAGTTCACGATGATTTTGCCTCTATGTTAGAACTTGCGGAAAAAATGTACAAGGAAGCACAGTGGTTCATTTTTGTAGATGACACAAGAGAAGATATGCACAGTGAGATTTATGCGATGGATAGAGACATTAATCAACTAGAAAGAAATATTAGGACAAGGGTGTTGGAACATCTTGCATTGCAGCCAGCCGCTGATGTTTCTGCTTCTTTGATAATGATTAATGTTACGAAAGATGCAGAGAGGTTGGGCGATTATATAAAAAACGTAAGTGAAGTAAGGGGTCTTTTAAAGGGACCAGTTAATCAAGAGATTTATCGAGAGTTTTTAGGTGAAATAGACGAACAAATTTCTGAGATGTTTATTTCTTCAAAAAAAGCTTTTTTGAATTCAGATGAGGAGCTAGCAGCACAAATAGGTAATCAAAAAAAGATTTTAGCTAAGCAGTGTGAAGAAGTTATTCAGAATATTGCTAATAGCAAAATGAAAGCTAGAGAAGCTGTTGTTTATGCATTATTAGCTCGTTACTATAAACGACTTGTTTCTCATCTTGGCAATATTGCGACAACTGTTATTCTTCCATTTTCTGATGTTGGATATTATTCTTTTAAAAACATCGCCAAGGCCGATACTGTCATGGTTCTTTGTTCTGAAAATAAAAGCAGATCTCAGTTGTTTGAAGCTATTTTTAGGAGCCTTGCTGGAGATAAGCTTAAAGTTATCAGTGCTGGAGCAACCGCAACAAGCGTTCATCCTTTAGTAATAAAAGTTTTAGCAGAAATTAATATTAGTGATAAAAGACTTATTTCTAAGAAGCTGGGTGTTATGAACATTGAAAAAGATGCGTTGGCTCTGATAGATGAAAACGGAAAGAAGTTGGAGTATCGTTTATCAGAACTTAGTTCAGTGATTACTTTATGTGATTCTGCGAACGAGTCTTGTCCTGTATTCCCAGGTAAGGTTCGCAGAGAACACTGGCCTATTGACGACCCTGGAAAAAATCAAGGGACAGATGAGGAATTGTTGGCTTATTTTAGGATCGCTCGAGACGATATTTTTGCTAGGATACAAGAGTTTTTAGCAAGGGGTTAGTGTCTAAAATTTAGTTATTGTTTTTTAGATAGCAATTTATTTGCATGAGCTAAAGCTTTTTCAAAAGAATTAAAAATATTTGAAGTTGAGACAAGAGCTGTAAGTTGTTGTTTTTTAAAGTCTTTCAGTATGGTAGGGCTGACACCAGATAAAATTATTTCTACTCCAGATTTTTTTAGTATTCTGATGCTATCTTGAAGATTATGAATTCCAGTTATATCAATAAAAGTGACATGCCTCATGCGGATAATAAGGATCTTACTTTTCAACCCAATATCCTTTATTATTTCTGAATATTTTCTAGCTGAAGCAAAGAAGAAAGGTCCGCTTATTTCATAAATAGAGATTCCTTTTGGTATTAATGAGTAGTCTTCTATGAGGTCGCTGTCTATAGAATTAGTTAAATCATGATCACCAATGTCCGCCATTCTCTTCATGAACAATAAAGAAGAAAGTAAAACGCCCACTTGTATAGCTGTGGTTAAATCAACAAAAACGGTTAATAAAAAAGTTGTTAAAAGTATTATGGAGTCAAATCGATGTCCTTTTAAAATAGAAAGAAAGGAACGCCATTCGCTCATATTATAGGCAACAACGACTAGTACCCCAGCGAGGCTAGCCATTGGGATGAGCTTTGCGTACTGTCCAAGGAATAACATTATAAGAAGTAAAGTCAGCGAGTGAACTATTCCTGCTATTGGCGTTCTGCCTCCGTTTTTAATATTTGTGGCAGTTCTCGCTAGAGCACCAGTAGCAGCAATTCCACCAAAAAAAGGAGTAACAATATTGGCTATACCTTGAGCAATAAGTTCTGTGTTAGAGCGGTGTTTGCTACTAATCATACCGTCAGCAACAACTGCAGAAAGCAAAGACTCAATGCCTCCAAGTAAGGCAATAGTTAAAGCAGGTGCAAAGTAGACGCCTATGTTACTCAGGTCGATTACTGGTAGCATGAAATTAATTTTAGTTGGAATGCTTCCAAATAAAGTTTCAATTGTGTTTACGGGTAAGTTAAAAAACTTGACAGCTAAGGTTGCAAAAACAATGGCAATAAATGCTCCGGGTATTTTGTTTGTTATTTTTTTTGAAAAGATAGTAATAAAGATAGTGATTAAGGTTAGGCAGATAGCACAAGTGTTGATGTTAGGAATATTCCAAAAGTAGACAATCCATTTATCAATAAATCCTGATGGCACATGTTTGATCCCCAAACCAAAAGCATCGTTTATTTGAGTAGAAAAGATTACAATTGCGATTCCACTAGTGAACCCAACAATTAATGGGTGTGGAAAGTATTTCAAAAGAACGCCAAGCTTGAACAGTCCAAAGATAATCAGCATTATTCCTGCCAGAATTGTTGAAATCATTAGACCATTTAGTCCATATTTTTCAACTATTCCAAAAATAATGATAACAAAGGCGCCAGTTGGCCCGCCTATTTGAACCCTGCTGCCACCAAGAAGTGAAATAATAAATCCTGCGATGATTGCTGTTATTAATCCTTTTTCAGGGGAAACACCTGATGCGACTGCAAAGGCGATTGCCAAAGGCAGAGAAACTACCCCTACTACTATGCCCGCCAAAATATCGTTAATGATTTGTTTTTTGCTGATTCCTTCTTTTAAAAGACTAATTATTTTAGGTTTAAAAATATGTTCCATAACACTGCTTAGTGTACAACTTTAATGATTTTTTTCAATCAAGACAAATGTTACACTTAATTAATTTTTTTCGTTTTTCAATACTTTGAAAGTAAGCTATACTGTATTTTTAGTATGCCAAAAAGAACAGACATTCACAAAATATTAATTATAGGTTCAGGCCCAATTGTTATTGGTCAAGCTTGTGAATTTGATTATTCTGGAACACAAGCAGTAAAAGCACTAAAAAAAGAAGGTTATGAAGTTATCTTAATTAACAGTAACCCAGCCTCTATTATGACTGACCCAGAGATTGCAGACAGAACCTTTATTGAACCGATTACTCCAACAACTGTGGCTAAAATCATTGAAAAAGAAAGACCAGATGCTTTATTGCCAACCATGGGTGGGCAAACATCTTTAAATACGGCGAAAGCTTTGTACGAAGATGGAACACTTGAGAAGTATGGGGTAGAGCTAATAGGCGCTAAATATGAAGCCATTAATAAAGCTGAAGATAGATTTCTTTTCAAGGAAGCGATGACCAAAATAGGTGTCGCAACTCCTGCTTCAGACTTTGCTTATACCGTGGAAGATGCGTTGAGAATATCTGAAAGTATAGGCTATCCGCTTATTTTAAGACCAGCGTTTACTCTAGGTGGTACAGGTGGAGGTATCGCTTATAATCGTGAGGAGCTTATAGAGTTGGCTGCAAAAGGTATTCAAGAAAGTCCTATCCATCAGGTGCTTGTTGAGCAGTCGGTGCTTGGCTGGAAAGAATATGAATTTGAAGTAATGAGAGACATTAAAGATAATTTGGTTATTATTTGTTCGATTGAGAACTTTGACGCAATGGGGGTTCACACTGGAGACAGTATTACCGTCGCTCCAGCTCAAACATTAACAGACAAAGAATACCAGAAGCTTAGGGATTACTCTTTGGCGATTATGCGTGAAATTGGCGTTGAATGTGGTGGCAGCAACATTCAGTTTGCCATGAATCCAATTAATGGTGAAATTATGGTAATCGAGATGAACCCTCGGGTATCTCGTAGTTCTGCTTTGGCTTCAAAAGCTACAGGGTTTGCAATAGCAAAAATCGCTGCAAAATTAGCAGTTGGATATACTTTGGATGAAATAACAAATGATATCACGCAAGAAACCTTAGCTTGTTATGAGCCTGCAATTGATTATGTTGTAACAAAGATACCAAGATTCACTTTTGAGAAATTCCCCAATGCGGATGCAACGCTTAATACAACAATGAAATCAGTTGGCGAAGCTATGTCAATTGGTAGAACTTTCAAAGAAAGTATGAATAAGGCACTTCGTTCAATGGAAATAGGGCATTATGGATTTGATAATAAAGCTATCATCGATAAGTCATTGTTGGTTGAGAAGTTAAGAGTTCCCAATGTTGATAGAGTTTATTATATTAAAGAAGCGTTTAGACAAGATTATAGTATTGAGACAATATATGAAATAACCAAAGTAGACCCTTGGTTTTTAGCTCAATTAAAAGAGATTTATGATTTAGAACAGGAAATAACTGAAACAGAAGACATCTCTTTTGAATTATTGTATAAAGCAAAGCAATACGGGTTTTCGGATAATCATTTAGCTCAAATTATGGGAGTAAAGGAAGCTGAAGTAAGACAAGTTCGTAAAGAAATGGGTGTGGTTCCTGTTTATAAAATGGTTGATACTTGTGCTGCTGAATGTGAAGCAAAAATAAAGTACTACTATTCATCTTATGATGAAGAAGACGAGGTTGCACCTTCTGATAGAGAGAAAATTATGGTTTTAGGTGGCGGTCCAAACAGGATTGGGCAAGGGATAGAGTTTGATTATTGTTGTGTTCATGCCTCTCTTGCTATTAGAGAAATGGGTAAAGAATCTATCATGGTTAATAGTAACCCAGAGACAGTAAGTACAGATTATGACATATCAGATAGACTATATTTTGAGCCACTTACTTTTGAAGACGTCATGGCAATTATTGAAAAGGAAAAACCAACAGGCGTGATTGTTCAGTTTGGTGGTCAAACACCGCTGAAGCTAGCGAATAGGTTGTTAGAAGCAGGTGCGCCTATAATTGGTACATCTCCTAGGTCTATTGATTTAGCAGAAGATAGGGAATTGTTTGGCGGACTTGTTAATAAACTAGGTTTAAAACAACCTAATAATGGTATCGCAAGAAATATAGAGGAAGCAATAATTAATGCAGACAGAATTGGTTATCCGGTAGTTGTTCGACCTTCCTATGTATTAGGTGGAAGAGCCATGGAGATAGTTTACGATGAGGAAGATTTAAAAAGATATATGACTTATGCAGTTGTTGCGTCGGAGGATAAACCTGTTCTGATTGACTCTTTTTTAGAGAACGCCATAGAGGTAGATGTTGATGCTGTGGCTGATGGGACGGATTGTGTTATTGCTGGGATAATGGAGCATATTGAAGAAGCTGGTATTCATTCTGGAGATAGTGCGTGCATACTTCCTCCTCAGCATTTAAGTAAGAAAGTAATAAAAGATATTAAGAAGCAGACCAAGGCATTGGCTTTGGAGTTGCAGGTTATTGGTCTTATGAATATTCAGTTTGCAGTTAAAGACGAGGATGTTTATATTTTGGAAGTTAATCCTCGAGCCTCTCGTACAGTTCCTTTTGTTTCTAAAGCAAATAGTGTGCAATGGGCGAAAATGGCTACTAGGGTAATGCTAGGGGAGACAATCAAGAGTTTAGGGCTGAAAGAAGTCGTTATTCCTTATATTGCTGTTAAGGAAGCTGTCCTTCCTTTTGCAAAGTTTACAGGGCAAGATACTATTCTGGGTCCAGAGATGAAATCTACTGGTGAAGTTATGGGTATTTCTCAGTATTTTGGTAATGCATTTGCCAAGGCACAGATAAGTGCGGGTGAGAAATTTCCGCTCAAAGGAACTGCTTTTGTTTCTGTTAATGATAAGGATAAGGCTGGGGTATCTGGCGTTGTTGAAGGGCTTATTAATCAAGGTTTCAAAATAGTATCGACCAAAGGAACAGCGCAATATCTTCGCAATAAAGGTTTTGACGTGAAGGATATACTTAAGGTTCATGAAGGAAGACCTAATATTATAGATTTAATGATGAACAAGGAAATCGACTTAATTATTAATACACCAGTGGGCAAGCATGCAGTTTCTGATGATAAATATATTAGACATACAGCTTTAAAATATAAGATTTTTACTGTTACAACCATAGCCGGAGCAAAGGCTGCCGTTGAAGGTGTGCGTAGTGCGAAGTATCACGAAAATCAGGTGAAAAGCCTACAAGAACACTATTTAGATATCGCTAAGTAGTTAGTTATTTCTCAATATTGAGTTAAAATTTCAAGATGGAAGTTAGCATTAAACTTAATAGGCTTATTGGTAAACTTATTTATGATAAACAACTTATCGTAAATGGGGATAAAATTTTAGTTGGTTTGTCTGGAGGTAAAGATAGCTGGACCTTATGTTATTTTTTAAAAGAGTTTCGTAAGAAAGCTCCAATTGATTTTGAAATAAAAGTATGTACCTTAGATGTACATTTTAGCCAAGAACAAAAAGATCTTTTACAGGACACAGTCGTTAGTTTGGGGTTACCTTACCATATTTATGCTAACTCAATTATAGAGGTTATTCAGGACAAGAAACGTGAAGGCTCAAGCTATTGTTCCTTTTGTGCTAGATTGCGTAGAGCATATTTGTATGAGGCTGCACAGAAGTTTGGCTGTAATAAGGTAGCCTTGGGACACCACTTGGATGATGCAATAGAGACCTATGTTATGAATATTTTTTATCAGGGAAGAACTATTGGTATGCCAGCAAAGCTTCAAGCAACAAATGTTGCAGGTTTAGAATTAATTAGACCACTGTTGTTATGTAAAGAAGAAGATATTTCTAAGTTTGCTCAAGAGAAAGATTTTCCTTTAATCAAATGTAATTGTGCGGACATAGTCAACACAGATACAAGACGACAGTATGTTAAGAAATTTTTGACAGAATTAGAAGAAGATACAGAAGGTGTTAAACAAACCATTTTGACATCAATGCAGAACGTAGTTCCAGACCATATTTTTTAAAGCAAAAGTAACAAGCTTAAACCATACATAAAACACTCAGAATAATACGTTTATTAGTTGGAGAAGTGGGTATAACCTAAATAGGAGATAAAGATGGTTAGCTTTAATGATATGCAACAAATACAAGGATATTCTAATTCTGCGAAGAAGATGGAGGAAGAAGCGCAGCTCCAGCGGCTGATTGATAAGAAGGTTGAGCAGAAGAACCAGGAAAAAAAGCTACAGGAGGCACTACAGACCCAAAAGGCGGCAGACACAAAGAGCTCTGAGGTTGCTAAAAGTAAATATGAGAATCAGTTTAAAGCTTTAGAGCAAATCTCCAAACAGTTAAATGTAAAGGTGCAAGACCTTACTAGTGAACTTCTTAATCAAGTTGTTAGTACTTTAGATGAATCACAAAAAGCACTTGTTCAGGAAATTATTAAACAGGAACAGCTTGCGCAACTGAAGCAAGAACATAACAGTCAGCAGTTAAAAAATAAAGGGGTTGAGCAACAGTTTTCCAAAGAAATGCAATTAATGGAAAGCATTGCCAAAGCATTAAAAATACCTCTGGAACAACTTACTGCCAGTGATGTTCAGAAGTTTATGCAAGCGATTAAAAAGGTTGCTACCGAGAAATCTGGTACTCAGGAAAAAGTAGACCAATTAGCAAAAGAGCTAGGTATACCAAAAGAACAGGTTAGCACCAAAGATTTACAAAAGCTATTGAGCTTATTCAACAAACAAAGGTTTGCACCTAAACAGCAAATAAAAGATGCTCAATCAAAGCAAGTAGATGTTAGGGCAGATAGTAAGCTAGATAAGTTGGAGGCAAGACAAGAAGAAATTCAAAGGATTTTAGATAAATTAAGAGGAAAACAAGATGAAACCTTAAATAAATTAAACGGTAAAGATCAAGAATCTCAAAAGGTTTTAGAAAAGCAGATGGGAACGCTTCAAGGAAAAATGGAGCAACTTGAGCAAAGCTTGCAGCAGTTAAATGGGCAGATAAAAAAGACTTTAGATAAGGATAAAAAAGCAGAGTTAGAAGCAAGAAAAACAGAGTTAGAAGGGCAGGTTAAAGAGTTAAAGGGAAGCCTTAAGGGTCTGCAGACGCAAAAGATTGAAAAACAAGCTAATGAAGAACAAATAAAAGGTAAACAAGATACACTAACTGCTTCAAAAGAGGAATTAAAACAAGTAGAAACAAGGATGAAAGAGCTTAATAATCTCGAGAAGAGCTTAACGGCAAAACTTGAGAAGGCGCCAGATGAAAACAAGGCAACGCAGATAAAAGAGAAAATAGATAATCTTAAACAAGAAAAAGAAGCTTTAACCAAGCAGGCAGAACTACTTTCCAGGGACAACAAGGAAGTTAAGAGTGAAAAACAAGCTTCGGTTATTCAAACATCCCCTCAAGAGGAGATCGATTCATTACAAACAAAGCTAAAGAACCTGGATAGTCTGGAGAGGCAACTAACTTCTGAAATAGAGAGTGAGCCAGATGAAAATAAAGCAACGCAGATAAAAGAAAAAATAGATAATTTAAAGCAAGAGAAAGAAAGCATTTCTAATCAAATAAAGAATACAGAAACCAAGAATAAAGAAACAATCAGCAAGGATAGTCAGCTTACAAAGCCAGAGGTTCTGGCTGAAAAAGGAATAATCAAAGAAGCTTTAATTAAAGATATTCTAAGTAAGCTGGATAAAGCAGAAACAGACCTTAAATTTAAGGAAGTATTTGAGCGGGAGATAAACGAGCAGTCTACCAAAGAAGTTACTGCAAAATTACTTGATGTTAAAGGTACAATTAAAGACATTCAGATATTAAGAGAAAGCCTTGGTCAATTAAAGAAGTTAAATAACCAAGAAAAAACATTACAATTAAAGCAAATAGTTGGTGAGATTAAAAACGATCAATTAAAAGGTAAAATAGAGACTCTTATTAGACAGAGTAATAGTGCAAATTTTCTTTTAGATGAGATTATTACTGGTAATAAAACTGAAATAACTGATGGTGAAGCAATTTTGCTTTCTGGGTCTAATCTGGAAGAGTTAAATAACGAACAATTAACAAAACTTTTTAATGTTATGGGTGACAAAATTAGTCAGCTCAAGCTTAGTGTTCGTTCAATGGAAGTATTAAAAGGTGCGCTTAAGACAGAAGCACAAGAGATTAAAGAGAAGCG
>Ga0265294_10009529_pt1 | contig 11186 bp, 9 predicted proteins | sample MunlanPumphouse3_FD_192504 | JGI IMG/M metagenome (GOLD analysis project Ga0265294, IMG submission 192504) | Groundwater microbial communities from a municipal landfill in Southern Ontario, Canada - Pumphouse #3 | ecosystem: Environmental > Aquatic > Deep subsurface > Groundwater | place...
TATGACCCCATGATCCTTGGAATCCTTCTATAATGGGTTTTCTAAGGCATGGACAAAATGATATAATAAATTAGAAATGGCACGGCATCAGTCGTGCCATTTTATATTAAATCACTTCGTTGCTGATTATCCCTATCAGGTTGCTCCACAGCAGAGCCTGTTTCTGCTTCATCAGCTGAAGATATAATATTTATTTTTGCTTGAATTAGCAAGTTTCTCTTTGCCAATAATATTTTTAACTTTTTTCTGGTAGAAGGTCAATATATTGGGTGATGACACTCTTTGATAGTATCGATAAATTTGAAATATCATGTAAATCAGTTATTCCATGTTCCCATAAGTTTCAACTCTATGAAAATCTTTCATATATCTATCTCCAGCTTCTTTCTATGGTTTATTATATCTTTATTCATGAAGATTCATTAGAGGGTATTTCTGATTGTGAAACTGTTAAAGTAATTGTTACGGCTATTGTTCAAGTCTGGTGAAAAAAAATAGAGGCTTTTCATGTAGTAAAGTGTCTGTATAATATAAAGTTACAAGCAATAATATGCTGTTTATATAAAATTTTGTCTACTATATAAGACTTAATCCGGAATGGATCAGTCTTTAATCCCTAACTGGGATAAATAATTTAGCCCAGGGTGAAATCCTGAAAGGATTGACACCCTAGGTATTGAATACGACTACAGACCCTAACCCTGAAAGGGTGATATAACAGCTTATATACCAGAAACTTATAATGACTACTATTGTTTCTTATATTAAACCCTTACAGGGTTACACTAATATGGAGTGTCTCATACCCAGGGTCAATTTTCCCTGAAAAATGGGACCCTGGGCTAAACTATTTAATCCCTTTCAGGGATATTATATGTATTACAATAGTTGCCAAGTACTCTAATTTTACCTTTATAATCTCCACCATACTTGAACTTGAGCCATCATTACTGCTATATCAGACCAAAGCAGTCAAACAACGCTTTATTCCCATGAGTATAAGCACATTAATACTCATGTAGAAGATAGACTCACAACTATTGAAGAGAAGTTAACTATTGGTAATATCATAGATGCCTTTGCTCAAGATGCTGATGCCTTGCAAGCACTAGCTAACGTACTACATTCATCAAATACTTTAGCACAAAAAATAGCAGAGTTAAGATAATGAGTTCAATTAGAGAAAACACACTTTTTGATTTAATAAACAGAAATACAAAACCGACCATTTCGACAGATAAGGATATAGCTTTTGTGAAACCTATCTACTCAACTGTTGATGAAAAGGAAGACTTAGGAATCCAAGATCAGAATCTAGTTCTATCTGGAGATGAATTCCCAAGTTTTCCAAAAGATGGACAGATATTTGTAAAGAACGGAAAAACATATATTTATAAGGAGAAAAAATGACTTTTAAAGAACTGCTTCAAACACAGAAATTAGAGCTTATTCAAGAACAGCAAAAATTAGTTGATACAATTAATGAATCAAAAGAAAAACTCCTTAAAACTGAAGGAGCATTACTGATGGTTGAATACCTTGAAAAACTATCTGAAGGAGTTAAATAATGGCTGGTTCATGGACTGAAATACTTGATTCCTCCAAGCTTGGTAGTCCTGGAGGGCTTGCTCAATTAGATAGTTCTGGTTTATTAAAAGAGAATCAAGTTCCTACTATTCTTTCGACTAAAATCAGTGGTTTAATTGCCGCTAGTAGTATTCCTGATATTGATGCATCTAAGATTAAATCAGGCACTTTGGCTACGGCTAGAGTACCAGACCTTGATGCTTCTAAAATCACAACAGGTTCATTTTCAGCTAACCGAATACCTACTTTAGAACTAAGTAAAATAAGTGGGTTATCTACTGCTCTAGATAAAAAAGTAGAGACGACGACTACAATAAATGGCAAAGCTTTAACAGGTAACATTTCTATAAATAAATCTGATGTTGGTTTATCCAAGGTTGAAGATAAGTCTTCAGCTATGATTAGAGCAGAGCTATCAATCGCTAACATAACTAATACAGGCATAGATACTTCTAACCTAATAAAAGAAGTCTCAGAGTTGCCTGCTTCTGGTGTTGATGGGCAAATGGTTAAATTTGATGGTGCTCTTTATGTTTGGAAAGGTACTAGCTAATGTGGAAGAAACTATCAAATAACCAGGACACTAAGCTTACCTACTCTGATGAACTACAAGCATATGATTATATTTTAGGTGAACCAATACCCTCAAAGCCCGAGTATAAACATTCTGATGGAGGTATTATTATAACAGTAAAAGTACCTCTTCTATTTTTAGATTGGAAGACTATCTTTAAGGCTCAGGAACTGCCTTTATTTCAGATCTTTAGATACATGCCTAATCTGAATGATAATTTTGAACTCATACATGAAGAGGTAATTAAAATTATTGACTCAGGAGTTAACAGAATTGAAGCAAATATTTATCTTAATCCAGGCAGGTATTATCTTAAACTTTCTAATTGTAAAATAGCATCATCTCCTGCTAATTCATTTATATCGGAGAATAGCTTTATAATGCTTAATGATTGCTATGACCAGGCTGATATTCCAGCATATCATCAGAATCCAAGCAGTTCTTATTGCATAGGATTCTATGAACTAAACTTCAGGATTAGAAAAGCTGATTTATACTTAGGATTCAAAGATAATAAGTTACCTAATAACCTTTTACTTGAGGGAGCTTTTTATCATTCGGTTGATAAAGATGGAATAGTTAGAACCTACATATATCACAATAATCAACAACTAATAGAAGGAGAGAAAAGTTAGCAAAAAAGAAGAGCCCATCGTTTTTGATGGGCTTTAATGCTTACCATGTTCGTACACCGTAAGTAATATCTCCATACTCAAATTGTTCTAAATCAATATTAGCTATTCTAGCAAGCTTTTCAAATAACTGTCCTAACTCATCACGTTGACCAGTTTCGATTAAGGTCTCCCCTGTCATACCATCAAGTAAATTGTAAGCATAAACTGCGTTTTTAATAAGTTCAATTTTAATATATTCTTTAGCTCTTAAGCCAACCTTACTTAAATCTTCGATTAGTGTGTCCATAATTTCTACAGCTCTATCACAGTTTTCTTTGCTATATTGAGTCATACCATCATTAAAATATCCTCTCCAAGTTTCGAATGGGTAGCTTTTTTTCACCTCTTCTAATCTCTCTTTGTAAGTCATTGTTAACTCCTTCTAGTTCATTAATTTATGTCTCTGCTTTAGAATTTTCATAAAAGAAGTCAAGTCAAATAGACACTATTTTTAAGGTTAATTACATATTATTTAGTAATTTAGAGCATAATTATTGCTGTTATCAATTTAGTTACTAAGTCAGAAAAAACAGCAAATGGTAGGGAGACGTTCGATTAGTGAAAATTAGTAAAAATAAAATTTATTTACGATGAGACACCGTTTAAATATTTGATATATAAAGCGTTGTGATATCCATACTTGTCAGTATGGAAAAAGTGACGTCACTTTTTCCTTAAGGAAAAAACGCTGTCACTTTTTTCAAGGGGTCAAAATTAGTTAAATTACTATTAATCAGATATTTATGATTTTTTGCATAGGCGAGCACTAAAGTGACACTGGTTTTTCCTTAATTAAGATTTTTGCTGGAAAGATGGAAAATGTTCAATCATTCGCACATTTGCTTTACGATATAAGTTAAGTGTTTATTATGTGGGATTTTAAGCTATATAAATGTCAGTTCAACATATTGAACTAAGGAAATTACGCTGGCACAACAAGGAAAAAACGGGTGTCACTTTTTAGTAATCATTTAATTTATGTTTTATTAAGCCTTTATTCTCAGGTGATACCCTCGACCACAAGACAGATACAATAAATTTCACACCTTGGTAAACATAAACTGCATTATTAAGCCTAAGTATATTATTACTTACCCACTTTTGGTAATAGGGATAAGCATAATCAAGATAGCTACCGTAAAATTCATGATTTCCCATAGTTGTGATTATTATAGGAAATTTATTGGAAATCGAAGCATAAAACTCTTCAGCTAACTTCGCGTCTTTATCTGTAACAATATCACCAGCGATGAGCAAAACATCACCTCTAGGAATAATTGGATTAGCTGTTAACCATTTTCTATTTTGTTCAAACTCTAAATGAAGATCTGAAATTATTTGGAGCTCCATAGTGTCTCCTTTTATTCTTAATTACAACAAAAGTAATTTGTTAAATCAATTAGTCAAGAGAATAACTATCTAGATTTTTTTGTGGAAAAAAAGCAACAATTAGGCAAATAGCTAAACATTTATAACGATAAGTAACATAATTATATATGTATGTTTAGTGTGCACATGGAGTTTGTGTATTTTCAATTCACTACTTTGGAATGTTGCGGATGTAAGCATCCACCTTTCCAATTATGAGCGGATGTGGTCATCCGCTCTCCCAGTTATGAAAAAATCTTCTCAACCTCTGAAAAGCCTCTGTGTAGAGGGTCTTTAAATTCTTGTCATTAATATACTTAATCTCTTATAAGTGCTATCTTCCCTCTTTTGGTTTCACCTTTATTATTACTAATTGTATAGAAATAGACTCCTGAACTACATTTCTTACCATTTTTATTTCTACCGTCCCAGCTAAATGATTGGTATTTATTTAGGGGAAGATCATAGACTAACTGTCCAGATTTATCAAAAATTTTACAGATTTTGGCTGAGCTTGGCATAAAATCACCTGGTTCATTGAAGATTTTTACCACATCCCCCCTATCTGGATAGAAAGGATTAGGAACTGCTACAACTTTGTTAAAGTCCTTTTGGGGATTAATTGAGCTTCCTACTGTTACAGAACACAATCCTTCTGCTGCCCCAATGAAGAGTTTACCTGATTGAGGTTCATAAGCTAGAGCTTTAATTTGGTTAGAGATAAGGGGATATGAATCTTTATCATATATGAAGAACTCTTCAGTATTAGTGTCATATTTAGTTAAGCCAGCATCTTCAGAACCAATCCAAAGACAGCCATAATCATCAATAGCTAGAGCAGTGGGATAGGTCTCTTTTGCAGCAAAAAGCTTTGTTTCACCTACAAAGTAACGCGTTTCAACTTGCCAGCCAAAATTCCATTTTTCTCGCTTAATATCTATTCCATAGCGATACCAATAGTCTCCATCATACATAAATAGTCCCTTATTCCCAGCAATCCACAATTGATTCCCATAAGGTGTTGCAACCTCAATCATGTCATTGATAGCAGAATTTCTAATATCAGAGACTGGGATACTTGTCCATTCAGAAGTACTAGCATCACTAGGTAAGTCTTGGGAGTTCCAGTGAAGAAGTCCAGCTGATTCTCCTGAAGCAGCAGAACCAGTTTTACTAAAGAAATAGCCGAATTCATTATGAAAAGACAGTCTTGTATAGTTTGCTTGAGAATTGTAGAGTGGTGTCATAGACAATCTTTGGTTACCTTCTGAGGAGTAAAAAGCTATACCATAGCCCTGCAAAGACATCATAATGTTTCCTCTTGTATCAGTGTTTAGGTAAGAAACGGTTTGGGAAGGAAGTGGATCAACATTACTAACTGGTTTAGAGTAAGATTCTGTATCATGACTATAATCAAAGACACCAGTAGTATAATACCATCTCCAATCATTGCTTTCTTCGTCAAATGAAGTTACCCCACCTTTCCAATCTTGTGGATGATTAGGTTCTGCATACCAAGAGCCAAACCACTTTTTATTATCAGTTCCGACAGTAATAGAATTAATATTATCACTTTGGAGAGGAGAATTGCGCATATTAAAGGTAGTCCAATTCTCACCATCAAAAGTGCTAACACCTCGTGCTCCTTTGCGAAGGGCGACAATATCATAATAACCACAAGAAGCCCAGAGATGGTTATTATGGTCAACCGTAAGATAATTTATAGCGTTAAACCCGATACCGTTTGGTTCAAACTGATACCACTTATCATCAAAAAAGATTAAGATTCCAGCTCCCCAAGTAGAAAGAATAGTTTTCCCTTGAGAATTTTCGATATACTTAATTCCTATTTCACTTAAATTAACTGTTTCGAAACTACCATTTTTAAGCTTGTAGATAGGAGTTTCACTAGTTAACAATGATTCAATATTTCCTGTTTGTCTAATTATCTGTAGAAGGGAGTTTGAGAAATCAGACATGGTTGTTATAGTATCATCCCAGATACCAGTAGAAAAGAGGATTTCGCTGTTTTCATTAAAATTCATAGTAGTAATAAAGGTATCATCCTCAGAACTTAAAGAATCTTCACCTAAGAAGGAGTATGATTCCCAATTAGCATCTTCAAAGAAGTTCGTAACTACCTGAATACTGTTATCGCCAGCAAAGGCAATTTTATTATCTTTAACTGCTAATTTAGTGATATTATTAGTTAAGAGTGGAGAATTTCCAGAATTAATGCTTAACCAGTGGTCAAAATTATCTATATCTTCAACTGGGAAATAGTTTAAACCTGCATCAGTAGCAAGAAAAACATAGTTTTGATAAAGAGCTATATCGTTAATAACGTCCGAGAGCAGAGTTCCTGCAGTTGAAGTTAGAGAATATTTTTGTGAAAGAATAGGAAAAGAGATATTTTCCAATTCATAAAAAGTAGAGAAGCCACCTTCAGTAACAACATAAACTAAATCACCAATCTTTTTGATAGCTATGACTTTGTCAGAATGCAGTCCGTTATCAGCATTAATGATATAGATTTTACCATCCTTAACTATAGAGACCCCATCATTATAGGTTCCTGCCCAGATAACATCATCTGTATCTGATAAATAGAATGTCCTAATTTCGTTGTTTGATAAGCCATTAATAGTAGTAAACTTGTTTTTTAGACCCAATTCTATCTGACCTAAACTGGTGTTAAATTCATATTCTTCAATACCACCCCACGATGCAGAAATTAGTTTAGAACCATTTAATGAAGTCTGATATACATGACTTGTATTAGTGTAAACTTCCCATCTTTCAAAAGAAAAACATGATAATGCCCATATTAAGATAAATAAGATTAAATTATACTTTTTCATTAGAACTCCTACTTTGGATCTTTAAAAATTGACTGCACTAACAGCCAAGCAAAAATAAAACATAAGACAATAAGAATTGTTAAAGCTATTAAGAAAATCTGCTTAGTAGAGAAATAAAAACCAATAGCTAACAAGCCAAACAAAGATGTTAGAAAATAGGCAATATAACAAATTCCCTTTTGGGATAGTCCCAACTTTAACAGTCTGTGATGTATATGTCCTTTATCTGCTACAAAAATACTCTGTTTTTTGCGAATTCTTCTAACCATTGCCATAATAGTATCCATAATCGGAAACAACATTACTACAACAGGCAGAGCAATAGTCATAGCAGTAACACCCTTAAATTGAGATATTCCTGTTACTGATAATACTGCTAAGTTGAAGCCATTAAAGAGAGAACCTGAATCCCCCATGAAGATCTTAGCAGGAAAGAAATTGAAGCGTAAAAATGCTAAATTACCTGCAACTAAGATTAAGGAAAGATAAAAGACTAAAGGATTCTCTGCGATCAAACCAACCAGGCAAAGAACTATTCCGCTGATAAGTGAAATTCCACATGCAAGTCCATCTAAACCATCAATTAGATTAATCGCATTACTAATAGCGAGAAACCAGAAAATAGTAAAAGGGAAGCTTAAAAAATGCAGATGTAAATCAGGTCCAAAGGGATTAGTAAGAACCTCAATTCTGAATCCTACTAGAAAGAGAAGAGAAGAGATTAATAACTGCAGAAGAAGTTTATTGAGCACATTTAATCTCAGAACATCATCTACTAATCCAACAGTTAAAATCAAAACATTGATTATTGCTAAGGCATAGATCATGATTGAGCTTTGTATATCCCAGAAGAAGATACCAAAAGCAACCTGAGCTAAGCAAATTACTAAGCCAAAGGCTAATCCACCGCTAATAGGAATTGGTTTCTTGTGAACACTCCTTTCATTAGGATAATCTAACCAGCCTTTTTTATTAGCTAATTTTATGTTTACAGGCACTAATATATAGGTTAGTAAAAATACAAATAAACCAGCTAATATATATTTCCAGTGACTCTGAATTAAGCCATCTCCACCTATAGTCATCCCAATATTAAGAGGACTTGTTATTAAAAAATTCCAGTTATTTATCATTTATTTATCTCCATTATCAAGTACCAATCTAGTGGACACCTTGTAAATATTTTTTATTTGCGTATATTGAGTCCTAACTGGTTGTGGAAATTAGGTTTACACTCCCAGCTTGGCACACTCTCTATATTCCTTTATCTCTTTCTATTTCTTTATATAAAGCTCTATACCTATCATTAAAATAATCCAAGGAGTAGTTATTAACAACTTTATTATAACTCTCTTGCCCTTTTACCATTAATTCTTCTCTTAGATTAGGCAGACTAAGAAAGAGATTTAGAAGTTCTGATTCAGCCTGAGGGCTTATCAAATAGCCATTGCTAACATCTACTAATTCACGATTACCCTTGATGTCTGAAGCTATAATGGGTAGTCCATACGACATTGCCTCTAATATAGATAAGGGTAATCCTTCCCATAAAGAATAGAGAAGGAAAACATCAAACATATTTAACCATTTCTCTTTTTCGAGCGACCAACCTGGTAAAATTATCCTATCCTTTAAGTCAGCAGAATTTACTAATTCCTGACATCTAACTAAATCTTCACCATCTCCTACAAAGATAAACTTCAGCTGAGCCCTATATTGGCAAGCTTTTATCGCCAGTTTAACACAATTTATCATGTTCTTTTGCTTCCAAAATCTAGATAGAGAGCCAATTACGATCTCATCTGAATTTAGAATAGAACGACACTTTTGGGGATTTGCCCCGTTAGGAATATACTTTACCTTATGGTCTGGAATTCGTAAAATTCGCTTTGCGATGTCAGCATCTTCTTTATTAACAGAAACTAAATAATCACAATAATGTCCTGCCCACCATTCAACTAATTGATATGATCCATAGAGTAATGGATTTTGATATTTATGAAAGGGATAACCATGCACTGTATGAATAATAGCCGGAATTTTACACATCCTTCCTACTATCCTGCCTAAAAGGCCTGTTTTAGAAGAGTGAGTGTGGAGAATATCTACTTTCTCTTGTTTAAGGATCTTTGCTAATTCGTGGGCAGCGGACCAATCTTTAATCGGATTTATCTCTCGAACTAGGGAAGGAACAGGAATATGTTTCCAGCCACGTCTTTCTACCTCTTCGACTAATTCACCATTAGGGGCGGTGGCTACTTTGATTTCATAACCATCTGCTTCAATAGCGTCCAATATTTGGAGCATCACGTTTTGAACACCAGATAAGATAGGAACTAAACCTAAATGAAGAACTACTGCCATACTTATAGTTTCTCCTCAATGAATGAGAAAAACTTCTTTACTTGATTAGCCCTACTGTATTCTGAGATATCATACTCTACAGCCCTGCCCTGGATGACAAAATCAATAATTAATCTTAGTTGCACTTTAATAGCTTGGACATCTTCTAAAGGACATGTCCATGAATTTCCAACATTTAGCAACAGCTCTTCAGCCTCTCCTCCAGTAGGAACTAAACCTAAGATTGGACGATTAGCTCTTAAATATTCAAAAACTTTACCAGTAAGGACATTCTTACCACTTTTAGTAGCAATGAGTAAAAGTAAGATGTCATTGTTCAGCATTTCATTTACAGCAACATTATGGTCTTGTTGTGGTGTTATTTTAATAATTTCACTTAAACCTGAATTCTTGATAATTTCTTGCTCTTCAATATAGTAATTGCCCATAAAATTAAGTTGAATTTGATTTTTGTCTATCTCACCAGTTTCTATCAACTCTTTTAGGGCTAAGAGAAAGTATTTAGATGTTCGATGCTTATACATATTGCCAATATAGCCAATATTAATAACAGGCTTACCTTGGTCTTTATTGTCTGATGTTAACTTTAAACTTCTTGGGCTATCAGTAAAATCATCTTCATCAAAACCATTATAAGAAACAGCAATTTTTGATTCAGCTATAGCAAAATTCTGACTTAGCTCTCTTTTCATTACTTGGCCAATAGTGATAACACCTCGGGCATGAGTGAGAAAGAATTTCTCTAAGTTATGATAAGCTTGGCGTGAGCTTGCACAAGAAAAATCAAAATAAGAGCTTAATGTCCAATGGTCACGATAATCAATAAACAGTGGAAGATTCGTTAGTTTTGCTATAGTATAGGCGATAAGAAGAGATGATGGAGGATAAATAGTAACAATAAGAGCTGAAAAGTCTTGCTTCATGACTTGCTTAAGTCCTTTTAACACAGCAGGAATAAACCAACCAACTTTCTCATCAATGAAAAAAAGTGATTTAACAAACTTCTTTTTAAAGTCATCAGTTCCAAAATAGGCACGGTCTAACTTCTCCCCCATATCGGGTTTAGTAAAACTCTTTAGCTTCTGTAACAGACTCATTACATCCCAGGAATCTGCTCTCACAACCTCACTTTCAATCTCTGCTAATAAAGATTCATCATAAGAGTGAAAAACTATATCTTCGATAGTAAGAACGACTACTTGCCAGTTGGACTCTTTAGCATATTTAGCAATTTTCAGTGGTCTCTGTACCCCTGCTCCACCTAAAGGTGGGAAAAAGTAGGAGATAAGTAGAGCACTCTTGGTATCATTTGTTAACTGGTCAAACAGCTGCATAAGCTTTGGTGCAACAGCTTTCCAGTTATATTTCTGAGAAATCAAATTACGGGCTATCCCTTCATGTGTCTCAATCTTAGCATCAGGAAATGTGATAACCTTCAACATTTTATTAGCAATATCTTCTGCTGTAAACTTAGCAGTAAAAATACCCTCAGAACTTTGGTATATCTGTTTATTCATCGGGAAATCATTTGTTATTACTAATAGACCTGCATCAAGATACTCGAGTAACTTAATGGGAAGTGCATATTTATAGCGAGGAATATCTGGTGATAACATACAAATTCCACACTTCGCTACAGCATACTTTTCATAGACTTGATCATAAGGAATTGCATCCAAAAGTGTAATAGAGGTCTCTAAGTTTAGATTAATTATTAGATCAAGACACTCCTCTCTAAAACCAGATATTTGTTCTTTC
>Ga0265294_10009530_pt1 | contig 11185 bp, 9 predicted proteins | sample MunlanPumphouse3_FD_192504 | JGI IMG/M metagenome (GOLD analysis project Ga0265294, IMG submission 192504) | Groundwater microbial communities from a municipal landfill in Southern Ontario, Canada - Pumphouse #3 | ecosystem: Environmental > Aquatic > Deep subsurface > Groundwater | place...
ATTATATTATTTCTGTTTTAAGGTAAGAGATGAGACGGCTTAAGATATTAAAAATTTATTTTATTTTTTGGTTGTTTATATTCTTTTTAGTTTTTTCTAACTATAAAATGTTTATTAGTTTTTTTATGTCAACTATTGCGTTTAATATGGCGGTATTGACAGTTTTAGCAATTGGTATGATAATTGTTTATCATGCAGCATTCCGATTAACTATGTTAGCTGGAACTTTTGGAACATTGGCATACAAAAAAGGTGATCAACTAATTTACTATCTTAAAGGTATTGATAGAATTATGCCTGCAAACATTGCACACATGTTTTATAAACGAGCAAAAAGTGGAACACTCTATTTTACTGAGAATGAAGCAAAAGATGTAACTTCTTGGCTTGAAGATAAATTTGGGAATCAAAAAGTATATATTAATTTTTTTACAGCAACAGCTTTAATGATTGGTCTTTTTGGTACATTTACAGGATTGTTAAAATCCATTGATGAAATGGGAGTTATTATTTTATCTCTTAGTGGAGATATTAATTTAACGGAGATAATTGCAGGGTTCTCAGGACCTTTAAGTGGGATGGCAATTGGATTTGGGTCATCTTTATTTGGGGTGGCAACAGCAATTATACTAAGCTTAAAATCTTATATTTTAAGCCGAAACCAAGATGCTTTTATTGAAGATATTGAAGATTGGATGAAGGGTAAAATTATTGATACTCAGTCAAGCGATGTTATTGAGCAATTTCAACAAAACACAGGAAATAACTCTAGAATTGTTACAACTGCGACTCAAACACAAGGCTTTCCCTCGGATATGTCTACAAGTAAATTTCTTGATGTTTTTTCAAATGCTGTTGGAGATTTAAAAGAAGAGCTTAAAAAAAGTACTCAAGGCAATGAAGTTGTTTATAAAATGCTTTCAGAAAACTTTGACCAAGCCAATAAATCAACAGGGAATGAGATTGCATTACTAGAGAGTGTTGTTAATGCTATTAAAGAGTTAAATATTAATCAATTTTCAAATGCAAACACTTTAGATGAATCACTTCAAAGTTTGGCAAATATTGCAACAAGTCAGAATAAAACGTTAAAACAACTTCTTGAGTCCCAAAAACAAAATCAAGAAATTATGGAAAAGATGATTGATACTTTTGATACAAGATTAAATAATATAGAACAAAGCTTGAGAAAGTAAATTATGGCAAAAAAAGGTAATGAAGAGTTTAATCCATGGCCACCTTTTGTGGATATCTTTTCATCGGTTATTTTAGTATTGCTCTTGTTTTTACTTATAACCATTGTAAACATTGCTCACTATTCTCAATATAAGTTTAAAGTTGCTTACACAGGAACTTTATCGGCGGATCAAATTATTGTAAAAGAGAACAAGGAAAAACAAATTTCACAAACAAAAATTCAACCTTTAGAACAAGAGCAAGAAAAAAAGGAAGAAATTGGAGATATTGAGAGTGCAGGAAAAGATTTAAGTAGAATTTATGAAGATGAAAGAACGAAACAAGCTACTGTTTTAACGGACAGTTATTTGCTTCTAAATTTTGGAGGCAATGATATTAAGCTAGACAACCCAAGTATTTTAAAAATAAAAGATTTTATAGTGCAGATTAAAAAAAAGTATCCTAAACATGTGGTTAAAATAAGTGCTGTAGACCCAAGCAATCAAATTAGTGCAACGGTGATGAAGCAAATATCTTTAGCTAGAACAATTAATGCACGAAACTTAATTAGGCAATTGGGGTACGAGATTAAAGATGTACAAGTTGATTTGATTAAACCAAATAGTACCAACATCCAAAATCAGAATGATAATGGATATTTAATTATTCGAATTGAGAAAAAGTAATGCTTATATGTAATAAAATAAAAACAACAATAACTCTTTTATTGTTATGTACTGCATTAAATGCTCAAGAAACAACACTTAGTCAAGAACAGCAAAGCGCTATAGAAGAGAGAGATTTTTTTCTAATAGATGAAAGTTCTAAAGATAGTAATTTAGATGAAGAGAATAAAAAAGAGGATAACAGTACCAAAAAAATAGCTAAAGCAGCACCTAAAGTTGAAAAAAATAATAAAAAAGCACTTTTAACAAATAGCAGTGATGAAATGAAAAACTATATTAAAGTTACATTGCTAGATGTAATTTTAGAGTCGGTTTCAAATAATTACAACGTTAAGATGGCTCGAGAAAAAGTAAGGCAAGCAAAACTAAATTTAGATGACGCCTATTCTGGATTTAAGCCAACAGTAGAGATAGAATATAAGTATGGCACAACCGAAAAAACACCCAGCGATGATGGAATTGACAGTGGAACGAATCGTTTTCATGATGAAACTGCAAAAGCTAGAATAAAGCAAAATCTCTATTCGGGTGGAGCAACTATTAATAAAATTAAGGGTTTAGAAAAAAATTTAGAAATAGTTAAAAATAGATATGAACTAACAATTTCTCAAGAGATCCAAAATGCTATTAAAGCTTATTTTGGAGTAGTTTTTTCTTATCAATCTTTGTATGCTACTAAAATAAATATGGAAATGTTGGAAAAAATATTAGAAATTGTAACCGTAAAATATGATTTAGGAGCTGCCACTATTGGGGATTTGAGTTCTGTTAAAGCCAGTGTTTCAAACGCACAATCTAAATTGTCTAAAACCAACTCTAAATTTGTAGAATCATTAAAATATTATGAATATATAGCGGGAGAAGACTTTAAATATACACTGCCCTATGAGTATGAGTTTAAAATTGAAATAGACCCTCTAGAGGAAGTTTTAGAGCAAGGAAACAGTAAGAATCTTAATATTGTAAGCTTCTTAACTACTGTGGAGTCTGAACAATATAAGTTAAAAGGAGCTCAATCCGCTTTTTTACCAAAAATTGATTTTGAAGTTACGCATACTCGAATTTATGACAAAGATATTGCTCCTGAAGATTTTTATCGTCAAAACACTAATGAAGCATATGTAACACTTAAATATAATTTATACAATGGAGATAAAGATTCCAATAAGATTCTCTCCGTTTACAGCAGTATCCGAGAAGCAAAATATAAAATAGAAGAAGAAAGAAGAAAGCTTAAATGGGTTATTTCCAATTTGCATCAATCATTAAATGCTTTGGAGAGTTCAATTTCAAGCACAAAGCAAGAAGTTGAATCTTCACAAGTAACGGTTGAAGCATTTTGGGAAGCGTTTAAAAATGGTGAACAAGATTTGCAAACACTATTAACAGCACAAAGACAACTTAACACTGCACAAGTTTCATTGATTGAATTTTATCAAAACCGTTTAAACGATTACTATAGATTAATATTTGAAACAGGTGCTTTGGTAACGCATTTTAATCTAGATCCAACAAAAGAAAATTTTATAGATTTTACGCCAAGTAAGTATCAGAAAAATAGTGCTCATACTCAAAACAATGAGGAGTTGCTAGCAGTTGCTTCTATTTTTGAAAAAAAGAATAAAGAAGATATAGGTGAAGTTAAAGAGAATAAAAAAGATGAAAATGAAACTTTAGAAATTAAAATAGTAGATACACTTGAAGATATTTTGATTTTCAAAGATAAATTTTTAGATGCCAATGATGGGTATTGGACTTTATACATAGGCACATTTGATACCATTTATGATTCATTTGGATATATGAAAAACAATCAACTTTCAGAACAAACATTTATGGTGGATATTTTAAAAGATTACAAACTTAAAAATGTTATGGCGTATGGGATATATGAAACTCCACAAGAAGCACAAACTGTCTTAGATAAAATTGAGAAACAAGAAAATATAGAGTATAAAGTTGTCTCTATTAAAACCATAAAAGACTGGTATAAAAAGTTTATTGATGGCTTTGATGAATTGCGACCTAAAAAAATTGTAGAAACAAAAATAGTTAAAGTATTGCCAAAAGAGCCAAAACCTTATTTCACAAATGATGAGTTTAAGGAGCAGTTTATAGCGGCAAAACAAGAGAGTTATACCATTAACTTAGTTACATTTACTCAATTAGACGATGCTATTAAACTTGTAAATAAAGAGAGTATTGCCACAAATTCACTTATTTTCAGATATGGCACAAACGCAGAGTGGATAAAAGTAGTCTATGGAATTTTTTACAGTTATGAAGAGGCCAATGAAGCTCTTTTAAAACTTTCATCTGAAACAAAAGAGAAATATTTTCCTGTTATTGAGTTCATAAAAGACAAGCAAGATTTATACTATAAATATCAAGATTTAGAATTAGGGAAACCTACGTTTTACATAGAAAAACCAGAGACAAAAAATATTTTACAAGAGAGTAAAAACGAGTCATGAAACTAAACTTGACTCTCAATAAACGGTTTGCAATATTTAGTGCAATTTTTATTGCGTTAAACTTTATTTTTTTTGCTTACAGTTATTGGAATAAAAAAGAGGAAGTTAGTCAAACTTTCTATATGCAACTGAATAAAAAAATAGATTTAGTTATCAATGATTTACAAGAAAAAATCTTAACAAGCAGAAATGAAAGCATTCAAAATATTCTTCAAACTTCTCTTAATACGTTGCCTCTTTATTATATAAAATTGCAGTATAAAAATTATTTCTTTACTAAAGAGAATTTGATTAAAAACTCTAATTATCCCCATAATCAAGAGTGGGAACTCAACGAAGTAACAAGCGATGCTAGAAATGGATACACTCTTTTACAGCCCAATAATATGTATAGGTTTTACAACACAACATTTGCAAATCTAGATGAACCAATATCTTTTAAGGTTCTTTTATATAAAAACCAAACAATAATAAATACATTTTCTTCATTGCAATTTAAATATTTTTTACAAAAGCAAGAAGTTCAAACGGATGATAAAACTCAAATCTTAAAACGAGAAATTTATTTCCTTGATGAACCAATGGCAGATTTTGAATATGTTATTGATGCATCTATGTTAGTGCAAGAGATAAAAACATTACAAAAAAAATATTTACTTGATACTTTTTATATCTGTTTTTTAGGATTGCTTTTTTCTTCTTTGCTCTATTTTTTAATTGTTAAAAAGTTTTTATTGGACCCTATTATTGAGTTTAAAAACTCTATGAACGATGCTTTAGAAAATGAATTTATGCATAAACTCGATACAAAAAAAGGGTATAACCCTGACATTGATGAAGCGTTTAGCTTGCTTAATAAAATTTTGCGAAAATATATCGGCGTAGTAAATGAGCTAAATATTAATAAAGGAATATTGGAGCGAAAAGTATTTACAGATGACTTAACGGGACTTCCTAACCAAAAAGTATTTGAACTGGATTTGAAAAATATGTTTATTGTGGGTTCAGATGGGTTTGTAGGTTCAATTAAACTAGAAGCCTTAGGTGGGTTTACTAAAGAGTTTGGAGCAGCTCTTGCTAATCACTTAATAGAAGAATTTACGCATGTGGTGCAGAATAAATTTTATGAAATCAATCTTCAAGAAGCTTCGTTGTATCGTTTTTTTGGATCAGAATTTGCTATTATTTTAAAAAATGAAGAAGAGAATAAAGTATTAGAGTTTGCACAATTTTTAAATGAAGAGTTAAAAGAGTTGCAATCAAGATATGAAGTTAAAGGTACATTATGTACTTTTAGTTTTGTCCCTTTTGACAAGTATGGAACTATAGATTCTATATTACATGCTTTAAGTGGTGCTTATAATATTGCTAAAACAAAAGAAGAGAACTATTATATTGTTAGTCCTGCTGAAGTTTTAGATAAATTTCAGTTTTTAGAACAAGAAGTGAGAGAAATAATTGAGAAAAACTCTTTTGAAATTACTTTTGGATTTAATACGCATACAACTGAAGACGAACATAAACTAATTATGAAAGAAGCTATTCCAATTTTATATGACAAAAACAGAGAAAAGTTTTCTATTGGGGTCTTTATTTCAATTGCAGAAAAAATTAATTTGGCGCCTCAATTTGACAAACATATTATTGAAGAAGTGGTTAAGTATATTAAAAATAATGAGATTGATTACAGTATTGCTATAAACCTTTCGATGCTTTCACTTAAAGACAGTGAGTTTGTTAATTGGTTGCATTCACTCTTTTTATACAACAAAAATATTTCGCAATATATGGTTTTTAGTATGACATCGTATAATGCTTCTACAAATATTGAAATTTTTAAGAACTTTGTTGAAGAGATTCATAGATTTGGTTCAAAAATTATTTTAAAACGATTCAGTTCAAATGATTTTACGGTTGAACAACTAGAAGAGCTGCATTTAGATTATTTACGAATTAGCAAAGATTATACTTCTAATATTGCAAAAGACAGAGATAAAAAACACTTTTTACGAACCATTGTTAATTTTGGTCAATCGCATGATATTATGATTATAGGTGATAGTATTAAAGATGAAAAAGATATTGAAATTTGTACAACAATTGGTTTAGATGCCATCAGTAATTTTTAAAGGTTTACTATGAAAAAACTCTTAATGTATATGGGAATAAGTTTTTTGTTAATTTCTTTGAACGGATGTTCTACGAAAGAGTTTCAAACAAATAACTATTTTGATGAGTTTACTAAAGACGAAATTTTAGAAGCAGGAAAATTAGTTTTTTTAATGAATGAAAGCGATGAATATATTATTGATTCTTATAGAGATAGGTTGGAAGTTACTAAAATCGGCATGGTTTTTGATACGCTAACGCACAAAGATTTTATTTTACGTGTTAAAGAAAATGAGTGTGGAACAGATGCTACTTTAAAAATAGTTGCAAATTTAGGGATGAAAAAGACTTTTAATCATAATGTATTTGAGCAAGAGCATCAATTATTTTGGGATAAAATAAAATTTTTTATAAGTTCTCAAGAAGAGTTTGTTGATGAAAATAAAATATATACTAAAAATTCAAATCAATATAAGGCTTTCTCTGAAAATTTGAGTGAAATTAAAGCTAACAGACAAATAAGGCCCACTAAAGATATGAAAGAGTGTGCAATTAAAAATGAGTTTGAAAATGGTGTTCTTAAAAGTAAAAGCACTACAGCGGAGGTTGAAAATGAAGCTTTATAAAATAGTAATTTTAAAGTTATTGGCCGTATGTGTTGCTTTTTCAACCGAGTTTACTACTGCTGTTTTACATTACCAAAATAAGCAATATAAAGAAGCATATGATATTTTTTATGAATTAGCAAAACAAGATAATATTAATGCTCAATACAACCTTGCTTTAATGTATCAACATGGACGAGGTGTTGAAAAAAACTTTTATCAAAGTTTTTATTGGCTTGAAAAAGCAGCATTGGTTCAAGAGCCAAAAGCATTAAATAATTTAGCATATTTTTATGAACATGGTTTAGGTATTGAAAAAAATAAAAAATATGCAATGGAACTTTATCTTAAAGCAGCAGAGCTAAATTATGACGTGGCGCAATTTAATTTAGCCATGATGTATGAAAATTTTGAGCTAAAAGAGAGCATGCAAAAAAAAGCATTAGAGCTGTATGAAAAAGCTGCCAAACAAGGATTTATTCCTGCTAAGAATAATTTAGCACGGCTTTATTATTTTGGAATGGGCACAAAAAAAGATTTGGAAAAAGCATTTTATTGGTATGAACAAGCTGCACAAGAAAATAATGATGTAGCACAATTCAATTTAGCGTTACTTTACTACAAAGGTGAAGGGGTGGCTAAAAACTATGATAAAACTTTAGAACTGCTTGAACTTTCAGCCAATCAAGGAAATAAATTTGCACAAACACAATTAGCAGATTTTTACAGAGCAGGTGAGATACTTGAACAAAGTTATGAAGAGGCATTTTTTTGGTATTTTGAAGCAGCAGCTAATGAATATGGGAAAGCTCAATACTATATTGGACAGTTTTACTATGAAGGGTATGGGGTAGAACAAGACAAAGAAAAAGGACTTTTTTGGATGTTAAAAGCAAAAGACAATGGCTATGCTTTTGCTAAAACATTTTTAAGTAAAAATAATAAATAAGAAAAATTAATTACATACGAGGTAATAAAATAGATATAAGCAGTGAAAAGCGGTGGCAAATTGAAACTTCTTATCTCATAAACTCTCTTTCAAATAAAATAAAAATGATTCAGACTGAAACAGCTACATAGAGAATGGAATAAATGTACTGAACTATATATATGTATGACTCTATTAAACGTATGCGGCAAAAAACAAATAAAACGAGGAGAGTTTTTTCAAAGTGTTTATGATAGAATACAGCGAGAATTTAAACAAAAACTATAAAATCGGAGAAAAATTTGATTAGAATTTTTATTGGCTTATTGTTTGTTGTAAGTTTATATGCAGTTGATGCTAAAGAGGTCTACTCGTTAAAAAATGTAATACTAAAAAAACAAAACAACTATTATACTATTGTTTTAGCTACGGTTATTCCTACTTTAAATTATAATAAAATTATTGAAGACAACAAAATTTCTTACAATGCCGTAGCATATAGCTTTGGACAAAAAGATAAATATATTAAGGTACTTTTTGGAGCATATAAAAGTTATGAAGAGGCGTTTGATTCGTTGATTAAACTAGATATGAGCCTTTTAATAAATAAGCCTTATATTGAAAAATTAGAAAAACATATTATTCTTTTTCATAAATATGAAAACAAACTGTGAGAAGCCATGACCGTTACAAAATCATTTGAAAAATTAGACAAAATTAAAATAGCTGGGTTAGTGCTTCGACCTAATTCTCCTGAAATTAAAAAGGACTATTTAGAAATTAAAAATGCTTTTAAAAATGCAAATATAGAAGTTCTTCTTGATAAATCAAGTGCCATTATGATTGAAGAAAAAGAAGGTGTAGAGTTTGATTTGCTTTGCCAAAAAAGCGATTTTCTGGTCTCTGTTGGAGGAGATGGAACTCTTATATCGGTCGTAAGAAGAAGTATTGAATATAATCTTCCCGTACTTGGGGTACATTTGGGAACTTTAGGATTTTTAACGGACATTACTTTGTTAGAATTACCCTCTTTTTTAGAAAAACTCAATAACCGTGAATACAGAATTGATCATCGTATGATGATTAAAGGAAGTACCAATATAAAAAGCTTTTGGGCGTTTAATGATATTGTAATTTCAAGAAAATCAATTTCAAATATGTTGCGAGTAGATGCAAAAATAGATGGCAAACTTTTTAACAGTTATTATGGCGATGGCTTGATTATTTCTACCCCAACGGGCTCAACTGCATATAATCTTTCAGCGGGAGGTCCCGTTGTTTTTCCGCTTACAGAAGCTTTTATAGTAACACCCGTAGCTCCTCATAGCCTAACCCAACGACCACTTGTTTTGCCCGTTGACTTTGAGATAGAGTTTTTTATTCCAGACAGTTTAGGTGCTGTTGTTATTGTAGATGGGCAAGATATTTATGAAATTCCTGAAAATGAGAGTATTAAAATACAAATTGCATCTAAAAAAGCCAGATTGATTCACCGATGTGAGCGAAACTATTTTGAAATTTTAAATAAAAAACTTCAATGGGGAAATTAAAATGATTGCTAGAGTATATTTTGAAGATTTTTTGTCATTTGAAAAAGTAGATTTGGAGTTTGAAAAAGGGCTAATGGTTTTTACAGGTCCAAGTGGTGCTGGGAAATCTATTTTAATGGAAGCTTTTTTATCACTTTTTGCGTATAAAGAGACAAAAGCAAAAATAGGTGAGCTTTTAATTGAAAACCAAAATTTAGAAAATGAAGATTTTATGATTGAAAAAGGCGATGATATAATTTTAAAAGCACTTAAAAAAGAGAAAGTGCGATACTCTATTAATAACCAAACTGTTTCTAAGAGAAATCTACTTCAATTTTCAAAAACCATTGTAAAGTTTTTACATTTAAAAGATACAAGCGATTTTGAAAGTGTTAATTTAATTGCCTTTATTGATAAGTTGGCACTTTTTGAAGATAAAAATTTTGCTGAACTCAAAAAAGCATTTCAAACGGCATACCATGAGTTTAAAACAGTACATACTAAGCTTGAAAAAATTAAAAAAGATGAAAAACAAATTGAAGAGCTCAAAGAGTTTGCTCGTTTTGAGATTAATAAAATAGCAACAATTGAGCCTAAAATTGGTGAATATGAAGAGCTAAATATTATAAAAAGAAGTTTGTCTAAAAAAGATAAAATTCAAGAAGCCATTGAGTTGGCATCTTCTGTTTTTTCACACACACAAAGTGTTGCAAATGCTTTGGAGCTTTTAGAAATTGACTCAAGTTTTTTTGATGAAGCTATTAATGAATTGAATAACCAATTTGAAAAGTTCAATGATGGTTTAAGTGAATTAGAAGATGTCAATATTGAGTATGTGCTTGATAGAATTGAGAAACTTTCAAGTCTTCAAAAAAAGTTTGGTTCTATTGAAGAGGCGTTAAAATATAAAGAACAAAAAGAACATGAATTAAGTTCTTATGAAAACATCTCTTTTGAAAAAACGCAATTAGAAAAAGAGCATCAGCACTTACAAGAGCAACTCAAAAGCCAATGCGAGAAAGTTTCAATTAAACGGCAAAAAGCTTCACAAGAGTTAGTAAAAAGAGTCAATATTTATTTAGAACATCTTTATTTAAGCAATGCAACTTTAAACTTAAGCAAAAAAGAACTCGATGCCAGTGGAGATGATTTTGCACAATTTGAACTCAATGGAATAAGCTTACAAACAATTAGTTCAGGGGAGTTTAACCGTTTACGATTGGCTTTATTAACCGCCATGAGTGAAGTCGATATTGTAGAAAATGGGATTTTATTTTTAGATGAAATAGATGCCAATTTAAGTGGAAAAGAGAGCAGTGCTATTGCCAAAGTTCTTTCAACACTTTCTCAAAGTTACCAAATTTTTGCAATCTCACACCAACCGCAGCTTACAAGCAGTGCAAAAGGGCACTATTTAGTAGATAAAAAAGAGGGGATTTCTTCTGTTAAAAAACTTACAAAAGAAGAAAGAATCAATGAAATTGCAAGAATGATTAGTGCTGAAGATATAACTCAAGAAGCAAAGGATTTTGCAACTAATCTTCTTTCTTAAAATTAGAGATAAGCATTAATGCTTGAAATCATAATAATGAAATGCCTAAAATAAGATTTTTAACACTAAGGCTTAAAACCAATTTTAGACATACATAATTACTTATTCAAAAATATTTTCGGATAT
>Ga0265294_10009532_pt1 | contig 11182 bp, 10 predicted proteins | sample MunlanPumphouse3_FD_192504 | JGI IMG/M metagenome (GOLD analysis project Ga0265294, IMG submission 192504) | Groundwater microbial communities from a municipal landfill in Southern Ontario, Canada - Pumphouse #3 | ecosystem: Environmental > Aquatic > Deep subsurface > Groundwater | place...
TTCCATATTTCGCCTACAATCGATTTTGTGGCAGTCTTGAAGGGTAAAATGACCCTTGAAAAGGGCAACTTTATTGCTTCAGCGACTTTTTACGAGACCATCAAGCTTTAGTAAGTTAGAAGTTCTTTTCTGCGTTTTTCTGGCAGAAAAGAACTTCGTTAACGCACTTATCCTGTTTATAAGGGTCAGGCGCTTGGAACACTTTCATAGACTTCTGCCCGCAGCCTCAGCGAACAACTTCAACTTTTCCATCATAGCTGCAAACTTGGCTGGCTTAAGTGATTGGGGACCATCACTTGATGCGTGCTCCGGGTCAGGATGCACTTCAACGATCAGACCGTCTGCTCCGGCCGCAACCGCTGCAAAACTCATCGGCGCAACATAATGATGATTGCCTGTAGCATGCGAAGGATCGATTACTATTGGAAGATGTGTCTTCTCTTTGAGTACGGGGATTGCCGAAAGATCAAGGGTGTTGCGTGTGGCAGTCTCAAAGGTACGGATACCGCGTTCACAGAGGATCACCGACTGATTGCCTTCACTCATGATATACTCGGCGCTCATCAGGAACTCCTGAATCGTCATGGACATACCCCGTTTGAGCAGCACCGGTTTCCTCAACTGCCCAACCTTCTTCAACAGGGCAAAGTTCTGTGAGTTGCGGGCGCCGATCTGCAGGATGTCTGCGTACTGAGCCACCAGTTCGGCGGTTTCCGGGTTGATTACCTCGGTGACAATGGGAAGGCCCGTCAATTCACGCGCCTTGGCCAGCAACTTCAGACCATCCTCCTCCAGCCCCTGGAACGAGTAGGGCGAGGTCCGCGGCTTGAAGGCGCCGCCCCGCAGGATATGGGCGCCTGCCTTCTTGACTGCGATAGCAGACTCCATGATCTGCTGTTCGCTCTCTACCGAGCAAGGCCCTGCCATCATGATCACCTGATTGCCGCCGATAACCACGTCATCACTGATCCGCACCAGGCTCGACTCCTTTTTGATCTCCTTGGAGGCCAATTTGTAAGGCTGCAGGATCGGCACCACGCTTTCTACACCATGCATGGATTCCACAGACTGCAGTACCGCCTTGCCTCTTTCGTCTCCTACTGCGCCGATTACGTCCCGTGTTTCGCCGTGGATTACATGCGGCTTGTACCCAAGTTCGCGGATACGCTTCAACACCTCATCCCGATCCTTCTTTACCGCGCCTGCCTTCATTACTATAATCATTTGCCTCTCCCTTTCCCGCAAAACAAAGGGCCGTAAGGTTTCCCCCCGGCCCTGTTCACCGCTTCAGTCGCGGCAACAAAAAAACCGGGTGGACTTCCGTCCGCCCCGGCTTTGTGGTGTGTGATGTGGTCGCTTCGCTACGCTTACACCTCTACCCGGGCAGACGGCCTGAAAAAATAGCCGAACCAGAAAAAAAAGTAATAAGCATTAAAGAAGCGGATTGTTTCCATGGGTACGCAGTTAAGCACAGCCTCTCAAAAGTTGTCAAGGATAATAATCCGTTAATTTATAGAGAACAAAGTTACCCTGCAACTCCAGTCAATTGACTTGTCAACCAGCACCCGGTATGGTATTTGTATAAAATTTTAAACTAAATATGTTACACATTTCGTTTCGGGGGTAACCGTGAACCAGTTTTATAAGAATCTCGCTCTATGGCTTGTCATTAGCTTAATGATGATCCTGCTCTTCAATATGTTCAACAAACCGCGACCAACTGCTGAAAAGATCAATTACAGCGACTTTATTGCACAGGTAGATGCGGGCAAAATCACTTCGGTCACTATCCAGGGCAATGATATCCTCGGTAAATACGATGGGAAAGACGGCAAGGATTTCCGCACCTACAAACCTGCAGATGCTGATTTGACCGAAAAGCTCCTTGTAAAGAAAGTCACCATAAATGCCAAGCCGGAGGAGGAGAAGTTCTCCTGGTTCTCCATCTTCATCTCCTGGTTCCCGCTACTGTTGCTGGTGGGCATCTGGATCTTCTTTATGCGCCAGATGCAGGTCGGTGGCGGCAAAGCCATGTCATTCGGCAAAAGCCGCGCCAAGCTGCTGACAGAGTCCCAAGTAAAAATAACCTTCGAGGATGTGGCTGGTATCGAAGAAGCCAAAGAGGAGCTGAATGAGATCATCTCCTTCCTGAAGGACCCCAAGAAATTTACACGATTGGGCGGCCACATCCCCAAGGGTGTCCTGCTGATGGGCCCTCCAGGCACCGGTAAGACCCTGTTGGCCAGGGCCATCGCCGGTGAGGCAGGTGTACCCTTTTTCTCTATCTCCGGCTCCGACTTTGTGGAGATGTTCGTCGGCGTTGGCGCCAGCCGTGTACGCGACCTCTTCCTTCAGGGCAAGAAAAGCGCCCCCTGCATCATCTTTATTGACGAAATTGATGCTGTTGGCCGCCATCGCGGCGCCGGACTTGGCGGCGGTCATGATGAACGCGAGCAGACCCTCAACCAGTTGCTGGTGGAAATGGATGGTTTTGAATCCAACGAGGGTGTCATCCTTATAGCTGCCACCAACCGACCGGACGTACTTGATCCGGCGCTGCTGCGTCCCGGTCGCTTTGATCGGCAGGTGGTGGTTCCCCGGCCGGATGTCAAGGGACGAGAGATGATCCTCAATGTCCACGCCAAAAAGGTTCCTTTGTCCACTGATGTCGATCTGGCGGTCATCGCCCGTGGCACACCAGGTTTTTCCGGCGCCGATCTCGCCAACGTGGTTAACGAGGCGGCTCTGCTGGCAGCGCGTGAGGACAAAAACCTTGTCGAATCCATCGATTTTGACAACGCCAAGGATAAAGTGCTGATGGGCGTGGAACGACGCAGCATGGTGATCTCCGACGAAGAGAAAAAGAGTACAGCATATCACGAGGCCGGTCATACCCTGGTAGCCAGGATGATCCCCGGCACAGACCCGGTCCACAAGGTTTCCATTATTCCCCGCGGACGGGCCCTGGGCGTTACCATGCAACTGCCAATTGAGGACAAGCACAGTTACTCCCGCGAATCCCTGCTGGCTCGCATCGCCGTACTGATGGGTGGTCGCGCCGCCGAAGACATTATCTTCAAAACATTTACCACAGGAGCCGGCAACGACATTGAACAGGCTACAGAGATGGCCCGCAAGATGGTCTGTGAGTGGGGCATGAGTGACAGGATGGGACCACTTTCCTTTGGTAAAAAGGATGAGCAGATCTTCCTGGGACGCGAAATGTCCACCCACAAAAACTACAGCGAAGCAACTGCGGTGGAGATCGATACCGAGATAAAGCGCATCGTCGACGAGGGTTACGTGCGCGCCATGACCTTGCTGCAAGACAACATCCAGAACCTGCACAATATCTCCGAGTGCCTGATCGAAAAGGAAAATCTGACCGGAGCCGAGGTGGACGAGATCATTGCCGCGGGCACGCCGATCTATGGGCACAAGCCGGAGCAACACACACCGGAGCAACACACCGATATCCAGGCATAACATGAGCATCACTTGACTAACGCTGTGACAATACCGGCATTTTGGAGAACCGCAAACCGCGAATTATCATTGGCGCGTCCGCTTATCATGGGTATCCTCAATGTGACACCCAATTCCTTCTCCGATGGCAACTGTTTCCTTGACCCGGAACATGCAATCGACAGGGCCTTTGAGATGGCGGGTCAAGGCGCGGACATCATCGATATCGGCGGCGAAAGCACCCGACCGGGGGCAACGCCAGTGGATTCGGTTGAAGAACTGCGCCGGATAATGCCGGTACTCAAACTGCTTGACGGAAAACTCCCCTGCGCAATCTCCATCGACACATGGAAGAGTACTGTGGCTCGCGAGGCTCTTAATGCCGGAGCAGAGATCATCAATGACATCAGCGGATTCACCTTTGATCCGGAGATGGCCGCACTGGCAGCCCAGACCGGCGCCGGAGCAGTTCTCATGCATATACGCGGCAACCCGGCTAACATGCAACAAAACACCAGCTATACAGACCTGATGACGGAGGTCATTCATGGCCTGCGGAGTTCGGTACGGATTGCTGTTGATGCAGGTGTTGAGCGTGAACGGATTGTTGTCGATCCCGGCATGGGATTTGGCAAGGACACCACCGGCAACATGGAGATCCTCCGGCGTCTGCGGGAATGTACCGGTCTCGGGCTGCCTGTGCTGGTCGGGTCATCCCGCAAGGCATTCATAGGCAAAACCCTGGCGAGAGACGTCGGCGAACGCATCCACGGAACAGCCGCCACGGTTGCCCTCGCTGTTGCCAATGGCGCCTCGATACTGCGCGTGCACGATGTCCGCGAGATGCGCGATGTAGCCTACATGGCCCATGCAATTATTAATGGGAATTACGAAGCATGAATTCATAATTCTGAATTCGTTTTGTTAAGAGGGGCCGAATGCCCGAATTTCTGGACAGCTTCACCCTGCTCGATCTTTTAGATATCCTTATCGTGGCTGTCATCATTTACAATTTCGCACTCTTCCTGAAACAAGAGATCGCTATCAGGCTGCTGGTCTTCTTGCTGGTCTTTTTCATAGCCTTCTACTTTTCGCTATTTTCAGGCTTTACTTCCACCATTTGGCTGCTGCGCAACATCTTTTCATCATCCCTGATTATACTGGCTATCATCTTCCAGGGCGATATCCGCCGCATCTTTTTGGCTCTGGGGCGGCGACAGGCCGAATGTCCGGTACATGACGAGGTGGCCGAGACGATAGATGAGCTGATCAAGGCTGTCAGCGAGATGGCGCTGAAACGAATCGGGGCGCTTATCGTCATTGTCCGTCAGATACCCATTGATCATTTGGTACAGGTTGGCACAGAGATAGATGCCAAGGTCACCAGCGAATTGCTCAATTCCATCTTTCTGCCCTACTCGCCTATCCACGACGGAGCGGTGATCATCAACAAGGGAAAGCTGACAAAAGCCGGCTGCCTGCTCCCGCTCTCCCATAACCCGGACATTGCCAAAAGCTTCGGCACGAGACATCGAGCCGCCCTTGGATTATCAGAATTAGTGGATGCTCTGGTGATGGTCGTGTCCGAGGAAACCGGCAAAATCTCGTTGGTTCACGATGGCAAAATCAATTATGATGTTGAATCATCTGAAGTCCGTCGTATGCTCAGGAAGGCGCTCGACGGCAAACGCCTGCAGAAACCGGCTATCCCGGGTGAACCATGAAAACCGCATCAATGGCATTTGAGACAGCCAAACAATTTTGCACACGTAATCCCTCCCTCAGAATCCTCAGCCTGGGTGTGGCTCTCTGTATCTGGAGCGTTACGGCAATTCCTCGGGAAACACGCTATGATCTTGTCCTCCCGGTGGAATTACGAAACATACCGCCAGGATATGCACTGGCATCGCAACCGGCTGGAAATATACGTTTCACATTGTCCGGACCATCCATATTGATTGACGGAACACGACGATCCAATCCAGTCCTGATTCTCAACCTGCGGGGGATCAACTCCGGAAAGACGATCTTTTCGCATCTGGAAACAAATCTGAACCTGCCGGAAGATATCCGCGTAACCAGAATTTCACCGGCATCAATAGAAATCAACCTGATCAGGAAACAGACTCAATCTTCAGAAGGAGGCCCTCAATAGTGAAAAAACTGTTCGGAACTGATGGAGTACGCGGTGTTGCCAATGTCTATCCCATGACAACCGAAATGGCCATGCAATTGGGACGGGCTGCGGCATATATATTCAAGAGCAGCAGTAAACGCAGGCACCGCATTGTGATCGGCAAGGACACCCGCCTTTCCGGCTATATGCTGGAGAACGCCCTGGTAGCTGGCATCTGCTCAATGGGAGTGGACGTACTGATAGTTGGGCCGCTGCCCACACCAGGCATTGCCAACATCACCTCATCCATGCGGGCTGACGCAGGCGTGGTCATTTCAGCATCCCACAACGCCTTTCAGGACAACGGCATCAAATTTTTCTCTGCTGATGGTTTCAAGTTGCCGGACGAGATAGAACTAAAGATTGAAAAACTGATCGAGACCAATAAAATCGATGCACTGCGACCAACCGCCACCGAGGTCGGCAAGGCCTTCCGCATCGACGATGCTGCTGGTCGCTACATTGTTTTCCTCAAAAACACCTTTCCTACGGAGATGGATCTCTCCGGCCTCAAGATTGTGCTGGACTGTGCAAACGGCGCCGCCTACAAGGTTGCTCCGGCTGTTTTTGAAGAACTGGGGGCAGAGGTAATACCGCTGGGAGTCAATCCGAACGGAACCAATATCAATGCCGGCTGCGGTTCAACCTATCCATCCGTGATCAGTGAAGCTGTCAAACAGCACCGTGCCGATATCGGCATTGCTCTGGACGGAGACGCTGACCGGGTCATCGTCTGTGATGAATTCGGCAACGAGGTCGACGGCGACCATATCATGGCTATCTGCGCCAGCGACATGCTGAAGCGCAAACTCCTCAAAAAGAAGACCCTGGTGGCAACAGTCATGAGCAACATGGGGTTGGACATAGCACTTAGGAAGGCCGGCGGTAAAATTGTCAAGACCGATGTAGGTGATCGTTACGTGGTGGAAGAAATGCGCAAGCATGGCTACAATCTGGGAGGCGAGCAGTCAGGCCATATGATCTTCCTGGATTACAGCACAACCGGTGACGGAATTCTTTCGGCCCTGAAACTGCTGGCGGTCATGCGTCGCGAAGGGCAACCTCTTTCGGAACTGGCCGAGATCATGATTCCGCTTCCCCAGGTGTTGTGCAATACCCGTGTCAGTGAAAAGCGCGACATCCTTTCCTTCAGCGATGTAGCAGCCAAAATCAGCGATGTTGAGGAGAAACTGGGTAACGAGGGACGGGTGCTGATACGCTATTCCGGCACCGAACCGCTGCTGCGGGTAATGATTGAGGGGCAGGATAAATACGAGATTACCACCTGGGCCAACGAGATCTGCGATCTGGTAAAGACACATATTGGAGAGAAGTAGAAAAACCCTTTTGTGACAAAATTGGCGGTATCAGCAAGTCTGAAACCGCCATGGTTTTTACATGGAAAGCCCCATAAACAACGTAGAACAACAATTCTTCAACGACCTGAAGAAAAAACTCCGGACCTCTGCCAATAAGCTGCTGTCATCGCTGGATCCCGCAGAGTTCGGAATAAGTATTGGGTACATGAAGGATCGCGTGTTGAGGGATTTTACCACAGCAGACATCCGAAATCGTAAATTGCTGAATGGCATCCCTCTTGGGAACCCTTAGATAGAGGATTAATGATGTATGAATTGATTGCACAAACGTTTGTCAACCTACCAGGAGATAGTTATGTCTAGCGTCCATTCTCTAAGCATAACCGGCTACAAATCCATTCGAGAACTGAAGAACTTCAAGCTGAATGAGCTGAACGTGCTGATTGGGGCCAACGGCGCAGGCAAGAGCAACTTTATAAACCTGTTCCGTCTACTCAACGAGATGTACGAACAGCAATTACAGCTTTATGTGCAGAAACAGGGCGGCCCTGACACCCTCCTGCACTTTGGCAGGGGTACAACAGACAGGATGCATGCCGAGTTTTATTTCGCCAAGAACGGATACAAATTTGACTTGGTTCCCACTGCCGACAATCGACTGGTTTTTGAGCAGGAAATCAGTTGGTTCGGCGGAGTATTTTACAAAACCACGTCAAGTGCAGTGCTGGGCACGGGGCACGATGAGTCAAAGCTCAAGGATGCAAAAGATGGTTATTCACAGTATGTCAGGCCATCAGTCAGCAATTGGCGCGTTTATCATTTTCACGACACGAGTGAAACAGCCAAGGTGAAGCAGAAGCGCCCTGTTAACGACAATCTTCGTCTCAAGGCCGACGCAGAGAATTTGGCGGCTTATCTGCGCATGCTAAAAGAAAAACATGAGGCAGAATATCAGCGAATTGTCGAGACCATTCGTCTGGTTGCCCCCTACTTTGGGGACTTTGTGCACCGCTCGGGTGAACAGGAATATGTGGAGCTGGAATGGACGCAGATAGGTAAGCCTGATACTCCATTCAAGGCCCACATGCTGTCGGACGGCAGCTTACGCTTTATCTGTCTTGCAACCCTTTTGCTGCAACCTGTTAAATTGTTACCCGACACAATACTGATTGACGAACCGGAACTGGGTTTACATCCTTATGCTGTTTCGGTACTGGCGGATATCTTTAAACAAGTGGCAGAAGACCGGCAATTGATTGTGTCAACACAGTCAGTTGAACTGATAAATGAACTGTCACCTGAAGATATCGTGGTAGTCAATCAAGAGGATGGCGTATCCACCTTCAAGCGTTTCACTACAGAAGAGTTATCAGGCTGGCTTGGAGAATATGCAATGGGTGAGATCTGGAAACGCAACATCCTCGGCGGAAGGCCATAACATGGTAGAGGTCATTATATTTGCCGAAGGTCAAACAGAAGAAAAGTTCATAAAACAAGTGGTTGCGCCAGCTTTACGACATTTGCAGGTCTTTGTAAAACCGCAGACCTTGAACACGTCGCTGAGCGCAAAGGGCGGCGCAGTAAGTTTTAACCGGCTCAAATTCAATGCAAGAAATACGCTCCGCCAGAATGCAAATTTAATGTTAAGCACCTTCCTTGACCTCTACGCACTTGATCCTGATTTTCCGGCATTTGATGAAGCAAAACAAAAGGCGGATGTTTATGATCGTGTACAATGCCTTGAAACTGCGCTCCATGAAGCCATTGTTGAGCATGTGGGCTGCCGCTCTGACCGCTTTCTGCCTCATATCCAGCCGTATGAATACGAAGGCTTGCTGTTTTCAGATGTGGTGACGCTGAGTACCATCGAACCCACATGGTCTGCCAGCTTAAAAAATCTTATCAAAATAAGGAGTTCAGTTGAAACTCCAGAACATATTAATGACGGGTATGAGACCAAGCCATCTAAACGGCTCGAAGATCTGTTGTCTCCCAAATACAAAAAAACTACGCATGGTCCACGTGCGGCAGAGCGAATTACGCTCAGTGTTATTGAGCGTGAGTGCGCACATTTTAAGGTATGGATGGACGCACTGAGGGGACTTGCAAACTATGATTAATGAAAAATAAAATCGAAGAGAAGTCTTCGAAGCGCTGATTCAATTGGCCATGGAGTTCCAAGAGATAATGGCCCGGGATGAGCCTCTGGGGCTGAAGCTTGACGAAATAGCCTTTTATGTACTGACAACCGTGGTATAAGGAATATAAAGCATGGCAAAACTTGGACTTAACGTCGATCACATAGCCACCGTACGTCAGGCGCGGGGGGGCATCGAGCCCGATCCGGTGACCGCCGCTGCCATGGGTGAGATAGCCGGCGCTGAAGGGATTACGATTCACCTGCGGGAAGACCGTCGGCATATTCAGGACCGTGATCTGGAAATTCTGCGCAAGACCATCAAGACCAAGCTGAATCTTGAGATGGCTGCTACCCAGGAGATGGTTCGCATTGCCCTCAGGATAAAGCCGGAGCAAGTCACGCTGGTTCCGGAAAAACGCCAGGAACTCACCACTGAAGGCGGCCTGGATGTGATCCTCAACCTCAAATCCATCAGCGATGCAGTCAAGCGCCTGCGTGAGGAGGGGATCGTTGTCAGCCTGTTTGTAGATCCGCATCAGGAGCAGATCAAGGCTGCCAACAAGAGTGGCGCCGATTACATCGAGATTCACACCGGCGCCTACGCAGAAGCTGGCAATTGGAAGAGCCAGGAGCGGGAACTGGAGGGGATCGACACTGCCATCAAGTTGGCCCGCAAGGTTGGAATGGGCGTCAACGCGGGACATGGTCTCAACTATGTCAACATCAAAGCGCTGGCTGCCATCGGCGGTATCGAAGAATACAACATTGGCCATTCCATCATCTCCCGTGCCATGCTGGTTGGGCTTGACCGGGCTGTGAAAGACATGGTGGAATTGATCAAGTACGCATGATTTACGGAATCGGCGCCGATATCGTTGTTTTCGAACGTTTCCAGCGTTTTATCGACAAGGACAATAGCGCACTCCTGAAACGGCTGTTCTCCGAACAGGAACGTGAGCGCTGTGAAGCCAGAAAAGATTCCGCAGCCTGCTATGCAGCCCGCTTCGCCGCCAAGGAGGCGTTTTTGAAGGCACTCGGCAGCGGGTTGCGTGATGGCCTGTCCTGGCTGGACATGGAGGTCGTCAACGATGAATTGGGAAAACCGGGTTTGCATCTATCCGGCAAGGCCCTTGAAGTTTTCAACGCCAAACAATTGAGTACTATTTACCTTTCCCTTTCACACGATGGTAGCTATGCCGTTGCAATGGTTGTTCTGGAGATATAAATGATGAGGATTGTTACCGCAGATACCATGCAGGAGATCGATAAGCAAACAATTGAGAAGTACGGCATTCCCGGACTGACACTCATGGAAAACGCAGGCCGCTGCTGTGTGGAAACGATCATTGCCGAGTTCGGACTCAAAGGAACCAACCACGCGGTTGTCCTTGCCGGAAAAGGAAACAACGGTGGCGACGGCTACGTCATCGCACGATTGCTCAGCCAACAGGGGTGGAGTGTCAAGGTGTTCGTCCTTGCCGAGCGTGAGCAGATTTCTGGTGATGCAGCTACCAACCTGGAGAAACTGCCTTCGAACATGATTGACTTCTGTCCCAACAAAGGTCAACTCCCGGGCCTCCATATGGAGGAAATCATCCAGGCCGATCTGATTGTGGATGCCATGTTTGGCACGGGACTATGCAACGACATAGGCGGGGTTTACCTGGAGACCATCGAATTGATTAATGCCTCCGGCAGGCCGGTACTGTCAGTGGATATACCCTCGGGCATCCACGGTACAACAGGCAGGATGTTGGGTGATGCGATTTGGGCCAACATCACAGTCACCTTCGCTTTTGAAAAGCTGGGACATCTACTTTACCCCGGCGCCGAACATACCGGCAAACTGATAATTGCAGACATAGGCATCCCGCAACAACTTATGGAGACTGCGTCCGGATACGATTTACTCAACGATGAGAGTATACGTCCCATGTTGCGCCGACGTGACCGTATGGCTCACAAGGGACATTTCGGCCATTGCCTGATAATTGCCGGATCTACCGGCAAGACCGGCGCTGCCGCACTCTGCGCCAATAGCGCCGTGCGTACCGGATCCGGACTGGTAACCCTGGCTGTTGC
>Ga0265294_10009533_pt1 | contig 11181 bp, 10 predicted proteins | sample MunlanPumphouse3_FD_192504 | JGI IMG/M metagenome (GOLD analysis project Ga0265294, IMG submission 192504) | Groundwater microbial communities from a municipal landfill in Southern Ontario, Canada - Pumphouse #3 | ecosystem: Environmental > Aquatic > Deep subsurface > Groundwater | place...
TACCTGACCGGGAGACGGTTCACCGAGATCTGCATGGGCGGGCTTGGTGAGGTCAACGTAACGATGGGCCAGATCAAGAACGTCCCGATCCCCTTCGTCGAGGTCAGCACCGACTTCCCGGCCATTGCATGCCTCGGCGCCCAGAAAGCGGGCTGGACGGTCAGCGTCAACAAGTACTTCGCCATGGGCAGCGGCCCCGCACGGGCGCTCTCCTTAAAGCCCAAGCACACCTATGAGGTCATCGAATACGAAGACGAGTTCGATTACGCAGTCATCTGCCTCGAGAGCGACCACCTCCCGAACGCCGCCGTGATGGAGAATATCGCCGAGGCCTGTAACGTGGACGTCGCCAACACCTGCGCGGTCGTCGCCCCCACGGCATCGATCGTCGGCTCGGTCCAGGTCGCCGGTCGCTGTGTCGAGACCGCGGTCTACAAGTTGAACGAGCTCGGTTTTGACACGAGGAAGATCACCGCAGGTATCGGCCATGCTCCGATCGCCCCCGTCAAGAAGGACGGCACGAAGGCGATGGGCAGCACCAACGACGCCACGATCTACCACGGCAGCATCATGCTGACGATGAACGCCCCCGAGATCAAGGACTATCTGGATCGGCTCCCGAGCAACAAGTCCAAGGGATACGGAAAGCCGTTCTACGAGATCTTCAAGGAAGCCAACTTCGACTTCTACCAGATCGACACCTCGCTCTTCTCGCCGGCCGAGGTCGTCATCAACGAGCTCTCCGAGGGTGTCGTCTACCACGTGGGAGCCGTCAACCCCGATGTGACGCTCAAGTCCTTCGGATTCATCTAACCCAATTTTTTTTTACAAGGCCCCTATCCGAAACCTCCGCCAGGCAACACGTTTATCCGTCACGGAGCAAAACACTATAAGGCATCCGCAGGGCTTGTGGTCTAGCTGGTTATGACGTCGCCCTTACACGGCGAAGATCGCCGGTTCGAATCCGGCCAGGCCCATTGCAATACGGCACTGCCGGGACAGCGCTGTCCCGCTCGCTTTTTTGATTATCCGTCCGGGAAAACGTCCGGTGGTCGAGGATCCCGGGGAGCGGCTCTTGCAGCACCGGCTCTCGCTTTGCACCGGTTTTCAGCATGTTGTAGCAGGTGATGTCACTCAAATGGCGATTAAATGGCGTTTGATTTGTGTTTCCGCCTCCTGGCGACGAGGTCATGAGATCGATTCCAACATTCCGGATTTCGCACACACCCGCACACGCACCCACCCCGGAGCCGGTGCCGGGAACCGTATGCGTGTTTTGCTGTACTTTAGTACTAAGAGAGAGATGCGTCTCTCTATCTGTACAGGTACTGTCAGATCCGGCGCCTTCCCTGACCGTTTGATCCTCGCAGCAGGTGCCGGAATTTCGCGGTAAACCTGCTGTAATGCTGCAAGGGCCGGGGCCGTTCCGCACGGCCTCGCCGCCCATCGCGGTCTCGAGGGCCGCGTTGCCCATCACTGCCGCGGCGTTCGCCTCGAAGGCGGCAATCGTCGGGGACAGAAGCGAGACGTTCCCCACCCGCTTGCCCTCGCCGTCGAGGAAGTTCACCTTCACGGTGTAGTGCTCGCGGTTCCGGATGACTGCAGCCACGGGCTGCCCGTCGGAGCCGGTATATCCGACACACCCGAAGGGGTTATCGGCGATGATGCTCTCGATGAGGGTGTTAAACGACGTTACGGTAGCGATCGGGACGGCAAGGTCCCGGACCGCCGTTTTGTTCACGGTCTTCTGCACGAAGTCTGCCATGGAGTTCTTCTCCTCACGGCACAACGTTCTTGGTTGTTTGTGCCTGACAGGAAGATGTGAGGCATCTTCCGTGGCCTGCATGCTCCCGGAAATATGATAGACGATTGTAGGGTATATCCGGGAGTGTATTAGCCTGAATTTATCAGGGAACGCCGGAATGGGCCACACGGGAAGAACGCCGCATACAGGTACGAGCCAGGAGGCAGCCTCCAGATGTGCTCCCGGCTAAGAAGGTTTTAGTGTGCAGGAGACAAGATCGACAGGGGAAGACGTGGATCATAGCAAAGAAGAGATCATCAGGTTAGTAGACCAAGATTCGGTCATCGTCTCGCATCATGCCCGGGTCAGGATGTTTGAGCGCAACATCTCCACCGACGACCTCCTTTCGGCAATCAGGGCCGGCGAAATTCTCGAATCATATTCCGACGACGAGCCCTGTCCCTCCCTGCTCATGCTTGGCTTTATAGGTGACCACGTGTATCATGTAGTACTCGGGATCTGCGATGATCATCTCCGGATCATCACCGCCTACATGCCGGATGACGAGCATTGGATCGATACGCGAACAAGGAGGAAAAAGGAATGATTCCAGAGAGATGCACGTTCTGTAAAGGAACTCTGCAGGAAGGAAAGACCGAGTTCATGGCGCGGGTCGGGGACGAGATCATCGTCATCAGGGACGTCCCGGCCTTCATCTGCGACCGTTGCGGTGAAGCATACTACAGCGCCGAAGTTTCCCGGAAGATCGATGCCGTGATGAAGGATGTCCACAGCGGCAGGCTCTGCTGCCGGCCTCTCGCGGCTGGCGAGGTTGAACTCACCGGGTGAGGGAAGAGGCCGGCAGATCCGCTGGAGAAGTGCGGTGGCTCCTGGACCGGCGGCAACATCTCTCGGCCAACCGCTGCAGGGCAGGCGTTTTTCGCTGAAATTTCATACATAATCGTTACAGTCAGGATTTTTCTCGACGTTGTATCGCTCTGCGGGAGGGTTACCAGGATGACTGAGGAGAAGACCACCCGGGAACTCGGTCTTACGAGACGAACCGGGGTCTGCAAGGTAGAACTCAATGGCCTCCCGCGCCATCGCTATCGCCTCATCGACGGTCTCACCGAAGGTGACGCGAACACGGGAAGCGTCGGCACGGTCTCCCCGCTTGCCTGCGCAGTTGCACCTCCTTATGGTGACAGATATCTGATCCGACCTAAAGTCAATTATCTAATCCTAGACCTTCAGATCCGCCAACTGTACTCACAACACTACACATTCCGCCCATTTCCAGTTTAACCATTGGTTATTGCTCCAGACCTCTCAGCCGGAGGCTTTCGTAGAGATAAAAAAGACTCCTATCCCAACATCACCCCCGCCGAACCCCAACCACCACGGCAAGTCCCACCAGCACCGAAACAACCCCGAACCCGGGTGCCTCCTTCGCCGCAGGGGTCGATGCAGGAGCCGCCACCGCAACAACCGTGGGCAGATCGGTCGCCGGCGAGGGTGCCGTCACCTCCAGTTCGATCGTCTTGTTCGTCTTCTCCACGAGGGCACCGGTCGTATTGTAGGCGCTCACCGTGAGCAGCCACGTCCCGGCCGGCATCGCCACGGTTTCCGCAAATGCATGCCCGAACTCATAGTTGGCACCCCCGATATACCCGCCTTCAAACTCGCGATCCAGGCAGCCGGTGAACGTGAACCGCCCCAGCGTCTCGTTCTCGTAGACGTACGTGACAATCTGGTCATCGGGGATGTAGCGGTAGGCGCTGCCGGCACCCGTCAGTGTCGTAGCAATCGGCCGTGTCACCCCATAGAACGTCAGGTTCTCCCCCTGCACGATCGTCACCTGCATCGGCGTCGTATCGACAGTCTTTCTGCTGTCGTTCACGACCGTGCTGAAGTAGTTCTCCCGCACCGGCTCATCCGTGATCTCCGCACGGGTGTACACGACCCGGGTGTTGAGAGGGTGCGGCACCATCTTCCCGGTTGCCGACACCGCCGTGCCGGTCGCTCTGTCCATCCACGTCATCGAGGGTTCACCGATATCGTAATGTGTGAACGCCGTATGGTCGGCGTCCATAAGACCGTTCGCAAGAATCGCGGCAAGTTCGACCTGGAGGGTCGCGGAGGTGTTGCCTATGTTATAGATGAGGCAGTCGTTCTCTGCGGCGGCGAGGGTGTCGATCGCCGTCCCCGGGAGGTTGTTTGCCACCTCGATGGCGTTGTTCGCCTGCCATCGGTCCGGGATCTCATACCCGGCGTCACCGTCGCGGAAGTATCCCGGGAACCAGTTGAGGTACACACGCAGAGGCGGCGTCCGGTTCTCCGCCCAGCCGATCACATATCGTTTATTCACCTCGGGGCGGAACGTGCCGAGCGACGCGTGGGTCGTTCCGAAGGTGATCTCTCTTGCCACCCTCTCTCCGGCAACATCCCCGTCCAGCCCTTCGACGACCAATGTATAAGTCCCGGCGGCCAGGTCGCGCATAATCGGCTCCAGAGTCCCGCCGCTTACATCGGTGTAACTCCCCATCCCCCTGGTTACGCCGCCCTGCACCAGGGCAAGGTAATAGGTATGGGTCACCAGCAGCTTGTTGCTGCCGTTCTCAATTCCTCCGGGCCCGGTGATGACGTCGGGAGCAAGGAGGCCTCCCCACTTGCTCGGAACAAGGCTCATGTCCACCGAACTCTCCAGCGTAACACCGGTCTCATTGACGCTGCTCATCACCGTGCGGAGAACAGCGCCGCTATCGTCTTTGAGTAAGACCCGGATGTTTCCGGGGTGCTCCAGCGGTTCGGAGAAGACTCCATAGACATAGAAGTCCCGCATCTCGGCAAAGGCGGTCTCGCTCGCGGAAGGCTCCGTGATACTGAGGTTCCCCGCAGTTACAGCAGGTATAGCCAGCGCTACAGAAATGAAGAGGATTATGACGGTCCATATCGGTTTCATCAGGCCCATGATTGAAGGAAGATCCTTTCGGATATTAAATTGTCGTATTTATCGGGCACCAGAAAACACAGAAAATTGGATATACGCGATTTCCGTATCGGATGAGGATAAATTGGCTACAAAGCGCGGCTGTAGGGCCGTGCGGAAGCGCCAGGCGCCTCCGGCATCAGGAAGACGGAGGAGCAGAGGCCCTTGAGTGGATGTTTTCCCGTACCTTTTCGTAAAATACTAGATAGGCCCCGACAAACAGCATGCGGGGCATACACCGGGGTAGGCGCCCGACAGCCTCCTCCGATCATTTGAGGGTTCAATCATGTCAGGCAACAGGTTCCGGGGATATCCCATGCTGCTTCTCGTTCTTACCGTTGCAGCGGTGCTGTTCGCACTCTGCACCACGACCGACCAGAAGAACGCCACATCAGGCGTCTCCATAACAAAAACAGAGGGTGATACCCACGAGGGCTACATCAACGTCACCGGCGGCCGGGTCTGGTTCCGCATCGTCGGTGCAGACAGCCCCGGAACACCCCTTCTGCTCCTCCACGGGGGACCGGGGGCGACATATGATTACCTTGAGCCGCTTGAGGCCCTCACGGATGAGAGGCCGGTCGTCTTCTACGACCAGCTCGGGTGCGGGAACTCCGATCATCCAGACGACCCCGCTCTCTGGACGGTGAAACGGTATGTCAGGGAGGTCGGCGAGGTCCGGGATGCACTCGGGCTCGACCGGGTGCACCTCCTCGGACAGTCCTGGGGAGGCGGGCTCGGGACCGCATACGTGCTTGATGCAGAACCCGACGGCGTGGAGAGCCTGATCCTCTCCGCGCCGCTACTGGACGCCGACCGGTGGGTGGCCGACCAACGGACGAACCTTGCGGCGTTCCCCGACGGGATGCAGGAGGCTGTCCGGGAGGCGGAGTCAACCGGGGACTTCGACTCGCCAGAGTACCAGGAGGCCATGGCGGCGTACTACTCCCGGCATGTCTGCCGGACGGACCCCTGGCCCGAATACCTGAACCGGACGTTCGAGAAGATCTCCTTCCCGGTCTACCTCGGGATGTGGGGGCCGAGCGAGTTTACCTGTACGGGAACCCTCCGGACATTCAACGTCACCGACCGGCTGGGGGAGATCCCCGTCCCGGTGCTCTTCACCTGTGGGGAGCACGACGAAGCACCGCCGGCGGCCATGGCGTATTACCAGAGCCTGGTGCCGGGGTCGGAGCTGGCGGTCTTTGAAGGCGCCTCGCACGAGCATCACCTGGAAGAGACCGATCTGTATCTCGCGACCGTGCGGGGATTCATGCACCGGGTTGATACGGCACCCTGATTAGGGGCGTACGGTTCCACGCTCCGGCACTCGTGCAGGTCGGAGACACCGCAGCCGCCGCCCCATCCCCCATCCTGCCACGGCCTTTCTTCCCGGGCAGGGCTGCAACTCCCAAAACGGCAGGGTAGCAACGTATAAATACCCCGGCAGAACAGTTGCCGGCATACCCTTCCCGGGAACGCCGAGGTGCCGGCACCATGATACGAGAATACTCCCCCCTGACGATCGCAGTCCTCATCTGTGTCATGCTTACCGGCACCGTCATCATCTACGCCCTCCTCACGGATGTGGGCGCACCTCCTCCCGAGCAATCCGGCCTGCCTCCGGCTCCGACCAGAACACCAGGAACACCGGTCACGACAGGAGCTCCGGTGCAGGTTGCTTCCCGCTCGTTCTCCATCAGCGTCACCCCCACAGCCGCCACAGCCCGCCCCGGCGATCCGGTCAGGTTCACGCTCACGGTGCACCCCGAAGATGGTTTTTCCGCACCCGTGCAGATCAAGGTCTCCGCTACGGCGCTCGGGGGCGTATACCGCGACAATCGTGACCTCAACACGGTCTCCCCACCCTACCCGCCGCTCACGTACGAAGTCACACCGCCCGACCTCCCGCCCCTCGTCTCCACGGCAACCGTGGACGCCACGGTGACGGCGACCGGAGGGGGCACTGTCCGGACAGAGCAGGTGCAACTGGTCATCCGGCGATAGAACTCCAGCCAGATAACAGCCCCCACTGCCCGTGCAGGTAGATTCGGGGGTACTCCGGTCAAACCCCCACGCTCCTGCGCCGCAACCCGGATGCCCTGCCGCGCTCTACCGAAATCGTTCCTGAATCCCGGAAATCTTTCGGAGCGAAGGGGATCTCTGAGCAGCCCGCACGACCGGCAGGACGGTCAGGGCAGCCGGCAGGCGAAATAGGAGCTCGAGGGAATCTCAATGATATGCAGAGATTATAGCAAACCCCTCAATTTCCATTGGAGTTTCAGGTTCACTCCGGGTTGCGGCCCACAGAGGCCAGGACGCTGCCGCTGCCATCGGTTCCCGGTGCCGGTGAATGCCGTGCCTGGAAACAATCGAGTGGTGCCGGAGGGGGAGGCGGGGTCAGGCAGGAAGAGAAGTTACTCCTCTTCCGCCACCACATCGAACCAGACGGGGTCGGGGCAGTCGGGCCGGCCACCGTAGTTGATGGTGATCTCCTCGCCTCTTGCGATGGGACGGTGAGCATAGATCCGGATCTCGCCCCGGGGAACGTCGCGGACGTGGTCCGCGTTCGCGTGGTAGGAGTGGTTGTAGAGCGACCCGCAGCCCAGCGCCACGGCGGCCAGTTCCTCGCCCTCCCCCCATGCAAAGTAGTAGTCAAAGAGGCGTGTCCGGTCCAGGAGTTCCTGCTCATCCGCTCCCCCGAGCACGATCACCGGGCAGACTTCGATCACCTCACCGACCACGAGCTCCCTGCGGGCGAACACTCCCCGCCCGCGGTTATTCGTCGAACTGACATATACAGTCTCGGAAGGGTAGACGACCCTGCCTGTCTCTGCACTCTCGGTCATGGTATCGCTGTAACTCCACCGTGTGTGAATGAGAGTAGTGGGCTCTCTGTCGGCAAAAAGGATACCGGGCCTCCTGGCCGGGATTATCATCTCCCGGCCCAATCCTCCGGAGCAGAGAGCATGCAGCGCCCTGAAAACCACCTGCGCGAAGCGGGTTTTACCCCTCCGGAGCAGGGTGGGCGAGCGAAAGAATGTTGTATTCGCACGACTCTACTGACTCATCAGGAGGAACGATCATCGGAGATGTCATCGTAGCACACGACCTGGAGAAGCGGTTCGAGGACCTCGTCGCGGTCGACCGCATCACCTTCAAGGTCAGGGAAGGGGAGGTCTTCGGGTTCTTAGGCCCAAACGGGGCGGGAAAGACGACGACCATGAAGATGATCCAGTGCATCTCCCCTAAGACCGGCGGCACCCTCGAGGTCCTTGACATGGACGTGGATACCCACCAGCGGGAGATTAAGGGCCACCTCGGCGTGGTGCCGCAGGAGACCAACCTCGACCCGGATTTTTCAGCCTACCGGAACCTTCTGGTCTACGCCCGTTACTTCGGTATCCCGAAACCGGAGGCAGAGCAGCGGGCGGAAGAACTCCTGGCGTTCATGCAACTCGACGAGAAACGGGACGTCCTGATCGACAAACTCTCGGGCGGGATGAAACGACGGCTGATCATCGCCCGGGCCCTGATCAATACACCGGAACTGCTCATACTCGACGAACCCACCATCGGGCTCGACCCACAGGCACGGCACCTGATCTGGGGGACGCTCCGGAGCCTCCAGGCAGAGGGAAACACCCTGGTCCTGACCACGCACTACCTCGACGAAGCGGAGCGTCTCTGCGACCGGCTGGTGATCATGGATCACGGGAAGATCCTCGTCGAGGGCACCCCGGCAGACCTCATCCGCGAGCATGCCGGAAGCGATGTCGTCGAAGTCGAACGGACAGAAAAGGTGATCGCCCACCTGACCGGGCTTGGCGTGAAGTACGACCTTGCCGGCGATCTGCTCCAGGTCTTCACGGACCGTCCCCACGACGTGGCGCGCGAACTGCTCGAGGTCTGCCAGCACGAGGCGGCGGTGACGGTTCGCCCGGCAACCCTTGAGGACGTCTTTCTGCGGCTGACCGGCCGGAGACTGCGGGAGTGAGCGATGCTCGACATCTCCGGCAGGGTCTGGAGCGTCTGGCGGAGGAACTGGGACGCCTTCCTCAGGACCTACCGGGTAAACTTCATCCCGCCCTTCGTCGAACCGGTCCTCTACCTCCTGGCACTGGGGTTCGGCCTCGGGACGTATATCGAGGCCGTCGACGGCATACCCTATCCCGTCTTCATCGCACCGGCGCTTGTCTCGATATCGGTGATGTATTCGGCCTTCTTTGAATGCACCTACTCGTCGTTCGTCCGGATGTACTACCAGAAGACATTTGATGCCATCATTGCAACGCCGGTCAGCATCGATGAGGTGATCGCCGGGGAGATGCTCTGGGGCGCCACCCGGGGGATGATCTACGCGACACTGATGCTCCCGGTGCTCCTCCTCTTTAACGTCGTGACCATGCCGTCGTCCCTGCTCCTCATCCCCTTCGCGTTCCTTGCCGGGCTCCTCTTTGCGGGTATCGCGATGTGTTTCACGGCGATAACACCGAGCATCGACGCGCTGAACTACCCATCCTTCCTCTTCATCACGCCGATGTTCCTCTTCTCGGGAACGTTCTTCCCGCTCGACCTGCTCCCGCAACCAATCCAGTACTTCGCCCTTGCGGCGCTCCCGCTCACGCACGTCGTCAGCATCAACCGGGCGATCACGCTCTCGGCGTTTTCACCGCTCAATCTCTTTAGCCTCGCCTGGATCGTGGTGGTGACTGCGATCTTCTTCGTCCTTGCTATCAGGCTGATGAGGAGGCGGCTTATCGTGTGACCGCTCCGCGCGGTCGGTCGATAACGTAGAGCAGATGCTGTGGGCAGCACAATCCGGGAAGCGCACCATACGGGCGCGTGCAAAAAAAGGGTTAGAATCTGGGTTTTCTGTACTTCGGGAGGCAGTCACGGCAATAGACAGGCCGACCCTCGGTAGGCTTGAAAGGAACTTCGCACTCTTTGCCGCAGTCGGAACAAACGGTCTTTGTCATTTCGCGGGGGCGGTCGTCGAACGAGCGGGGGCCCCTGCTTGGGTATCTCTCTTCCATTGGAATTCACTCACTTTGTTGGATTATATTCACAGACGACTCAGTAACGGGGTTTCCGGTGCTTCGGGAGGCAGTCGAGGCAGTAGACTGGCCGACCCTCCGTGGGCTTGAAAGGAATCTCGCACTCTTTGCCGCAGTCGGAACAGACTGCCTTGTGGAACTCGCGGGGGCGATCCTGGAACGAGCGGGGACCCCGGCTCGGATATCTCTCATCCATTTACTTCAACCATGCAGATAGTCTGCATATACACAACTACCTGCCGGCATATATAGGTGCGTCTCGCAGAGTACGGGCAGCAAAAATTCCCCGTGTCGGCCCGCCTTGCCCGGCCCGGGTTATGCGCAGGACAGCACAGGACCCTGCATCCCCGGTGCGTGACCGGGTCCCACCCGGCAAGAAAATCCCCTGCAATGCGGCTGTTTATCCCGGCAGGGAGAACTGTGACACAACGCTTTTATCGATACTATCCTACCAAATGATCATCCAACTATGGCAGACGATGACCAATCTCTTTTGCAATCCGGCAGAACGCCGGTTCTATCCCGGAGACGGCAGTAGGGGGAACGGCTTAGCATGACCGACGATATTCAGACAGACGAACCCCCTGATAGCAGAACCAAAGGAAAACACCGGGACAGGAGGACGATCGGTCCGGTCCCGAACCTTGAAGAGTATGTGAAACCCGACTGGTGGAGGGGCATCTTCAACCGCCTCTACTTAAAGACCGACGGGGATGTCGTCGATGATCAGCATATCACCGAGAGTGAGATCGACCGGATCACTCAGGTCTTAAACCTCCAGTCCGATGCGAAGATCCTCGACCTCTGCTGCGGCCAGGGAAGGCACACCCTCGAACTCATGCGCAGGGGCTACAACGTCGAAGGCCTCGACCAGTCACACTACCTGATCCAGCGGGCACGGTCGACCGCGAAGAAGGAGGGGCTCTCGGTCCGGTTCCGGGAGGGAGACGCGCGCCGTCTGCCGTACCGCACCGACACCTACGACGTCGTCCTCGTCCTCGGGAACAGCTTCGGCTACTTCGATTCCGTTGAGGAGGACCTGCGGATCCTCACCGAACTCCGGCGCATCTTGAAACCCTGGGGCCGGGTGCTCCTGGATGTGGCCGACGGCGAGTACTTAAAAGAGCACTTTCAGGCGAGGTCGTGGGAGTGGATCGACGACACGATGTTCGTCTGCCGCGAGAGGTCTCTCTCGCTCGATGAACAGCGCCTGATATCCCGGGAAGTGATCACCGACGTCGAGAAGGGCGTCGTAGCCGACCAGTTCTATGCCGAACGCCTCTATACCCCCGAGGCACTCCGGCGGCTCCTTGAGAAGGCGGGCTTCTCCGGTATCACCTTCCACAAGATCGACACCGGGTCGCAGCGGAACCAGGACCTCGGCATGATGG
>Ga0265294_10009534_pt1 | contig 11179 bp, 14 predicted proteins | sample MunlanPumphouse3_FD_192504 | JGI IMG/M metagenome (GOLD analysis project Ga0265294, IMG submission 192504) | Groundwater microbial communities from a municipal landfill in Southern Ontario, Canada - Pumphouse #3 | ecosystem: Environmental > Aquatic > Deep subsurface > Groundwater | place...
GGCTAACACCTTAGCAGGGTGCCCCATTCAACCACTCTGGCACCTCTCCAACAAGTGAAATCATTCTATCTGAAAAATATGTTCTGGTCAATGTTTTGTTATAACTAATCCCATTATTTGATTAGGTTTTAATTGTTTGGCAATGTCTTCCATTTTATTGGTATAAATAAGATCTAATAATAAAATGTTTTTGTTTTTAATTTGATTTACATTTTCCATCAAAGGAATTTTTAGTTTATTAGAAATAATTTTTCCTATTTCTTTTGTCTTATCAAAACCAATTCTTTTAATATTGTCTTGGGGAAGGGGATAGATTATGAAATTAGAAAAATCATCTTTTTTTAGTAAAAGAAAATGAGTTAGAATTATTAAAGATAAAACATAAGAAAGATCTTTTATATTCGAGTATTTATTAATGATTTTATCGATAATTATTTGATTTTGTTTGGTGCAAACGAAAAGCCCGTCAAGGCAAGAAGAACATTCATTACATTTTAGGGTTTTTTTGCTTTTTCCACAAATACAAAACTGAAAAGGATTAATTTCTATTAAAGAAAAACAGTCTTCACAAATATAAGATCCTTTTTTTTGACAAAAGATACAATTCTTAGGAAAAATAATGTTTAATAGGGCTTGCATGATTTATTAATGTTATGTTATAATTATAATACGAATAGAATTTTTTTAAAAGAATAAATTATCATAATATGATTTTCTTTGGCAAAAGAAAAAATCAATTTGGCCTTGGTATTGATGTTGGAACAAAAGGGATAAAAATAGTAGAGGTCTCTAAAAAGAAAGATAAGTTTTTTTTAGAAAATTATGGAGAAATAAATCTTGATATTGCTGGAAAGCAGTTTTTTAGGTATTTTGATAAAAACACACTTAATCCGTCTGTTGATAATATTACTAGAGCAATTAGGGCAATTTTATCAGAAGCAGAAATAGAAACTGATAAGGTTGTTTTTTCTTTGCCTGATTTTGCAACCTTTTCAATTACCTTTGATTTACCCCCAATGACAAAAAAAGAAATAACTAATGCTGTTGCTTTTGAAGCAAGAAAATATATACCCCTTCCTTTATCAGAAGTAGTTTTAGATTGGCAGATTATTGATAGTAACGCTGAAAAAGGAAAAAACAATATTTTATTAATGGCTATTCCTAAAGTTTTAGTTGAACATTATAAAAAAATAGCAGGAAACTCTGGATTAGAATTAATTGCTCTTGAGGCCGAAGCAATTGCCTTGAAAAGAGCTTTGGTAAACCCTAATGATGCGGTTTCATGCTTAGTAGAAATTGGTTTTCAAAGTACTAATGTTATTATTGTAGAAAATGATGCTGTAAAATCAACATTTAGTTTTGATATTGCTGGAAAAGATTTAACATTAACTTTAGCAGAAACATTAAACATGGAAATACCAAAAGCAGAGTCATTAAAAATTAAAAATGGATTATCTTTAGACAATAATGAATGTGCAACGATAATGGCATCTATTTTATCTTTAATAATTGAAAAAACAAAAAGAGCAATAAGAGAATATCAATCTAAAGAAAATAAAAAAATTGAGCAACTAATATTGAGTGGAGGAACAGCAAAAATGATTGGAATAGTAAAGTATTTTCAGGACATGTTTGACGATAACGAATTTTCAAAAGTTAAGATTAAATTAGGAAATCCTTTCGAAAATATTAGTTATCCACCTTCAATAGAAGAGAAAATGAAAAAATCTGCCCCAGTTTTTGCTATTGCTTTAGGAGAGGCATTGAAAAAATTTGAAAAATAAGGGAAAATATAATAAAATATAAAAATACATGGCAATTGAACTAAACGAAAAAAGGGAAAGCAATTCAATTACTAAAAAATTAGTGTTTTTGTTTGCGTTGTTATTTTTAATAATTTCTTCAATTGGATATGTTTTTTTGAAATACGTAATTATTGTTAAAAATGAAGCAAGGATAACAGAGCTTAATCAAGAACTTTCTTCTCAAAAAACAAAAGAAATTATTGAACTAGAAAGCAAAGCAGCAGAAGCAGAAATGTTAGTAGGGGATTATAAGATTCTTTTTGAAGAAAGAGCTAATATTATTAATTTTTTTAATGCTTTTGAAGCATGGGCTCACCCACAAATATATTATTCAGGTTTTTCTTTTGATGTTGAGACAAGGACAGCAACAATGAAAGGATCGGTTAATTCTTTTGGACCAATTATTCAACAAATGGATATTTTTCAAAATCAACAATTAGTAGAAAATTTTTTGGTTTCTAATGTTAAATTAGCTGAAGCAGGAGGGGTTGTCTTTGACCTATCTCTTACAATCCAGCCTAATTTATTAAAATAATTATGGAATATAAAAAACCACAACCATTAATTACTATTTCAGTTATATTTATTATTGCCTCAGTAGCAATAGCTTATTATATTGATAAGCCTCTTTATGCTAAAGTTAATGAGCAAGAACAACAAATTAAAACTTTACAAGAATCAAGTAAACTAAAGACAAATTACGAAAAACAAATAAGAGAAGTTGTTGCTAAACTAGATGCAGCTAGCTGGGAGCAAAAAAAAGAAAAAATACAAATTGTTTTTGATTCTTCTCCTTTCTTTTTATCCAAAGCAGAAATATTTTTTAGAGACATTGTTATTAAAAGTGGAGTGACTCTTTCATCAATTACTTTTGATTCAGCTTCTTCAATTAAAACAGTTCAACAAACCACTAATACAGAAACATCTCAGTCAAAAACTTTTAAACCTCAAGAAGAACAGGGGACGGTTTCAGTTCAAACAGCGGTTTCTGAAATAAAGGGGCCAGTAAATAAAGTAGGATTTACTTTAACAGTTACTGGTAGTTATAATTTTTTCAAGTTATTGCTTGAAAACATGGAAAAACAAGCATTTTTAATATCAATAAAAAGCATTAATTTCGGTCAATCAGAAAGTGATGATAAAACAACGTTTACAATAAAAGGAAATGTTTATTCTTATTAATTTTTAAAAAATATGGATATATATGTTGAAAAAAAATTTGCTTTTGAAAAAATAATACCAATTATTTTATTAATTGTTATTTTTGTTATTATTTTTTATGTTTTTCAGTTTTTAAATAAAAAAGAACAAGTTAATATTAATTTAAATCCTTTGCCTGTTCCTAGTATTGATTACGAGTTTTTAACTAAAATCGATTCTTTAGAATCTTTTCCCCAATATACAATTTTTATCCCAGATGAAGGACCAATTGGAGCAGCAAGACCCAATCCTTTTTCACCACTGTCAAAATAAAAATAATATATTATTATGATTTTAATTGAAAAATTAATTGAAAAAAAAATAATTACTCCTCAAAAAGCAGAAGAGTTAAAAAAAGAATTTAATGATTTTGAAGGAACAGAAGAGGATTTTTATTTAATCAAGAGAGTAATAAGTGAAGCAAAGCTTAATGAATTAAGATCAGAATTTTATGGCATTGAAATATTTGATGGAAATGAAGGTCTTGAGATACCCAATAATATATTATCTTTGATTCCAGAAGAATCAGCTGTTTTTTATAAAGTTATTCCTTTAAGATTAAAAGAAGACACTTTGGAGGTAGGAATGCTTGATCCTGACGATATTAAAGCCAAAGAAGCAGTTAATTTTATTACTAGGCAAAAAAGACTTAAATTTAAAATATACTTAATAGATAAAAGGCTTTTTAATGCTTATATAAAACAATATAGAAATATTACTGAAGAAGTAGGAAAAGCATTGAGTGTTCTTGAAACTGAAATAGGGACAGATGAAAAAGTTGAACTTTTTTCATTTGATACTGCTGGACAAGAAAAATTATCAGAAGAAGCACCTATTATTAAAATGGTTGCTGTTATTTTAAGACATGCTGTTGACGGAAATGCATCAGATATTCACATTGAACCAGAAGAAAAACAATTACGAGTACGTTTTAGAATGGATGGAACTCTTTATGCTTCGCTTTTTTTACCATTACATACTCATCCAGCAATTGTGGCTAGAATTAAGATTTTATCAAATTTAAGAATAGACGAAAACAGAATTCCTCAAGACGGAAGATTTTCAGCAAGAATTGATAATAAAAATATTGATTTTAGGGTTTCAACCCTACCAACTAAGCTAGGAGAAAAAGTTGTAATTAGGGTTCTTGATCCTAATGAAGGGTTAAGAAGCTATCAAGACATAGGATTGATTAGTAGCAATTTAAGATTAGTAAAAGAAGCTATTAGTAAGCCATTTGGAATGATTTTAGCTACTGGTCCTACTGGTTCTGGTAAAACCACTACGCTTTATTCTATTCTTCAAGAATTAAACAAACCAGAAGTTAATGTTGTGACCCTTGAAGATCCTATTGAGTATTATGTTCCTGGAATTAATCAATCTCAAGTAAGGCCAGAAATTGGATATGATTTTAGTCAAGGATTAAGGCATGTTGTTAGGCAAGACCCAGATATTATTATGGTGGGGGAGATCAGAGATGAAGAATCAGCTTCTTTAGCAACGCAAGCTGCATTAACTGGACACGTTGTTTTAAGCACGCTTCATACTAATAATGCAGTGGGTGTTGTTCCTAGGTTAATTGATATGAAAATTAAGCCTTTTCTTTTGCCAGCAACCTTAAATATTGGTATTGCTCAAAGACTTGCCCAACGCTTATGTCCTTTTTGTAAAGAAAAAGTTAGACCACATAAAGAAGTAGAAAAAATGATAATGAATGAATTAAATCTTTTGCCAGACAAAGTAAAAAGAGATATCGAGATACCAGAAGTAATTTATATTTATAAAGCAAAAGGATGTCCTAAGTGTAATAATAAGGGTGAAAAAGGAAGATTAGGGGTTTTTGAAGTTTTAAAAATGACTCCTGAGCTAGAAAAAATTATTGTTGATGATCCAACAGAATTAAGAATTGCAGAAGAAGCAAAAAGACAAGGAATGATCACAATGAGACAAGACGGAATCATAAAAGCAATTAATGGAGACATTTCAATAGAGGAGGTATTAAGGGTCTCCGAAGAATAAAATGGATTATCAAAACTATTTAAAACAACTTTTAACATTAACTATAGATAAAGGCGCTTCTGATGTGCATTTTTCTATTAAGCATCCTCCTGTTTTTAGAATAAATAGAAAATTAATTCCTTTAGCCAAAGAAAAACCATTAACAGCTGAAGATACTCAAAATCTTGCTTTTTGCTTAATGAAAGAAGATCAAAGAATAATGCTTATTAAACAAAAAGACATTGACTTTTCTTATGATTTTGAAGGAAAAGGAAGATTTAGGGTTAATGTTTTTTTTCAATCAGGTTCAATTTCTGTAGCAATGCGTTTGGTAGAAAATCATGTTAGATCAATAGATGAATTAAATTTGCCACTACAAACTTATCGTTTCTGTAATGCTATGCACGGTTTTATTATTGTTGCTGGTCCTTCTGGTCATGGAAAAAGCACAACTTTAGCAGCAATGATTAATGAGATTAATAAAAATAGATCTTGTCATATTATTACTATTGAGGATCCAATTGAATATGTTTTTGAAGACGAAAAAGCAATAATCAATCAAAGAGAGTTAAATTATGATACAACTTCTTTTTCAAGAGCATTAAAATCAACCTTTAGAGAGGATCCAGATGTTATTATGGTAGGAGAAATGAGAGATCCAGAAACTATTTCTACGGCCATTACTGCAGCTGAAACAGGACATTTAGTTTTTGCAACACTTCACACTAATTCAGCAGCCCAAACAGTTCATAGAATTGTTGATAGCTTTATTGGAGAACAACAAAATCAAATTAGAACCCAACTTTCAGGTTCTCTTTTGGGAGTAATTTCTCAAAGATTAATTCCTTCTTTAGATGGGGGAGTGATTCCTGCTTGCGAAATATTATTTAATACACCTGCTATTTCTAATTTAATTAGGGAGAATAAAATATATGAAATACCATTGGTAATTGAAACATCTTCAGACGTAGGAATGGTTTCTTTAAATAGATCTTTGTCTGAATTAGTAAGAAAAGGAAAAATTAGCATAGAAAATGCAATGAATTTTTCACCTAATACAAGAGAATTAAAAAAATTAGCAATGTAATATGAAATATTTTTTTAATGCAAAAGATTCAAAAGGAATGACTCAAAAAGGAACAATCGAAGCTTCTTCAAGAGATGTTGTTTTGGATATTTTGGCTAGCCAAGGACTTTTTCCTATTTCTATTGAAGAGGAAACAGTAGCCAAAGGAGCGTTAAATAAAAAAATTGTACTTTTTGATAGTGTTTCTCACAAAGACGTAGTAATGTTCACAAGACAATTGTCTATTATGATTGATGCTAATGTTTCTCCAGCAGAAGCATTAGATACTTTAGCTTCTCAAGTTAATAAAGAAAACTTTAAAGAAAAAATTTATAATATAGCAAAAGATGTTAGGGGAGGGTCTTTATTATCAAAAGCTTTTAGTAAATATCCAGAAGTTTTTTCCAGTTTTTACATTAATATGATTAGATCAGGAGAAGTGTCTGGTGACTTGCCGAGGATTTTACAAAGAGTAGCTGAGCATCTTGAAAGTGAGTATTCAATTAGATCAAAAACCGTTGGAGCAATGATTTATCCAGCAGTTATTTTAGTTGTATTTGTATTAATCTTTATTGTTATAATGGTTTTTATTATTCCTGGGCTTATTGGTGTTTTAGAGGGCTCTAGTCAAGAATTACCAGCAGCAACAAAAATAGTTATGGCTATATCTAATTTTTTTGTTAAATTTTGGTATTTAGTTGTTTTGGGAATAATTGCTATTATTTCATTCTTTACTTTTTATATTAAAACAGAAGAAGGAAAAGAAATGATGGATAATTTAGTCTTAAAAATACCTATTTTTGGAAGTTTTGTTAAGAATCTTTTATTGGCTCGTTTTGCTGAAAATTTATCGACTTTAATTTCAGCTGGAATTCAAATTACAGAAGCCTTAGAAGTTGTTTCAAATCTTATTGGTAATAATTTATACAAAAGAGCATTGTTAGAAACAAAAACAAAAGTAATTAAAGGAGATAGCTTGAGTTCAGTTTTATCAAATTATCCTCACATTATTTCTCCTCTTTTTGTTCAAATGGTTTCAGTGGGGGAAAAAACAGGAAAGCTAGATACTTCTTTAATGAACATTGTTAAGTTTTATAAGCAGGAAGCAGAGACATTTATTAATTCTTTATCTAGTATTATTGAGCCAATTTTAATGATTATTTTAGCAGTAATGGTAGGAGGACTTGTGGCTGCTGTTATTTTACCAATTTATCAAATCTCAACAACTATTCAAGAATAAAAAGGTTTGACAAAAAATAATGTTATCTGGTAAGATAGGATTATAAATAACAAATTTCAAAAGGTCGTTCATATTCTTTTGAATATGAATTCAGTTAATTTTTTTTAAAAAATATGATTACAAACAAAAAAGGTTTTACTTTAATCGAATTATTGGTAGTTATTGCTATCATTGGTATTTTATCAGGATTAATTATTGTTAATTTAAGCGGTGCAACAGATGCTGCTCATGATGCTAAAATTAAAGCTAACTTAGATCAATTAAGAGCATCAGCAGAAGTATATAAAGCTAATAATAATGAATATGGTGATACTGCTGTACTAAATGGATCGGCTTGTGCTAATCCTGGTACTTTTTTAGCTTCAGGTGAAGATGGAGAAAAAGCTTGTACTGCAGCTCACAATGAACATACAGATGGAACAATACATGTTAGAGTTACTACTGGTACCAGCGGAGCATATTGTGTTTCTCATACTCTTATTGGCGGTGGAGGATGGTGTGTTGATTCTACTGGATATGCAGGTCCAACTTCTAATTGTGGTGAGACTAGTTTAACTTGCGAATAAGATTTATTTTAAGGGTCCCTCTTATGAGGGGCTTTTTTTTTGAAAAAAAATATGTTAATATTATTAATATGAGTATAGAATATTTTATAGTTTATATTTTAATTTTTATTTTAGGAACTATTGCAGGTAGTTTTATTAACTGTTTAGTTTGGAGAATAAATAACAAAGAAACAATTTTAGGTAGATCATATTGTCCCAAGTGTAAACACGGATTAGGATTTTTTGATTTGTTTCCATTAATAAGTTTTGCTTGGTTAAAAGCAAGTTGTAGATATTGTAAAGAGAAAATATCTTGGCAATATCCTTTAATTGAAATATTAGTTGGCTTGGTATTTGTTTTTGTTTATCAATTTACTGGTTTTGATTTATTGAGTAATGATTTTGCTAATATTAAGTTTTATGAGCTTATTTTTAGATTTATATTGTCTACGCTTTTAATGGCAGCATTTCTTTATGATTTAAAATATTACATTATTCCAGACAGGATTACTTTTTCAGGAATTGGATTAATTTTTTTATGGATTGTGAGTGCTTTCTTTTTAGGTTATTATACTGAGATGCAAATGTTAGGCTTTATTTTTTCTGGCTTAGGTTCAGCGTTTTTCTTGTTCTTAATATGGTTTTTGTCTCAAGGAAAAGCAATGGGATTTGGAGATGTAAAGTTAGTATTTTTATTAGGATTATTTTTAGGCTGGCCATTAATAATTCCAGGTCTTTTTATTTCTTTCTTTTTGGGAGCTTTAATAGGAGTATTGCTTATTGCTTTTAAGAAAAAGAAAATGAAATCAGAAGTTCCTTTTGGTCCATTTTTAATAATAGGAACATATATTAGTTTAGCTTGGGGACAAAGCATTCTTTTTTGGTACCTTTCTTTTATGAGATAAAAAAGATATAATATTTAAAATGAATAATATTTTTGAAAAAGGTTTAACTTTAACAGAAATGCTTGTGGTTATCTCTATAGTCATAGTTTTTTCATCTATGGTTTTTGCTAATTATGGAAAAGGACAAGAAAGCATGGCCTTAGAGAGAGCTGGTCAGAAATTAGGACAAGACTTAAGAAGGGCTCAAGAAATGGCAATGGCAGGTTCTTTTGATTCATCTACTAATGCAGTTGGTATTTATTTCGAGGAATCATCTCCTACTAGCTATATTCTTTATTATAATTATAATACAGATCCTGTTAATTTTTATTATCAATCTGGTACAGATTTATCAAAAGAAGTCATTAATATTGAAGAAGGTATTAAGATTTGTAATATAAAAAATAATGATGTTGATGTTCCTAGCGATAATATTAGTGTTTCTTTTGCTCCGCCAGAACCAGTAACAAGAATACAAAATTATAATAGTGGGTATGAGGCCTCTATTATTCTTGCTCCAGAAGCAGAGAATTGTGCGACTACCACAAAAACTAGAACAATAAAGGTTAACAATGTAGGAAGAATAGAAGTTAATAATCCATAATTCATGAATACAGAGCACAAAAAAGGTTTTACTTTAATTGAAATGGTTGTTTCTATTTTTATTATTGTTATCGCAGTAGTTGGAATTCTTCAAGTAACATCAAAGTATGTTCAAAAAACTAAACTTGAAAAAGAAGCATATGTTGCTGCTTTGTTAGGGCAAGAGGCAATAGAGATTGTTAAAAACATTAGAGACACTAATTGGATTACTTTAGCAACATGGAATACTGGATTAGTTGATGGAGCTTATGAGGTGGATTATGATGACACTGGCTTAACATCTGATGCAAGTAGATTTTTATACATTGATTCAAATGGTTTTTATAATTATTCTACTGGAACAGCAACTATTTATAAAAGAAAAATTACTTTAGTTAATGGTACTGATAAAATTTCAATAACAGTTGATGTTTTTTGGAGAGGACACACAACAACAATAAAACAAGATATATATGACTGGAAACAATAAAAAAATAAATAAAGGTTTAACATTAATTGAGTTGTTGGTTTCTATAGCAATTTTTAGTTTTTTAGTTGTTGGATTAATTGGAATGTTTTCATCTGCTGTAAACGCACAACAATCTGTTTTACAAAATCAAGAAATATTAAATCAAGGAAGCTATGTAACAGAATATATGGATAGAGCAATTAGAATGGCCTTAAAAGATGATGGAACAGAGGGGACAGCGGGGGATTGCACTGGTACTGCTAATAAAAATTATAATGCCACAAGCAGTTCAATAACTTTTTTAGCTTATGATGTTGCTACTGCAAGCTATAAATGTAAAAGATTTCTTTTATCAGGAACCGCTATTATGGAACAAAAATCAACAGATACAACAGTTGGTAATTTACAAACAGCTGTTTCAATAACTTCATCAAAAGTTAAAGTTAGTGCTTTTAATGTTCAGCTTAACGGAGATGTTTCTGGATCTTCTCAGCCAATAGTTACTTTTGTAATAGACATGGAATCAAATAGTCCTAGGAGATTAGATCCTTTACCTAAAATGATTTTTCAGACTAGTATTTCGCAAAGAAATTTAAATGTTGGTAATTAATATGAAAAATAATAATTTAGAAAAAGGTGTTGCAATATATTTAGTAGTTATTATTGTGTCAGCTCTTACGGCAGTATCTTTGAATATTGCTTCTATAATTATTGGAGGATCAAAAATGACTAGCAATGCTGGTGATTCAGTTAAAGCTTTTTATGCAGCTGATACAGGAATTGAGCATGCCCTATATAATGCTTTAGAAAATAATAATTGTAGTGATATTGTTAGTGGTAGCGTAGGATCTGATAGTAAATATATTTATAATGTTGATATTGAAAGTACTGGTAATTGTTGGGAAACAACAACAATGATTTCTATTGGAGAATACAAGCCTGATACTTTAACCAAGGTAACGCAAAGAAGAATTAGTATTAGTTATTAAAATGCAAAAACAAGAAGCTAAAAAAAGGATAGAAAAGCTTAAAGCGCTTATTGATCATCATCGTTACCTTTATCATGTTTTAGACAAAGAAGAGATTTCAGAAGCTGCGTTAGATTCTTTGAAAAAAGAACTTTTTGATTTGGAAAAAGAATATCCAGAATTTATTACTTCTGACTCTCCTACGCAAAGAATAGGAGGTAAGCCCTTAGATGAGTTTCAAAAATACGAACGCAAGAAAATGATGATTTCTTTTGATGATGCTTTTTCAAGAATCGATATGGATAATTGGGAGAAAAGAAATAAAAAATTATTAACTAACGAAGTAATTGAATATTATTGCGAACCAAAATTAGATGGTTTAGCAATTGAACTAGTTTATATTAACGGCATTTTAGAAGTGG
>Ga0265294_10009535_pt1 | contig 11178 bp, 8 predicted proteins | sample MunlanPumphouse3_FD_192504 | JGI IMG/M metagenome (GOLD analysis project Ga0265294, IMG submission 192504) | Groundwater microbial communities from a municipal landfill in Southern Ontario, Canada - Pumphouse #3 | ecosystem: Environmental > Aquatic > Deep subsurface > Groundwater | place...
GTTGGATCGATTCTGATGAATATTAACGAAGAGTGGATGACAGGAAATAGATATTTGAAGATGGAGAGTGAATAAGTGAGTACGGAATTAGGGCTTGGAGAATTTACAGAAAAGTCGGCACACTACCAAATTGGGGCTTGGGAACAATTAATTTACAGCAAGTCTGTAAACTACTAAATTTTTGACAGAGAGGCAAAATGTGTGAATAATTGAAAAAGAATGGGTTAAGTATTGTGAAAATTAAATGTGTGGTCTTTCTCCATTAATTTTTGTGTATATTTCCTTCAGTAATGGATATATTTTATAAGTTTTATACTCTGTATGTTGTTTTGCGGGCGAATTCATAATCTCATTATATTCATCATCTGTCATCTTAAGATTCCTCTTAATATATTCAACATTTTTATTTACAAGTTCCTTATTTTTGATTATTGGTTTATCTAATTCATCTAAGGCATCATCTCGCGTGATTTGTCCAGATACGATCATATTTGAGAGATATAATTTCCGTACATCAACATCATATCTTTGTGGAAGCCACACTTGCATCATATATGAGGTTAATATATTCTCATAATGTTTTCCCCCATAATATTCGAATCCACAGAAGTCTGTAAGTTCTTTCAAAACGCGATCAAGATTATAATCTATGTAATCAAGGGGATGATATGTTTTTATTCCCATAATGTATTTATCAAAAGCTACACTGTAAGGAGAAATAAATGGCAACTTATTGATGGGGTGTGTACCATATTTTTTATGAATCGCACGTAAGTTTGTCATATCTTCTGGGGGGTAAACTATGTTACGTAATGCTATTTGTGCTATGTATTCTATTGCAAAATTTCCTCCAGATAAGAAATATTTAATATTATTCTCACGAGCATATTTCAATAATGCTGCGAATAAAATATTGTCTTGAGGCGCTGTTAAGTTAGGTACGCCTGCTTTCATATATGCTTTAAGTAAATCATTGTACTGTTCGGTATCTGGTTTTATTGTAATTAAATCAATATGTGTTGCATCAACTAATTTCTTTATGTTATTTTTAGAGATTTCTGTGTCATATCCATCATCAATATGTACTGCGAGAATTCTCAATCCCCATGTGTATCCTAAATACGTGAGATATGATGAATCTAACCCGCCTGATATTCCCATCATACAATCATATTTTTTATCTTTACTATCTGCCTTAATTTTATCAATAATCGCATTTAATTTTTTTGTACCTTCATTATTCGGAAAATACATCTTGTCTTTTGTAGATGCTGCCTCAATACAGTAATTACAATACCCTCTCTCGTCAAAATTAATGGTGTTGTCCATTATATTATCCATGATACATCTAGAGCATCTTTTAAACTCTCTCATAATTATATATTATTCATTAATAGTATATATGTTCAATTCTAATTGTGATGGCAGGATTTTTCTACATGATCGACATCCCAATTCGATTGAACAAACTCCCATAAATAAATAGTTTCATCTCTATCTGATATCCATATATCAATAAGTTATATTATGTGTGTTAATTATCTCCCCCCTCGCTTAATCGCCGAAGCAGGTTGCAACCACAAAGGCGACATGAACATAGCAAAAGAACTCATCAGAACAGCAGCAATATACTGCAAAGCCGATGTGATCAAGTTTCAGAAACGATGCCCCCGCGAACTCCTGACACCCGAACAATATGATGCCCCTCATCCAAATCCAGCAAATTCATACGGTAAAACCTATGGTGAACATCGGGAGTTCCTGGAGTTCAATTTAGAACAGCACCGCGAGCTCAAAGCGTATTGCGAAGAGGTCGGGATCACCTACAGTACCTCTGTATGGGACTTCACCTCTGCAAAAGAGATCGCTTCATTGAACCCGGAACTGATCAAGATCCCGTCTGCTTCCAACAATCATTATCCCATGCTTGAGTGGTTGTGTGACAACTATGCCGGGGAGATCCACATATCGCTTGGCATGACTACTCATGATGAAGAGGAGAAACTGATCGGTTTGTTTGAAGAGAAGGGAAGAAATAAAGACCTCGTTCTCTACTCATGCACCTCAGGATATCCGGTCGCGTTCGAAGATGTGTGTCTCTGCGAGATCACGCGTCTGACAAATGCGTACGGCGAACGCGTCAAGGAGATAGCCTTCTCCGGTCATCACCTGGGCATAGCCATAGATATTGCTGCATACACACTAGGCGCATCCACGATTGAACGACATTATACGTTGGATCGAACGTGGAAAGGAACAGACCATGCAGCCTCTCTTGAACCGGAAGGTATCAGAAAATTAAAACGTGACCTTAATGCAGCCTACCAGGCTTTATCTTATAAATCACAGGATGTTCTTCCCGTTGAAGCTGTTCAGCGTGATAAATTGAAGTATCGTAAGTAAATATATGGATACTCTTTTTACACTCAACTTCCAATCAATTTGATGATCGTGTTTTTCACTTCATCAGAAAATCAGGGTGTGTATTTATGAACGTAGCATTTATTCCGGTAAGAGGGGGAAGCAAATCCATCCCTCTTAAAAATATTAAAAATATCAATCATCGTCCGCTCGTTTACTGGGTAATCAAAGCCGCTGTAGAAAGCAAAAATATTGATATGATCTATGTCTCAACTGACAGTCCAACCATAAGAGACACGGTGAACGCTTTTTCTTTTCCTAATGTCAAAGTCATCGATCGTAGTCCGGAGACTGCTTCAGATACTGCATCCACTGAATCAGCGATGCTGGAATTTACCAGAAAATATGAATTTACCAATATTATTCTGATTCAGGCCACCTCACCTCTTTTGACAGCAAAAGACATCGACGGCGGATTTGAGTTGTTTGGAAAAGATGATACGAACAGCGTCTTTTCTGTTGTTCGTCAGAAACGATTTATCTGGAACATAAACGAAAATGGGTTTGTTGTTTCGCAAAACTATGATCCATTACATCGCCCGAGAAGACAGGAATTCGATGGTTATCTCGTGGAGAACGGTGCTTATTATATCACGAGCCGAACTGATCTGCTTAATACTGGATGTCGGATGTCTGGAAATATTCGTGCATACGAAATGACGGAAGATGCATACTTTGAAATCGATGAGCCTTCTGACTGGCTCATCATCGAGCAGCTTATGAAGAAGAATAACAGTGCTGCCTCAGTTATTCAAACAAAGCTTGCTTCGATCAAGATGTTCCTTACAGATTGCGATGGTTGTTTGACAGATGGGGGTATGTATTATTCCGAGTCTGGAGATGAGTTTAAAAAATTTAATACAAAGGATGGTATGGGGCTGGCAAATCTAATGAAAAGTGGTATAATCACCGGGATAATTACAAAAGAAAACACGGAAATGGTCCGGAGAAGGGCGGAAAAACTGCGATTGAACGAACTGCATATGGGGGTTGTTGATAAGTTGGCCGTCGTTCGTGATCTGTGTATTAAATATAATATTTCTATGGATGAAGTAGCATATGTGGGCGATGATTTAAATGATATTGAACTTCTTCAGGCTGTCGGGTTCAGTGCATCAGTAAATAATGCTATTCCGGATGCAAAGAATGCCGCGGATTATGTGACTTCCAAAAATGGCGGTGATGGTGCTGTACGCGAGGTTGCTGATTTGATTCTTATGAACCGTTGCCGGTGATCTTTTATGGACCTTTCGCTTTACACTACTGATAAATCCGCCTCTTTGATCCACGTAATGGAGGAAATCAATAGGAACAAGAAAGGATTTTTAATTGTTCTCGATGGACAGAAAGTGGTTGGAACAATTACTGACGGTGATATTCGAAGAGCGCTGATAGGTGGTATCTCTCCAGATGTACACATTGATGGAATCTACGTTGCCAATTTTACCTATCTGACGTTGGAAGATGGTCTGCATCGGGTCATTGAATGTTTCAAGCTTGCCGGAGTCAAGTTCCTGCCTATTTTGGATGATGCCATGCAGTTGTGCAATATTATTACAAAACAGAATATGCATGCGCTGCTTTTGCAGAATATTGCGTATGATCCGCTGTACCCTTTTTGTGATATGGATGAATCACTGCTCGATCATGAGATTTATCCGCGCCCCTGGGGATTTTATAAAACTGCATTTCTTAATCAGTTTTGTCAGTGTAAGACAATAACTGTAAATCCAAAGAGCTCCCTTAGCCTTCAGAAACATCTCCGGCGTGAGGAGCACTGGATAGTTGTGCACGGCGAGGGATCCGCACGTGTTGCTGATGAGATTTTCACGGTGAAAGCGGGTTGTCATGTCCACATCCCGCGGGGAACCTTGCACAGGCTGATGAACAATTCCGAAAAAGAGTCGTTGATCGTTACTGAAGTGCAGCTGGGGGATTATTTCGGAGAGGATGATATAATAAGGATCGAGGATGAGTATGGGAGAAATGTTGTTTGAGGTATAATTGCATGATAGAATATAATAATAAGTTTAAACCTAAAATTTCTGTTGTGATTCCGGTATATAATGCGGTGCAATATTTACCACAATGTTTGGATAGTATTCTTAGTCAGACATTACAGGATATTGAAGTAATCTGTGTAGATGATGGTTCGACTGATGATTCTCTAGTTGTTCTTAACAAATATCAACGGAAAGATTGTCGGATTCATGTTTTAATACAAAAAAATTCTGGTGCAGGTCCTGCTAGAAATTGTGCGATCCAACATGGTTCTGGTGAATTTGTAGCATTTATGGATGCTGATGACTGGTATCCTGAAATAGATATATTAGAAGTATTATATATAGCGGCTAAAGAACATGACGTTAAGATATGTGGTGGATCATTTAGTCTTTGGGATGGTGGGAATTATTCGACAGTATTTTATGGATTCCAAAATAATCAAACATTTTCTTATAATCGCTTTATAAATTATTTTGATTATCAATATGCTTATGGTTTTACAAGATTTATATATTGTTTAGAATGGCTAAGAAATAATAATATTTATTTCCCAAATTATAGAAGAGGCGAAGATCCTCCGTTTTTTGTCGAGACCATGATCAAATCAAAATATTTTTATGCTTTAAATAAAATTACATATTGCTATCGTGTTGATCATAAAAAGATAATGTGGGATTCCAAAAAAAATACTGATGTTTTGAAATCTCTAATATACTTATTGGAATTATCTAAAAAATATAAATTAAATATTCTACATATGGAGACAATATTACGATATAATACATTTTGTTTACGAATCGCCTTAACTAATCAACAACAAGTCACTCCAGAATTATTTTCACTCATCAAGATGGCAAATAGCTTAATTGATATTTCGGTATTTATGGGTGAAAATCCATCTATTTTTAAAAATATACTAGCTCCCTATCTTAAAATCATTTTAAATCAGAATATTTCGAATAGTGGAGCTCGTTTATTGACAATCATTAAATGTATTTGTATATATGGATATTGGATGTGTAAAATTCAGGGAATTAAGCACTTCTTGAAATCGCGTTTGTGAGCTTTATCATATTGTGTATGTTGATAGTGAACCAGTTATATGTAAAGTCATAAAATGTTATTTGTCCAGTCCATATTCTTACAAATTATGGAAGGATAGTGATCTATTTCTATTTTGTAGAAAACTCATTACGCTATCAGAGCGGTGAAATAATTATTTTCGTGTCACTTAAAGATAATATAACTGAATCTCTTTATTGTCATAAAGACAGTTGAATTTAGCATCCAAATAATATTTGAATGTTGAAGGTAGCTGTATTAGTTGAACAAAGCGTTCGTTTTCTGTCACACCATATTTTTTTGAATTTTGTGTTGGTGATGTTAATAATATATCCCTAAAGATAAAATAATCACCTTGATATGTTTCTAGTGAAAACCAGTCTATTTGTTTATTTTGTTTAATAATAGATGGTATTACATGACTTTTTGAATACATATTCCAATAAGTCGACGAGAAAGATATCGGTTGAAAAGCTAAATCAGAGTATATATCTGATTCGATTGGAACAAAGGAAGAGATAGTATCAGAACCGATTTTTTCCATCCAAGTAAACCCATAACACACATTTGTATCTGTATACCAGGGTGTATTGTCATTACTAATAACTGGCTGGCTTATATTCATAAAGCAAATCAAAGATAGAATAAGGAGTATAACTATAATATTTCGCAGAGAGATAATTCCTGACTTTTTATTAATAAAATAATACAAAATATAGGTCATTGTCAATACATAGAATACACTAATATAACCAGTAATCCGTATGATCATTGCTGGATAAATAAGATATATTACTGCATAAAAAATCAGACAGGTAAAATATGGTATAAGTAGATACCATATATATTGGAATGAACGTTTATTTTTAACTATTTGAGTTTCTTTGCATCCAATATATGATGCTATTAAAAAAACACATAATACTATTGGAACCCACACGCTAATAAATATTATTTGGAAATAATCTGGTTCATTCAGGTTCACATATTGTTCAACAGAAAGTGGTGATATTGTTGGAGCAATAGCATTTAGGGAACTTTCGGCCAATGATATAAAGAATTCAAATCCAGAATTTACAAGTAACCAGTATATAACTACTGTTATTAGACTGATTACCATCAGAGGAAATATTTTTGTATGTATTTTATTTTCATTTAATATTGATGCGATGTAAAAGGCAAGGATGATAAAGGCAATAATAAATGTGCTGAACATATGTGTGGCTATTATTATTAGAAATAAGAATGAATACAATACAATCCATCGGTTCTTTTCTCGACGTTTCTCAGTTGACAGTATTTTGTAAAATACATATATTAGTGGCAGATAAAGAAGACTGGCATAGGATGTAGGAATACCAATTATAATCCAATAAATAGTATAAGTGAAAGTGATAAATAATAATAATCCAATTACTGCAAGCCGCGATTCAAAAAATTTACTTGCTATTTGGTATACTAAAACAGAGAGAAGAATCCCGGATATGGTAAAAGTAATTATAGTAGCGATACGTACATCAAGGCCTGTACATAGTTCAACAATTGCAATAGCTACATGCTGGATTGGATATGACGCCTCTTTTCCAAAAACACTAGAAATGGCTCCAGTCTCAACCAACAGTTTATTTGATATCATATGAATCCAAGTGTCCCATCCTACAAGGTAGTATATTTTAAATATTGATAATGATACAACAAGTCCAAGGGCAAAAGATTTTAAAATATTTTTTTTCTGAGATGCATTCGGTTTTGAGATTAAAGCAGATAAAATAATGGATAATATAGCAAATATAACTAAAATATGATAATAATATGGCCTAGTATTATATGTTTGTAGGGTGATGAGTATGGTTATGATAAATATTAAGAATAGTATGTCTAGAATGCACTGATTGCGATATGTGTCAAATTTAGATGCATCGTCTATCCATATTGAATATCTGTTGGAAATTGCCTTCGGTCTAGATACGGCAACATTCATTACATAGTATATTCCAAACGATATCCAGCCAAGAAGACAAATAATAAATAAAGTAGTCCCAAATTTCCCAAAAAATGCAAGAATAAAAGTACCAATTGTTAATATCAATAAACCCAATAGTAGTGAACGACACCCATATTTTCCCATGTATTCAATCAGATTCACTTATATCTTCCCTCCCTAGATTTAAACTTAAAATTAGTATTGGATTTGAATCCTAATATGACTTTGGAAAACGTGCTGAACAATCTCCATTTATACTGCATGTTTTTGATCAGAGTTAATAAAGCTAATAAGCTAGGCAACGGATTTTCTCAGGATTTTCATAATTATTGCCGGACTCAGCTGAAGTGCATAGATGTCTTTGACGAAACGGGTAAGCGATTCAAACGGTATGAAATCAGCATTGTGAAGATACAAGAACAGAGCCGATTCGACAACTCTACACTCCATATGAGCAATGTTATATTTTTGATTTTCAATTATAGTAAGAAGAGTCTTAATATCGGGAGAGGGAATCACGGAAGAGGTAGTGTGCCGACTTTTCTGTAAATTTTCCCAAGCCCTAATTCCTTATTCAATTATTCACTCTCCGTCTTCAAATATCTATTTCCTGTCATCCACTCTTCGTTTATATTCATGAGAATCAAACCAACAAACCTAACTTTGAAATTTGGCAATGGCAATTATCCTTTTCTTTAGCATTCCCACCACCTCACCTTCCAAAAATATCCCAAATAATTATTATTTAGCATCGTCTGAAATCAAAGAGAATATATTATCTTCACAGCGTTTTGCTGCGAAACCATCTATTTTATGCATATATTTTTCGATATATGTTGCTCTATTCATTTCCTGATCAATATCTGTATCCAATAATTGAAGGATTGCATTTTTAAGTGTTCCTTTTTCATACACACCTTTAGCGACACCTTCAGTCACAAAGTTGCCAGCATCAGGATCTGCACTATAGTCAAGTACTATTATTGGTTTATGCATCGCAACAGCTTCCTGACCAACAGTAGAATTTTTAATAATCACCAAATCACTTACAAATATCTGTTCTGTAGTATCTGTATCATTTTTCATAATTACTGCATTTAATCGATATGATTTTAGATGTTCCCTAATTATGTCAATATAGGTATTTCCCTCAACAGGATGCGGCTTAATTATCAACGTGATATTTTGTATTTCTGAGATTGCGGCAAATATTTCATGAGTATATTCTAGAGTCTCATTTATATCATGACCATGTGATTGAGTTGGCCACAATAGCAATTTATCATTTAGATTTATACCATATTTCTGACAAAATACTTCTTTTGAATATAGCTTAGATATATTGAATAATTTATCATATCTGGGATTACCAACTATTTCAAGTTGGTTTGAAGAATAACCTGCTTTTGTCAACAATAAATCATATTCATTTTTACCCCAAACTAAGGTAAGATTTGGGATAGGGAATGATAATAACTTCTCATAATGAGGACTGGAAATTTTCGATATATCATTTACGTGATGTTGTAAATAAGCAGGATCATCCGGCAAAATTAATCCATGTTGTAAAGCAATTACTGGAACTCCATATTTTTTCCCAATATAAATCCAACACCTTCCCTCTGCCTCATGTTCGGCGACCAAAAATAGCAAATCCGGTTTAATTCGCCCAATAACCCGATCTAATAGCAGATAGTATTCTATTCGACAAGGTAATAGACAAGTTATGTGATATTTTAAAACATTTAATATATCATGAACGCTTTTTCCAGTTAAGTCACTAATTTTTTCAAGCCAATTGGTATCATTTTCTAATCTAGCATATATCTTTTTATAATGTGAGATAGCTTTGGTTATTTTATGTCCTATGTCCCATGACCAGTAGTTCATCAACGCTGTTGTTGGATAAGCATATTTCTTTTTAATACTATAATATCGTTTAAATGTATCTGGAAATGGATAACTAGAATATATTGTGAATATATCTATATTTGGAGACAATTTTGCATAAATATCATCGTAATATGGATTTTTTAGTGTAGAGCTATGTTTATTTTCAGCCCCTACCTTAATCCATCCTCCCGATGAAACTGGAGTTAGAATTAAACTGTGCTTACTATTGCTTTCTACTGTAATATCTACACCGTTTATATATTCAATTGATCGATACAACAATTTAGATACGAAACTACTTAAAACAATACTTGTAGGACATTTATCTATCAAAAACTGATGAATTAATTTAAATAAATATCTTTGCCTCCAAATATTAATATTTAAATCAATATTGATTAATACATCTACGAGCCACCAAGAGGGAATCTCTTCATACAGCAAAAGTTCTTTAAGAGTTTCACCAGTTGATAATGGAATGTCAGAAAATGATTTTTTTTCTTCTTTCATAATTTACACGTATATCCAATCATTTCTTCATCCTAAATCAAGTATAATATACCCATACTGTTCTCAAATACTATAGTTAAACAAGTGATGTATTAATATTAATACCATTTAGATGATTTCTCAATCCCCCACCACCCATTGCTCAGCTTTGCTGTCCCCATTACAAGTTTTACAACCCGCTCCGCTGTGTTTGCAACTGCATACTCAGTGGGTATCTGCCGCTGTGCATCCACTCCATGCTTATCCATCACCAAAGCAATAGATGCCATTACAACATCAGCATCCAACCCAGTCATAATAATCGAACCAGTATCCAGTGCTTCCGGCCGCTCGATCGCCTCACGGATCGTCACCGCAGGAAACTTCATCACTGCCGCTTCTTCCGAGATCGTCCCGCTGTCTGAAATAGAACAAAGGGCATGCATCTCCAGATGCACATAATCAAAGAATCCAAACGGTTTTAGGAATCGCACCCGTGGATCCATCTCAACACTAGCTAAGCTCTCCAGCCGCTTACGTGTACGCGGATGCGTCGAGACAATCACCGGCACATCATACTTCTTTGCAAGGGTATTCAGGACAGTTAAGATGCTATGGAGATGCGCCGGATTATCCACATTCTCCTCCCGGTGGGCACTCACAACAAAAAATTTCTGATCTGCAAGCCCCAGCTCCTCAAGAATCGTTGAACTCAGAATTCGGTCTTCATACTTATGCAGGACCTCATACATCGGCGAACCCGTCAGATAGATCCTCCGATGCTGCAGTCCTTCGGATAACAGATGCCGTCTTGCATGTTCGGTGTAGACCAGATTAAAGTCAGCAATATGATCGATGATCCTCCGATTGATCTCCTCAGGGACATTGAAGTCAAAACATCTGTTTCCAGCCTCCATATGATAGATCGGAATCTTCAACCTTTTAGCCATAATGCCAGCAATACTGCTATTGGTGTCTCCGAGGATGAGGACTGCATCAGGCTGCTCTGCCCGCATGATCTCTTCTGCTTTGATAAGAATGCCGCCGAGGACGTTTCCAAGCGATGATGTGTCCACGTTCATGAAGTAGTCCGGCTTTCGAATCTCCAGTTCCTTGAAGAAGATCTCATTCAGCTCGTAATCATAATTCTGGCCGGTGTGAACGATGATCTGATTCACATACTTATCCAGTTCCTGCATCACGCAGGCAAGCCGGATGATCTCAGGCCGGGTGCCGATGATGGTCATGACTTTCAAAGAACTCTTATGCATCATACTTCCTCATAATAGGTATCCGGGTCATTTGCATCGAAGAACTCATTGATC
>Ga0265294_10009537_pt1 | contig 11177 bp, 5 predicted proteins | sample MunlanPumphouse3_FD_192504 | JGI IMG/M metagenome (GOLD analysis project Ga0265294, IMG submission 192504) | Groundwater microbial communities from a municipal landfill in Southern Ontario, Canada - Pumphouse #3 | ecosystem: Environmental > Aquatic > Deep subsurface > Groundwater | place...
CTACCGTCCTCTTTTTCAACACCCTTGCCGTATTCTTTGGCAGTTGCTACTTCGCTTATATAGACATCTATCTGATTGATGTAGCGCGAAAACTCTTTTATTTTTTTAAGCTCCTCGATTTTCGGAGCATTTGCATATATTTCGTCTCCCAACTGGGTGTAAACCCTCGGTGTTTGCGAATATAAAAACGTTACAAATACGATAAATACTAAAAAACTTTTCATTTCCGTGCACCTAACTTCTTTTTGTGAGAATTATATCAAATTATAGATGATATAATAAACTATGATTAAAGTAATATCGACGGAATTGGCATATTTTTTCACTATCTTAGTTGTGTTGGCACTTCTTTTTCACGGAGATTTGCTGACTTCACCCCTAGAAAGACTCGATAGAATGGGTCAAACGGGTAATTATGCGCACCCTTTTATATGGGCAGCGGTTGTTTATTTTCTTATAGGCATCGTTCGTTTAATAGTCAAAGGGGTACATGCCATAAAAAACAGAAAGAAAAAAGATTGATTCGCTTGTAAAAGTAGAAGTAAAAGTTTAAAAAGGAAGGAGTAAACAACCGCCCAAGGCGGTTGAAGCGCAAGGCTGATTAGCCGTTGCGTTTTTTGATGATCTCTTCAGAGACGTTTCTTGGAACCTCTTCGTAGTGATCGAATTCCATAGAATATGTTGCACGTCCTTGTGTTGCAGAACGAAGGTCGGTAGAATATCCGAACATCTCCGCAAGCGGTACGAACGCGTCAACGATTTTGTTACCTGCACGGTCACCCATGTTTGTAACTTGTCCACGGCGGCGGTTAAGGTCACCGATAACATCCCCCATGAAGTCTTCAGGAACTTCGACTTCCACTTTCATTAACGGCTCTAAGATAGCAGGATCTGCTTTTCTCGCACCCTCTTTGAATCCCATAGAAGCGGCAAGTTTAAACGCCATCTCGTTCGAGTCGACGTCATGGTATGAACCGTCATAAAGCGTAACATCGATATCTTCGATAGGATACCCTGCAAGAACACCGTTTTGCATAGCTTCGGCACACCCTTTTTCAACCGCAGGAATGTACTCTCTAGGAACCGTACCACCTTTGATTTCATTGTGGAATACGTAACCCGTTCCAGGCTCGCCCGGTTTGATTTTAAGGAATACGTGACCGAATTGTCCGCGTCCACCCGATTGTTTCGCGTATTTGTACTCTTGGTCAACTTCTTTTCTGATAGTTTCGCGGTAAGAAACTTGCGGTGCACCCACTTCAGCTTCTACTTTAAACTCACGTTTCATACGGTCAACGATAATCTCAAGGTGAAGCTCACCCATACCGGAGATAATAGTTTGTCCCGTCTCTTCGTCAGTGTGTACGCGGAAAGATGGATCCTCAGCTGCGAGTTTTCCTAGAGCGATACCCATTTTCTCTTGGTCTGCTTTTGTTTTTGGCTCAACAGCTACGGAGATAACAGGCTCAGGGAATACCATACGCTCTAAAACCACTTTGTCGGCATCAGAACACAACGTATCACCCGTAGTAGTATCTTTAAGACCTACGACAGCTGCGATTTCGCCTGCGTAAACCTCTTTAACCTCTTCACGTTTGATAGCATGCATCTTCATGATACGACCGATACGCTCTTTTTTGTTTTTCGTAGAGTTAATAGCGTATGTACCAGACTCTAATTTACCGCGGTAAACACGGATAAACGTTAATTGTCCAACGAAAGGGTCGGTCATAATTTTAAACGCAAGTGCAGCGAAAGGTCCGTTATCCGTAGATTCTACAACAACCTCTTTCTCTTCATCATCCATCATAGTACCACGGATCGCAGCAACTTCCGTCGGAGCCGGCAAGTAGGCAACAACAGCGTCAAGAAGTGTTTGAACACCTTTGTTTTTGAATGAAGTACCGCACACCATAGGAACGATATGCATACCGATTGTAGCTGCTTTGATACCCGCTACGATCTCTTCAGTCGTAAGCTCTTCACCCTCTAGGAATTTTTCCATTAAAGCGTCATTGCCCTCAACACCCGAGATAGCTTCGATCATTTTTTCGCGGTATTCGTTTGCTTTGTCGACTAAAGAAGCACGGATCGGTTGTTCATGGTAGTTTGAACCCATAGCTGCATCTTTATCCCAAACGATCTCTTTCATCTTAACGAGGTCTACGATACCTTCGAAAGAATCTTCGGCACCGATAGGGATTTGGATAGGAACCGGATTCCCTTTTAATCTCTCATCGATTTGTTTTTCAACATTGTAAAAATCTGCACCCGTTCTATCCATTTTATTTACGTAAACGATAGAAGGAACGCCGTAACGATTTCTTTGTCTCCAAACAGTTTCCGATTGCGGTTGTACGCCACCTACGGCACAAAATACCGAAACGGCACCGTCAAGTACACGCATAGAACGCTCAACTTCAATAGTGAAGTCAACGTGGCCCGGAGTGTCGATAATATTAATTTGTTTTCCGTCCCACTCACATGTAGTCGCAGCAGAAGTAATTGTAATACCACGCTCTTGTTCTTGCTCCATCCAGTCCATGGTAGCTGTACCTTCGTGAGTCTCACCAATTTTATGCTCAATACCAGTATAGAAAAGGATTCTCTCTGTTGTTGTTGTTTTACCAGCATCGATGTGTGCAGCAATACCTATGTTTCTTACATCTTCTAGTTTGTGCGTTCTTGCCATAATTTTATCCTATTACCAGCGATAGTGAGCAAACGCTTTATTTGCTTCAGCCATTTTGTAAGTATCTTCTTTTTTCTTGAATGCAGAACCTTTTTGTCCTGCAGCATCCATTAACTCGTTGGCTAATCTCTCAGCCATCGTTCTTTCATTTCTTTTGCGTGCAGCATCAACTATCCAGCGAATAGCGAGTGAAAGTTGACGTACAGGGCGTACTTCTACTGGAACTTGGTATGTAGCACCACCGACACGACGGCTTTTTACTTCAATAACAGGTTTGATATTGTCAATAGCTTCGTTAAACGTATCGATACCTGATTTTTCGCCTCTTGTACCGATGATATCAATCGCGCTGTAAATAATTTTTTCAGCGGTAGATTTTTTTCCATCGTACATGATTTTGTTAATAAACTTCGTTAAAACTTTGCTTCCGTAGATCGGGTCAGGCATAATTTCACGAACAGGAGCTTTTCTTCTTCTCATTTTTTTTCCTTATCTTCAATTTTTTCAAATTTACTCAAAACCTCACTACATAAACGTAGTTAGTCCTGTGCTAGCTTGAATGGTTTTGTAATTATTTTTTAGCTTTTGGCTTTTTAGTTCCGTATTTAGAACGAGACACGGTACGGTTTGCAACACCTGCAGTATCGAGTGCACCGCGGACGATATGGTATTTAACCCCCGGTAAGTCTTTAATACGACCACCGCGAACAAGTACGATAGAGTGCTCTTGAAGGTTGTGACCCTCACCCATAATATAGGAAATAACTTCAAATCCAGAAGTTAAACGAACTTTTGCAACTTTTCTCAAAGCCGAGTTAGGTTTTTTAGGTGTTGTTGTGTAAACACGAGTACAAACACCACGACGTTGTGGGCATGACACAAGAGCAGGCGATTTTGAGTTTTTAATCACTTTTTTACGCTCTTTACGAATCAATTGGTTAATTGTTGGCATACAATTCCTTTCTTAAGTTATCCAGTAGAATCTAATTCTCTAAAATTGAGAGAATTATAAACGCGTAATGATATAGAAAAAGTATTTAAAGTTTGCTTATTTTAAGAATTAATTAATGTTTGAAGTGAAATATGCGGACATTGGATACACATGCCAAGAAAAAACCTTGGCATGTGTCGTAAAAATTAGTTTTGCTCTTTGGCGAAAGATATCTCTTTGCCTTTGTAGATACCCGTACCGACCGGAATCGTACGACCGATAATAACGTTCTCTTTAAGATCGTTAAGATCGTCAATTTTTGCCGAAACAGCCGCTTCGGTCAATACTTTCGTCGTATCTTGAAACGATGCAGCCGAGATAATCGAGTCTGCAGAAACAGCAGCACGCGTAATACCTACGAGGAACGGTTCAGCGATCGCAGGACGTCCGCCTAGACGCATAATTTTTTCGTTTTCTTGCGCAAATTTATTTTTAGAGATTAAATCTCCTTCGATAAACTTCGTATCGCCCGATTTGATAATTTTAACCTGACGTAACATCTGCGTAAAAATTACCTCGATGTGTTTGTCTGCAATATTTACCCCTTGTGAGCGGTAAACTTGTTGTACTTCACTGACAAGGTAGTTATAAAGTGCTTTAACACCCATGATTCTTAAAACTTCATGAGACGAAACGATACCCGTAGTTAGTCTCTCCCCTGCGTGAACGAAGTCACCGCTGTTAACGACCGGAGAATGCGACTTATCTACGAAATACTCTTTCATTAAGCCGCTATCGGATGCAACGATAATTCTCGTTTTACCGCGTAACGGTTTTCCGAAACTAACGATACCGTCGATTTCCGAAATAAGTGCAGTCGCTTTTGGACGTCGCCCTTCAAAGAGCTCGGATACACGCGGAAGACCCCCGGTGATGTCGCTTGATTTTTGAAGCGCTTTGGGTGTTTTCGCCAAAATATCCGCCACTTTGACCGTTGCACCGTCTTGTACGAAAATAGACGATTTCGAATCGATACTATAACGCAATAACTCACCGTCTTCCGTTGCAAGAACGATAGTCGGTTTGTAATCGGACGGGATATGGTCGTTGATCATCAAACGAGTTTTTCCGGTAAGCTCGTCAAGCTGCTCGGTCGCCGTCGTACCTACAATAATATCCTCGTATTTAACCGTACCGTTTGCTTCGGAAATAACAGGGTTTGAATACGGATCCCACTCTGCAATAACCGTAGATTCGTCTGAAACAGGTTTTGCAAGCAACGTTTTCGCCGTTACAGGTTCGTCGTCGTTTACGACAAGGATCGAGCCGCGCGCGATGTAATGGCGTACCGCTTCGCGGTTATTTTCATCGACAACCGTTGCAAAAAGCCCTTTCTCGACAACCGTATACCCTGCTTTTAGCCCTTCAAATCTTTCTAAATAATCGCCGCGCAACAAGAAGTACTTCACGGTACCCTCATCTTTTGCATAGATTTTTTGCGTTACGGGATCACCGTTATTTACCAATACTTCGGAAGCATACGGGATACGGCTTGGAACGTTCCAACCGTCTTTAATAGTCTCTACGATAGACTCATGCTCTTTAACGTTTGCGCCGCTTTCGTACGGGAAGTAATATTTCCCTTCGATTTGTCCGCCGACACCTGCAAGTTCGTTCGGTTTTGCGATCTCGTTTTTACGAAGCGTATAACGCACGGTTTCTTTTTCGCCGCTTACACTTACGATCACTTCGTCGTGCACGGTTTGGATTTCAAATTTTCCTGCAAAAGGCGCCTTAATTTTCGGCTCAACCAATAATACGGCAGCATTTCTTCTATTAGCCACGATATTACGCCCCTCTTTTGAAGCGTACGTTTTGAGGTTGTAATAACGGATAAAACCTTCTTTTTCGGCAATAACTTGTCTCTCTTGTGCCGTAGAAGACGCTGTTCCCCCGACGTGGAACGTTCTAAGCGTCAACTGGGTACCCGGCTCACCGATCGATTGAGCAGCGATAATACCGACCGCTTCACCCGTACGTACGATAGAACCCGTAGCAAGGTTCACTCCGTAGCATAATGCACAGATTCCCCCCTCGCTTTTACATGTCGTCGGCGTTCTGATATATGCCGATTTGATTCCCGCTTCTGCAATCACTTTCGCACTTACTTCGTCGATCAACGTGCCCTCAGCAAAAAGGATTTCGTTTGAAATCGGGTCGATAATGTCGTCTGCCAAAACGCGACCGTTTAGTCTGTCTTCCAAAGACTCGATAAGAGTATTTTGATCGGAAATATCACTAATCTCGATACCTTCGTGTGTATGGCAGTCGTGCTCGACGATTTTTACGTTTTGTGCAACGTCTACAAGTTTACGCGTCAAATAACCCGCGTTTGCTGTTTTAAGAGCGGTATCGGCGAGACCTTTTCTAGCACCGTGGGTAGAAATAAAGTACTCGATAACGTTAAGACCCTCTTTAAAGTTTGAGATAATCGGCGTTTCGATAATCTCACCGCTCGGTTTTGCCATAAGTCCGCGCATACCCGCCAACTGACGAATTTGAGCCGCAGAACCACGAGCTCCCGAGTCCGCCATCATATGGATCGAGTTAAACCCTTGTTTATCGGTTTGTACAAGCTCCATCATCTGCATTGCCAGCGTATTGTTCGTATCCGTCCAAACGTCGATGATTTTGTTGTAACGTTCTTGTTCCGTCAAAAGACCCGCTTCAAATTGTTTTTGGATCTCGATTACTCTGTTTGTCGAGTCGGTGATCTTGACCTGTTTCTCTTTTGGAACAATGATGTCCGCGATAGAGATAGAGATACCCGCTTCGGTAGCGTGTTTAAAACCTAAATCTTTTAAGTTATCCAAGAATTGAGACGTTACGCCGATACCTCCGTGTTTTTGTACGTAATCGACAAGTTCGTTAATCGCTTTTTTCTTCATCGTTCTGTTCCAAAGCTCCGTAGGTACGAAACTAGGTACAACCGCTTTAAGCAATAAACGCCCCGCCGTCGTATGGATAATACGCCCGTCTATTTTCGTACGAACCTTGGCATGTAGATCAAGCGCTTTATTTTCGATAGCGATTCTAATCTCGTCTACGTTAGCAAAAAGTTTGTTCGAACCTTTTACGCCGTTTTTCTCCAAAGACATATAATAAATACCGAGAACCATATCCTGAGACGGTGTAGCAATCGCTTTACCAGAAGCAGGAAGCAAGATGTTCATAGAAGCAAGCATAAGAACTTTTGCTTCTGCAATAGCAGCCGAGCTCAAAGGTACGTGAACCGCCATCTGGTCACCGTCGAAGTCGGCGTTGAACGCGGCACAAACAAGCGGATGCAACTGAATAGCTTTTCCGTCTATAAGTTTCGGGTGAAACGCTTGGATCGAGAGTTTGTGAAGCGTCGGTGCACGGTTAAGAAGCACGGGATACCCGTCAACGATCTCTGCAAGACATTCCCAGACCTCGTTTGTTTTCTCTTCGATCATGTTTTTTGCCGCTTTTACGGTTGTCGCGTACCCTTTTTCTTCAAGTTTTGCGATCAAATGCGGCTTGAACAATTCAAGAGCCATTTTTTTCGGTAATCCACACTCATCCATTCTTAACGAAGGACCTACGACGATAACGGAACGTCCGGAGAAGTCAACACGTTTCCCTAGAAGGTTTTGACGGAAACGACCTTGCTTCCCTTTGATAATTTCACTTAAAGATTTTAACGGACGTTTGTTTGCACCTTTTACGGCATTGGCACGGCGACCGTTGTCAAAAAGAGCATCCACAGACTCTTGGAGCATACGTTTTTCGTTTCTTACGATAATCTCGGGTGCTTCAAGTTCTACGAGGCGTTTTAACCTTTGGTTTCTGTTGATAACACGGCGATAAAGGTCGTTTACGTCGGAAACCGCAAACTTCCCTCCGTCTAATGATACAAGAGGACGCAGATCAGGCGGTAAAACAGGTAAAACAGTCAGCATCATCCACGCAGGGTTGTTTCCTGAATTTAAGAAAGACTCGATAACTTTCAATCTTTTAGCAATAATTTTTGTTTTTGCTTCGGAATTCGTATTTTCAATCTCTTCTTTAAGGGACGTAAACAACTCTACAAGGTCGATCGAATCTAATAGATCGCGTACGACCTCTCCACCCATACGAGCTTTGAATCCTAATTCACCGAATCTTTGCGCTAACGTGCGGTATTGCTCTTCGTTAAGAACGTCGTATTTTAATACGGGAGTTTTCCCCTCCGCATCGTAATACGCCTCTCCGCCAGATTCAACGATATAAGCTTCGTAATATAATACGCGCTCGAGGTCTTTCATTTTGATACCTAAGAGAGTACCGATACGTGAAGGTAATGAGCTTACATACCAAATATGTGCTACGGGAGTAACAAGTTCGATATGCCCCATACGGATACGGCGCACTTTCGTTGCGGTGACTTCAACGCCACATTTTTCACAAATAACGCCCTTATAGCGCATTTTTTTGTATTTTCCGCAAAGACATTCGTAATCTCTTACGGGACCGAAAATTTTTGCACAGAAAAGCCCGTCTCGTTCCGGTTTAAGTGTACGGTAGTTGATCGTCTCAGGTTTTTTAACCTCTCCGTGACTCCACGACATCACTTTTTCAGGAGATGCCAAACGGAATTGAATCTGTTTGATATCTTGCGGTCTATTGTCTTCTCTTACTTCTATAGGTACTAATTTACTCATTATCTTCTACCTCGTCAAAAATCTCTATGTCAAGAGCTAGGGATTGAAGCTCTTTTGTTAAAACGAACAATGTTTCAGGAATTCCCGAAGCAGGCACCAGTTCACCTTTTGTCAATGCTTTGTAAGCACGTACACGTCCCTCTACGTCATCCGATTTGATTGTCAACATCTCTTTGAGTACTGCCGAAGCTCCGTAGGCTTCAAGTGCCCAAACCTCCATCTCCCCGAATCTTTGTCCACCGAAAAGTGCTTTTCCTCCGACAGGTTGTTGCGTAACGAGAGAGTATGGTCCAGTTGAACGAGCATGGATTTTCTCATCAACCAAGTGGTGTAACTTAAGAACATACATATATCCTACGTTAACACGCTCTTTGATTTGCTCACCCGTTTTACCGTCAAATAAAACTGTTTTCCCGTCGCTATCCATTTTTGCCAACTTGAAAAGTTGATCAAATTCTTGCGCATCGACACCTTCGAAAATCGGAGAAGCAAACTTCACGCCGTTTGCCCAGTCGCGAGCATATTTTAAAAGCTTTTCGTTTTCCATCTCGCCGATCACTTTTGCAGCGTTCATCATTCCCGCTACGTCCGCTACTTCAATCATTTTCGCACGGAGCGACTCGATGAAATCTTTTTGTTTTGCATCGAATTGTTCTTGAATCTGATGCCCGAGTTCGCGTCCTGCCATACCAAGGTGCATCTCTAAGATTTGCCCGATATTCATACGAGAAGGTACCCCTAGCGGGTTGAGACAAATATCTACGCTTCTTCCGTCTTCCATGTATGGCATGTCGACTTCGGGAACGATGATAGAAACGATACCTTTGTTTCCATGGCGTCCTGCCATTTTATCACCCACTTTAAGGTGACGTTTGGTTGCAATGTATATCTTAACGTACTTCACGACGCCATTTGGAAGGATGTCGTCTTTTTCTAAAATAGAGAGTTTCTCTTCGTGTTCGTCACGGAAAATTCTCTTTTGTTTTTGGAAATAATTTTTTGTTTTGTTGTACTCTGCTTGAATCTCTTCGCTAAAACATTTGACGATTGAGTTCATCGCAAAACGATTCACTTCAACAAGATCTTTACCGTCAATTATATCACCCGCTTTATACTCGGTATCTCCTACTTTAATAGCAGCATTTAAAGGCTCTTTTGTTAAGAGTTTCGTTACGCGAAGCATCTCCTCTTTATCGATCATCAAAAGGCGATCATAATGTTCACGCTCTAAATAATCGCGTTCTTCTTTTTCAAGTTCAAGGGCACGAGGATCTTTGTCATACCCTTTTTTCGTGAATATTTTAATATCTACGACGACACCCTCCATACTCGGCGGACAATACATAGATTTATTGATAACATGCCCTGCTTTTTCACCGAAAATAGCGCGTAAAAGTCTCTCTTCCGGAGTCGGTTTTACCTCGCCCTTAGGGGAAACTTTTCCGACAAGGATCATACCCCCTTTGACATAGGTACCGATTTTTACGATACCGCTTTCATCAAGGTGGGCAAGGTCTTCGTCTCTGACGTTGGGAATATCACGAGTAATCTCTTCTACACCGTGTTTAAGTTCTCTTGCTTCAACCTCTTTTTCGTAGATGTGTACGGAGGTAAAAGCATCCTTACGGATCATGCGTTCGGAGATAACGATAGCATCCTCGTAGTTATATCCGTTCCATGGCATGAAGGCAACCATAGCATTCACACCGAGAGCGAGTTCCCCTTGATCCATGTTCGGACCGTCGGCGATCACCTGCCCTTTTGCCACTTTATCACCTACGTTGACGATAGGTTTTTGTGTAAACGATGTATTTTGATTTGTTCTTAGGTTCTTTTGTAACGGATAGTAATCGATATAAATCTCTCCGTCCTCCTCACCCATCACATAGATATGTCTCGCATCTACTTTCTCTACGACACCCGGACGCTTTGCTTTCACACATTCCCAAGAATCGCGTGCAACAAGCTTTTCAACACCCGTACCGACGATAGGCGCACTCGCTTTTAAGAGCGGTACTGCTTGACGTTGCATGTTTGATCCCATAAGTGCGCGGTTCGCATCATCGTGCTCCAAGAATGGAATAAGCGATGCGGCAACACCGACCACCATGTGGGAAGAAAGGTCTGCATATTCACACTCGTTAATATTGCGCATAAATATCTCACCGTCTTTTCTAACGGTTACGATATTGTTGACGAATTGACCGTCTTTACCAAGTTTGTTCGAAGCGGCAGCAATCATTTTGCCCTCTTCTTGAGTTGCGGTTAAGTAAACGATCTCATCGGTTACTTTGCCCTCTTTCATAACTTTATACGGCGCTTCAATAAATCCGTGCTCATTTACTTTCGAGTAGGTTGCCAAAGTATTGATAAGACCGATGTTTTGCCCCTCGGGAGTTTCGATCGGACAGATACGACCGTAATGCGTCGGGTGAACGTCACGCACTTCAAAGCCCGCTCTCTCTTTTACGAGACCGCCCTCTCCGAGTGCCGATAAACGACGTTTGTGGGTTACTTCCGAAAGCGGGTTCGTCTGATCCATAAATTGAGAAAGCTGACCGCCCGAGAAAAACTCCATAATCGTCGACGTGATCATTTTGGAGTTGATTAAATCGTGTGGCATAAGCTCGTTCATAGGACCGCTCATCGTTGAGAGTTTATCGCGAATCGCTTTTTGCATCTTCACCAATCCGTTATGCAATTCGTTCCCTAAAAGCTCACCGATTGAACGGATACGACGGTTTCCTAAGTGATCTCTATCGTCGATATGACCTTGACCGTTTTTAACTTTGATTACGTATTTTACGGAATTGATAATATCTTCGTGTGT
>Ga0265294_10009538_pt1 | contig 11177 bp, 10 predicted proteins | sample MunlanPumphouse3_FD_192504 | JGI IMG/M metagenome (GOLD analysis project Ga0265294, IMG submission 192504) | Groundwater microbial communities from a municipal landfill in Southern Ontario, Canada - Pumphouse #3 | ecosystem: Environmental > Aquatic > Deep subsurface > Groundwater | place...
GACTATACATAATCTCCTGAACATGCTGATGACGTACAGTAACCGTCTATCAGCCTCAAACGGAGGGGAATCTCGCAATGGGCTCTCAATGGACAAAAGATAGCGTCTATAGAAAGGCGATGAAGGCGGGATACCGGGCCCGGGCTGCCTACAAACTGCTGGAGATCCAGCAGCGTCACCGGGTCATCCGCGCCAACGACAACGTCGTCGACCTTGGGGCGGCGCCCGGGAGCTGGCTGCAGGTGATCCGTGACCTGACCCAAGGAACGGTCGTCGGCGTGGACCTCAACCCCATTGTGCCTATGGAGGGTGTCACCACCATTACCGGGGATTTTACCGACCCCTTTGTTCAGGGGCGTATCCGCGAGGCGATCGGCGGTATCGTCAACGTTGTGGTCTCAGATGCGGCCCCCAAACTCTCCGGGCAGAAGAGTTACGACCAGGCGTGGGCGATCGGCCTTGGCGAGGACGCCCTGGCGTTTGCATGCACGATCCTGAAACCTGGTGGCAACCTGGTGATAAAATCGTTCCAGGGAGAACTCTTTGAGGGGCTGCTCGCGAAGATGAGGACGAATTTCTACTCGGTCCGGGTGTACCAGACGAAGGCCTCCCGGAAAGGTAGTGCCGAGGTATACATTATAGCAAAAAAATTCAAGGGAACATGCGATGGTGCTGAAGGACCCCTATGATCGGACCGTGACCAACCTCCGGATTAGCCTGACCTCCCGGTGCAACCTGCGGTGCATCTACTGTCATGCTGAGGGTGAGGTGGACCCACAGGAACAGATGAGTGCTGAGGATATCGCCGAACTGATACAGGTGGGCGTGAAGTTCGGGATAAAGAACATCAAGTTTACCGGTGGGGAACCCCTGCTCCGCCGCGACCTTCTTGAGATCATCCGTTCGGTGCCGCCGGGGGTAGAGTCGTCCATGACAACGAACGGGACGCTGCTTGCCGCAAAGGCTGCGGCGCTCAAAGAGGCCGGGCTTGCCCGGGTCAACGTCAGCCTCGATACCCTCCGCCCTGAGCGGTATAAAGCCATCACCGGCAAGGACTGCCTCGCCGACGTGCTCGCCGGGATCGATGCGGCAGTTGAGGCCGGGCTGACCCCGGTCAAACTCAACATGGTGCTCCTTGAGGGCATCAACGAGGATGAAATTGACGACTTCATGGCGTTTGTCAGGGGCAGGCGTGACCTCATCCTGCAGGTCATCGAACTGATGGAGTTCAATGAGTGCAAGTTCCACGGGGATGTGGACAGCGTCGAGCAGGAACTGGACGAACGGGCGACCCAGATTGTCACCCGCAGGATGCACCACCGCAAGAAGTACTGCCTCGACGGCGCCGAGGTCGAGGTGGTCCGCCCCCTCCACAACACGGAGTTCTGCGCCTTCTGCAACCGCCTGCGTGTGACATCAGACGGGAAACTCAAGCCCTGTCTCCTCAGGAGCGACAACCTGGTCGATATCAGGGGCAAGCACGGCAGAGACCTGGAAGACGCCTTCCGGGAAGCAGTCAGCAGGCGCGAGCCGTTCTTTGCGTGAGCGTCCACCCCCCGGCTCCCACGGGCGGTTCAGCACAACCCGGTCCCCCTCGCCGTTATTTTCGCTCCCATCTTCCCCCGGCCACCCCTCGGATCTCCCCGCCTTCATCCCTGACTTGCACTGAAGGAATACTTTTTGTACACCTCCCCCCAATAAGAGGGTATGCTGGAAGAGAATGAGTATGCGCGCATCATGCAGAAGTTCTACAACAAATCGGTGATCTTAGAGAGCCCCAGCGAGTTTCATCCGGTCCTGCACTTCTACTTCACCGATGCCCTCGCTCATATCGATTTCACCCTCGGCACCCTGGCCTACAACTACGCATCACCCCGCAACATCATGAACATGGAGTATATGCGATGGCGCGTGGATGAGGAGAAGGTCGGTGAGCGGGTATACTTCCCTGAGTTCATCAACTGGTTAAAGGAGGAGCACCCGGAGATGTTCGAAGAACTCCCGATGCTCTGGACCGGCGTCTACGACAACGACGATCCTGCCCAGTACCGGAGTTTCCGCATCGTGCTCAACCCTGATGACAAAAAGGCAATCCCGCCCGAGCACCTCTCGATGTTCATCGACGAGTTCTTTGACCGGAAGTTCCTCAAGCAGCTCTATCAGACCTCGACGCTCGCCCGTCTCTTCGATGGGTTCGTCCAGAGCAGGGCCACGTAACCACGAGGATACTAGCTATGGATGTTGCCGGTCTCACCTCATCACTCGTCCAGATACGGAGCGAGAACCCGCCGGGGAAGACGGCAGGTCTGATCGCGTTCATCAGCGAGTTCCTCGACTCCCTCGGGGTGAAGAGCCGCGTCGTCTCCCACCCCGGCGGGCGGGACAACCTCATCACGACCGAGCCCGACCCCAAACTCCTCCTCTGCGGTCACGTGGATGTGGTCCCTGCCATCCCTGACGACTGGACACATGACCCCTACAGCGGGGATATCGCCGATGGCTACGTCTGGGGGAGGGGTGCCACCGACATGAAGGGAGGGTGCGCAGCCCTGCTCATCGCCTACCGTGACCTTCTTGAGAGCGGGCTGGAGCCGAGGGTTCAGTTCGCCTTTGTCTGTGATGAGGAGACCGGCGGCCCATATGGGGTCCGGTCGCTCCTCGCGCAGGACCTGCTCGGGCCCCGGGACTGCCTGGTAGCCGAACCGACGCCCCCGGTGAGCCCGGCAGCCGGCCAGAAAGGGCTCTACCGGATCGAGGTCTCGTTCCGCGGCAAGCCGGGCCACAGTTCTCTCTATCCTATGGTCGGGGAGAGCGCTGTCATGGGGGCCTTCAACCTGCTCGAGTACCTGCGGGAGGTCCACGCCCACCCGTTCCCGGTCGGCGAAGACCTGCAACCGCTCATCGAGCAGTCTGCCCGGGTCTTTCACAGCATCTTCGGGCTTGAGGGGGTGGATGATGCCCTCACCCGGGTGATGTTCAATCCGGGGCGCATCGAGGGCGGGGAGAAGGTGAATATCGTGGCGCAGCAGTGCCGGATGGAACTGGATATCAGGGTGCCCTGGGGATGCCCTCTTGAGGAACTGAAGCAAGGGATCGCCGGGCATGCCCCGGGCGCTACTATCCGTGAGATGGCTGCCTCTGAACCGACCCTGACGCCCCCGGACGCCCGGGTTGTCCGGACGGTCTGCCGCGAGGTGGAACGGGTCTACGGCAGTCCGGCGGTGCCGCTCCTCCAATGGGCGGCAAGCGATGCCCGCTATCTCCGCAGCCGGGGGTTTGATGTTGTGGAGTACGGGCCCGGGGAGATCACGACGCTGCACGCGGTGGATGAGCGGGTTTCTGTAGAAAACCTCGAGAAGGCAGTGGATGTCTACCGGGGGGTTATCAGGGGGTATTCGGGGTGAGGGGGCGGACCCCATCCCCTGTCCCCCCCCGATGCGATAGCCATCCCGGTTCACCCGGTTCTGGCATCAGGCCGGTCTGAAGTGCTATTGCGCCCTCAATTCGGGTTCGTTTCAGGACTGCCCCCCATCGACCGTTCTTCACCAGGTATCGCCATGACTGCCCCCGCCCCCCGGGGGCGGGGGAGGAGGCTGGAGGCCGGGCGGGGTGGGGGCTCTCAGGGTATTGGCTTACGGGGGAGAATCCCCCTATCCCTCATTCTCTCTTCATGAACCTGATCGCAGCAAAAAGTGACCGGTGAGCGATAAGGCTCATGGGAGAACAGATCTGGCTCTTCTGGCCGTGCTACTTCCAGGACGGGGTGGATACAAGTGATTGCAGGCGACCTGAGATCGATGGAAGGCCGGAGGGCGCCTCCTGCAGTCCTGGGGCAACGAGAACTTGAAGTCGTCCCCAAACGCCGCTGCCGAGAGGGGGTGGACTCCCGGGGCGCGATACCCAGAGGGAAACCCTGCGATTCTCGCCGCCCGGGCAAGGGTCCCCGGGAGTGCTCGAAAACCCCGTGGACCTTCAATCGCCGGACTTCCTTCCGAGAGTTACGTCCTCTTCCACGTATAGTGCCTATTTATCGCGTAGTTCCAGGCAAACGCGATAAGTATTCCCGTCAGGTTCGCGACAAGGTAGTAGACCCCGAAAACATCCGCAAGAAGGTAGAGGACGCCCATATTGATGACGAGCCCGCCCATCGAGACCACCTGAAACGACCCAAACCGGTGGATCTTCCGCTCGAACCTGAGGTTATCTGCGGCCCCGAACGTCCAGATATCGTTCCAGATGAAGTTGTTCACGATCGAGAGTTCGATCGCGATCGCGGCAGAGATGAGGTAGTAGAGGCCGGCAAACTCGGTCAGGGCGTAGAGGAGTCCCATATTGACGAAGATCCCGGAGAGCCCGACGAGCCCGAACCGGGCGATCTTCTTCCACTCATCCCAGACCGGCCCGGCACGGCGCGTGATCGAGAAGCGGGTGATATCGGCACACTGCCTGAGGTAATCGGTCATGGTTTCCAGCCGTAGTTTGCTCTCTCCCTCCTCCCGGTCCTTGAAGATGAAGGGGATCTCGACGAACGAGTGCCACCGGCCCTTGCCGAGGACCTCCATCAGGATCTTGTAACCCCGCGGCGCAAGAGGGGCGCCGGATACAACCTCGCGCCTCACGGCAAAGAACCCGCTCACGGGGTCGGTGACCTCAGGGAAGAGGATGCGTCCAAACGCGGTGGCCCCGAGCGATATGACCCTTCGTTTAAGCGGCCACTGCTCGATATCCCCGCCCTTCATGTACCTGCTCCCGATGGTGATATCCGCACCACCGCGTATCGCCTCGTAGAACCGGGGGATGAGTTCCGGCGGGTGCGAGAAGTCGGCGTCGATGACCTGGAAGATACCTGATCGCGCCGCCCCGAACCCCTCGACGACCGACTGGGAGAGGCCGTGGTCCTCCCTCCGCACGATCAGCCGGACGTTGTCGTGCTGGTCGGCGATCGCCTGGACGATCTCTATCGTGCGGTCCTTTGAGTCATCGTCCACCACGAGGACCTCGCCGCGGATGCTGCTCTCTCTGAAGACTCCGCTGACTGCCTCGATGATTGCGGCGACGTTCTCCTCCTCGTTGAAGGTCGGGATGATCACCGTCAGGTCGTAGGTCTCAGTCGTTGCACTCCCCTCCTTAAGCCGACCTGAAGAGGAAGATCCCCATATGCTGCCCGGTAAACTCCGTGTTCTCTTCAAGCCAGCTCACTGCATCCCCGGCGGGGTTCGCAGCGAAGATATCGGGGGTCACCACGTAAAACGCCTGCCTGCCGGGGTACAGGCCGTGGATCGCCGCGAGGTCCTCCCCGGTCGTCGCCCCGAGTTCGAGGGTCCCGTCGGTTGCGTTGCTGTAGTAGTAGTCGAGCGGCTGCGCCATGTAGGGGGGCAGCACGACGACGAGGTCGCCCTCTCCGGTCATCCCGCCGAGGTCCCCGGAGAACCCGCGCCAGTCGTTCTTCTGGGGCGTCGTGTAGTAGGTCGCAAGGAACGGAGTGCTGATGAGGAACACCGCCGCGATAACGAGGTAGACCGCCCTCCTGTCCCGGACAAGGGCATACAGTGCAGGATACGCCGCCGCGATCCCGACGAAGTAGACCGGGAGGAGGTAGATGAGGTAGCGCGGGATCATCGGCATCCTCGACGAGAGGACAAGGCTTGCCGCGAGCGGGAGGACCATCATGAAGACCAGGAGGAGCGCCCCATTCCGGTCCTCCCGCCAGGTGTACGCAACGCCGATCACGAAGAGGACGATAAAGGGCACCAGGATCAGGTCGCTGAACCCCGATATCTGGAGAAGGGTCTGGTAGATGACATCAAGCCCCTGGATGCCGAAGGTCGGAGCGGACGATGTCCTCACCAGAAAGAGGTTCACGGTTACGATGAGCAGGGGGAGGCTTGCGACGATGAATACGACGAGCCCGACGGCCGGGTTCCTCGCGCTCCGGGGGTCGCTCTGGATTGCGCCCGCACGGGTGACGAGGGCGTGGAGGATGAGGACGGCGACCGGCACGATGGCGTAGAAGTGCATCCAGAAGGCGACCGCGGAGAAGACCCCGAAGAGGACCCAGGAACGGGCCTCATCCGACTTACTCGCCCGTACGTAGAAGAGCAGCGCGAGCGAGAAGAAGAAGAGCATCGGGGCGTATGCCCGGGCCTCCTGGGAGTAGAAGATGTGGAAGGGCGAGAACGTGAGGAGGGCTGCAGCGATGAGCCCGACGTTCCTGTCCCGGAACTCTTTTCCGATGAGGTATACGACCGGGATCGTCAGAACGCCGAGGAGTGCGGGGAGGAAGCGGAGCACGAACTCGCTATCCCCAAGAAGAAGCATGCCGTGCTCCAGCCAGTAGAAGAGCGGTGGGTTGAACTCGCCGCCGGCGGTGCTCTCCCATATGCCGATCAGCGACTGCCGGGCAAATGTGAGGGTCGAGGCCTCGTCGAGCCAGAGCGAGTTCCCGCCGAGGTTGTAGAACCGGAGGAGGAGCCCGGCGAGTGTCAGCCCGATGAGGACCTGCAGGTACCTGCTGGCCTTGACGGACGCCACAAGCGTATCGAGGGTGAACGTACCCGGGCGTGCCGGGGCCTCCACACCGGCGTCGAGATCCCCGCCGTCATCATGCGGGTGCGCCCCGCGTTTTGCCTGTCCGCCCTGCTTTTTACCCATTGTTATCACTATTAACCACAAGCGCAGATATACATTACTGGATATCCTGGCTCGATGTCGGAAACAGGTTAATTCCCGCCGTTGAACAGCCCCGCAACCCACGCTTCTCTTTCAGGGTGACTGCGTCTGGTGTTCAAAAGATGGGATATTTGGATCACCCGGGGTTCCGGGCCATAACTGCAGTTCCCATATATGTCTTGAGTGCAGAATAGTTCTCCAGGATGCCAGGGATAAAAGCATAAATACCTCTTTACATAATCCCACTACGATGACCAGGGTGTACAAATCGTTCTTCATCGTTGCAGCAATGATCCTGATCCTCGCGTCCGCTGGATGCGCAGAGTTGCCGCCGGAGGGCGAATCCGGCTGGTCCGGCCTCTTCTCACCATCGGAGTCGCAGGAGACGCCGGGCGTGTCGACGCCCGACCCCGGGTATCTGACCCCGGCAACCCCCTACCCCACCCCTACAAAGGGTGCGGCCGGCCCCACACTCAGCACGCTGCCGGCAGTCACGCCGACGCCGGACCCCTATGTGACCATCTACAACCAGACGACACAGTTCAACCTCACACGTACGACGGAAGCCTACTCCTTTGATCTGACCAGGCCGCCCCTCATCATCGAGTTCCGGGTGGAGCCGAAGATGATCACACGGGAGAAGTATGCTACAAGTGATCATACTAATATAAAGAGCGGGATGGTCAAACAGACCTTCCCGAGCGAGACATCGTGGTTTACGGTGACCGTGAGGGATCGTGAGTCCGGGAGGATCGTGGCCGAGGACGGGTTCGGGAAACTCTACAGCGCAGATACCCGCAAGCGGGTCTTCGTAGGCGAACTCGGCGATTACCTGATCGAGCTCTCCGGAAATGACGCAAAGGTACACGTGCTGATGCGTGCAGGCGCGGTGTGAACCAAACCAGCGCCGCTGCACCCTGAGGGGAGGATACGCCGGGGATCGGTTCTTACCCCGGCTATACCCGGACACCTGCCGGATCCGGTCAACCTCCGCGGGGGGCCCCGCCCTTCCGGCGAGCAATCCTTTTTTAAGGAGGACAACCTAGTTATTAGGGGAAAGGTACTTCTTCTCGTGTCCCGGTAGGGTAGTGGATATCCTAGAAGCCTGCGGAGCTTTTGACCCGGGTTCAAGTCCCGGCCGGGGCGTCCGGGGGTTACACCCCCATTCGCTTTATGATCCTCAGTTCCATCACGCAAAAGAGACCACTGAGGCAGCACTGCTCTCATACGTGTTTTACTCATAACGGGACGTAACAGTGCTGAAAACCTGAACCCATAAAGCACGTCTCAGGAATCTTCCATCTTCGTTGAGCTGGTGCTCAGCTCAGGGAGATCCGCATCATCCCCGCGCCTCCGCAGGAACCGCCTGACGTTCGCTGACTCCATCCATCCCTGATCGAGTTGTGTGACGATCTCGTCAATTCGGGCCGATTGGTCGAGGATATTCTTGATGAGCGGGTCATCGATCATCTCTGCATACCCAACAATCACCTGTAGCGAGTTCCTGATGTGATCTCCGAGAATAGCAAACTGCTCGATGTTCTTTCCGAGCTGCACGTATGTCTCCCGCTTCATCTGGTCGGCGAGTATCCGCTCAGTGATATCCATGACGATCAGCATGATACAGAGTTGCTGCCCGGCATCGTTCTGCACGACACTGCCCGAGAGCTGGACATGAAACAGAGACTCGTTGCCCCGGAGCCCGATCGTCTCGTTCACGATGGCGTCGTTCTCGAGGAGATAACCCGTAATCTCTTTGCCGAGGGCAGGATCTGCAAAAAACGCCTCTATGTTCCTCCCTGTGATCGCTTCCCCGCGCTCGTACCCGAAGATTGAGGCAAAGCCCGGGTTGGCATAGATGATGGTCCCGGCGAGGTCGGCGATGAGGATGCCGTTGATCGAGGACTCAAGAGCGCTCTCCTTTATCATGAGTTCCTTCTCGGCAAGGATCCGGTCCGTGATATCCCGCGCAATCGCTACCGTGTACGACTCGTCGCCGAAGGTCACGGAACGGACGGTGATCTCCATCGGGATCTCCGTTCCATCACGGGATACAAGCGCTGCGATCCAGGTCCGCCGGGGTCCGGATGGCCGATCGCTGTTCTTGACGAGATCGAGTGATCGGGCACTCTGCGGCGAAAGGAGGGCGGCAAACGGCATCGCAAGCAGCTCCTCCTTCGAGTAGCCAAGATACGCCCCTGCAGATGCGTTGACGTCCGCAAGTTTCCCGGTCGTCGTATGGATCAGGAAGATCGCATCATGTGTCTGGTCGAGGATGGCCCTGAACCGTTCGAGTTCCGCAAGCTGGCTTTGCAGCTCCGGATAGTAACTCTTGTGCAGGGAGACCTCGCCAAGGCCGATGATCTTCTCCCGCAGCAGGTCCCGGTCATCAGGGGGTTCAGAACGCAGACTCATAGATCCCTTCGACCTCCTCGCAGGTGAGCCTGCGTGGGTTTGTCACCATACAGGGATCGGCACACGCCTGCCGGGCAAAGATGGGGATCATCTCCCTTTCGAGGCAAAAGCCGGCAAGGGCCCCCGTGACCCCGAGGGATCTCCGGAATGCTGCAATTCCGTCCACAAGAGACGTCCGGCCGCCTTCCTCCAGACTGAAGATCTCCCGTATCCGGTCGTATCGATCCGGTGCCGCCTCGTAGTTGGCCGAGATCACATGCTCGAGGAGGAGCGCATTGCACCGACCGTGCACAAGATCGCAGGCCCCGCCAAGGGCGTGTGCCATTGCGTGCACGGCCCCGAGGCTGGCGTTCGAGAACGCGAGGCCGGCATGGAGGCTGGCAAGAAGGGTCGAGAACCGAAGGTTCAGGTCTCCGGGCTCCTCTATCGCCGCAGGCAGCGCACTATGGATGAGCTGTATCGCCTCAAGGGCATGCATATCGGTCATCGGGGAACTGGCGTTGGATACATAGGCCTCGACCGCGTGGCTGAGGGCATCCATGCCGGAATCCACGGTCAGTTCCTGCGACATCGTCGTCAGGGGTTCGGGATCGAGCAGGGAGATATCGGGAACGAGCGTCTTGGAGATGATGGCGATCTTTCGCTTCTTCATCTCGTCCGTGATGATGGCGAACTGGGAGACATCAGCGGAACTCCCGGCGGTCGTCGGGATGCAGATGAGCGGCGACGCGGGGACCGGCACCCGGTCGACACCCTCAAACGTGAGAATATCCCGCATGTTGGAACTCGCAATCCCGATCCCCTTGGCGCAGTCCATCGGGCTCCCTCCGCCGACGGCGACGATGCCGTTACACTCTTCGGACCGGTACACCTCCATGCCCGTCATCACCTGCCGGGAGCAAGGATTTACGGAGACGGCATCGAAGACGGTGAACGGCACCCCGGCTTCGGTCAGGCTCTCGCCAACCGCGTCCGCCCAGCCGGCAGCCCGGACACCCCGGTCAGTGACGAGGAGCACCCGCTTCATCCCGAAGTTGCGTGCATACCGGCCCGCAAGGTGCAGTGCTCCGTATCCACAGATGAACTCCGGAGCGACAAATTTCCTCAGGTCAGGCTGGCTTTTCCGGATCATAGGCGACACAGTATGCTTTGAGAGATCGAGGCGAGACTATTAATCAGGTACAAGGAGCCGGGTCCATATATATAATTTGGCGAATTGCCCTGATTGGCGAGCGTGTCGTACCGGGAGATAATCAGAGAATGTATGCAGGTTACGGAGTTCTGAATGCCGCATCTTCTGTATAGTAGTACTGCATCATCTTGCCGGAGCATACATAACCTCGCAGTCACGCCTGGCGACCACATCTTTATCACCTCATACGGAGTTTGAGGGACGTATGGCTGAGAAGAGTCGCCCGCCACTGCCGCCGTTCACGTATGAGACGGCGGTGCAGAAGGTTCGTATGGCCGAGGACGGATGGAACTCCCGTGACCCCGAGAAGGTTTCGCTCGCGTACAGCCCCGAGAGCGTCTGGCGCAACCGGGCGGATTTTGTGAACGGTCGTGAGGAGATCGTCGCATTTTTGCAGCGGAAATGGGCAAGAGAACTTGACTATCGCCTGATAAAAGAGGTCTGGGCATTTCATGAGGCGCGTATCGCGGTTCGGTTCGCGTATGAATGGCACGACGACTCAGGCAACTGGTTCCGCTCGTATGGGAACGAGAACTGGGAGTTCGATGAGAACGGCCTGATGCACACTCGTCATGCCAGCATCAACGATCTCCCGATCAAAGAGGAGGAGCGGAAGTACCACTGGCCGCTGGGCCGACGCCCCGACGACCACCCGGGATTGTCCGACCTGGGGCTTTAAGCCCCCAAACGCCGTTTATGCGCCGACCTCCGAGATGTAGGCTACGCCCACCTTCGCCCGCCGGATCCGGGCGCTCTCCGGGAGACCGCATCACGCTGGCACGGTGAACGGCCCGGGGACGGACGTTCACGTCGCCGGGAAGATCCAGAAAAAGATAGAGTGCGAGGGGTGAGATTCGAACTCACGAACTCCTACGAGACCAGGCCCTCAACCTGGCGCCTT
>Ga0265294_10009539_pt1 | contig 11177 bp, 7 predicted proteins | sample MunlanPumphouse3_FD_192504 | JGI IMG/M metagenome (GOLD analysis project Ga0265294, IMG submission 192504) | Groundwater microbial communities from a municipal landfill in Southern Ontario, Canada - Pumphouse #3 | ecosystem: Environmental > Aquatic > Deep subsurface > Groundwater | place...
TATACCCTTGTTGAACTTGGTACAAGGCTGGCCGACAAATATGAAATTGTATCAGGGTTGAGTGCCGGTGACCGAGTGATCATCGAGGGCAACACCGGATTAATTGATGGTGCCGCAGTGGTGGTGGTGCAGTAACGGTACGAACAGTATAAAGAAGGAAACAGATGAAACCATATGAAACCGCGGTGAAGAATCCCGTGGGAACAGCTTTGATATTTATAGGCGTGGTGCTGATAGGGCTCATGTTTTACCGGCAGCTGCCTATCGACCTCTATCCCAACATCGACCTCAACATTGTATCGGTGATGACCTCCTACTCGGGTGCGGGAGCAGAGGATGTGGAAGCCAACGTCACACGCCCTCTGGAGGATGTGCTTAACTCGACCGAGAAACTGAAGGAGATCACCTCACAGTCGAAAGACGGGATGTCGATGATCATGCTTGAGTTCGATTTCGGCACCAACATGGACAATGTGATGAACGATGTGCGGGACAAGGTGGACATGATCGCGGGGTTCCTCCCCGACGGCACCGAAGATCCGCTGATATTGAAGTTCAGTTCCGACATGATTCCGGTAGTTGTGCTCTCCGCTACGGCTGAAGAGAGTGCGGGAGCGTTGTATAAGATCCTCGACGAGCAGGTGGCCAACCCCTTGAACCGCATCTCCGGCATTGGTACTGTCTCGGTGAGTGGTGCTCCCCAGCGGGAGATACAGGTGAATGTGGCTCCTCAAAAGCTGGAGGCATATAATATCTCACTGGAGCAGATCGCACAGGTGATTGCCACCGAGAATGTGAACATCCCTGCCGGAAATTTCGACATCGGATCACAGACCTACATGTTGCGCCTCGAGGGTGAATTTGCGGATAGCCGTGACCTGAATGATGTCATTGTAGGAAGCAACCAGGGGCGCCCTATCTACCTGCGCGATGTGGCCACCGTGAAGGATACCGTGGAGAGCCGTATACAGGAGAACTACACCAACGGTGTACGAAGCGCCAGTATCGTGGTGCAGAAACAGTCGGGTGCCAATACGGTGGCTATCGCCGATGCCGTGAGGGAGCAGCTTCCCGAGCTGCAGAAGAGCCTACCACCCGATATCAAGCTGGTCACGGTGATGGACACCTCCGAATATGTGAAGGTCTCCATCAACAGTCTGCTCGAAACCATCCTGCTGGCACTGGTGATCGTGGGGATCATCGTCCTCTTTTTCCTGGGCCGCTGGCGTGCCACCATCATCATTATGGTGACCATACCCATCTCGCTGATCGGCTCATTTATCTATCTCTATCTCACAGGCAATACGATCAACATCATCTCACTCTCGGCATTGTCAATCACTATTGGGATGGTGGTGGATGATGCGATCGTGGTGCTGGAGAACATCACCACCCACATTGAGCGGGGGAGTCAGCCCAGACAGGCGGCTGTATACGGGACAGAGGAGGTCTCACTCTCGGTGATCGCCTCCACGCTGACCATCATCGCGGTGTTCCTGCCGATGACCATGGTAGGTGGTTTTGCCGGTGTGATGTTCAAGCAGCTAGGATGGATGGTGACCATTATCATATCCCTCTCATTGATCATCGCGCTCACACTCACTCCCATGATGAGTGCCAAGATGATGCGTGGCAACAAGAAGATAAAGGTGAACAACTTCGACCGATGGTACAACAAACGAGTGCTGCCGCTGCTCAACAAGCTTGATCATGGTTATTCACGGTTGGTGAACAGAGTGGCAAGGAAAAGAAGATTTACCCTGTCGGTGGTGGTGCTCATCTTTATTGTGAGTGCCGTCATCAGTGCTGTCACCCTCAAGACCGAGTTCATGCCTGCATCCGACAACAACGATATCGCGCTCACCGTGGAGATGCCCACAGGCACGCGCATGGAGGTAGCCCGTGAGACCGGTCATCGCATCGCAGAGGAGATGAAGGTGCACTTTCCCGAGATAGATATCATCTCATTCAGTGTGGGAGCGGCAAGTGAGGATAATGCCTGGGCAGCCATGCAGGACAACGCGTCCAACATCATCACCTATACTGTTCGCCTGACGGAGGCAAAGAACCGGGAAAAAAGCATCTACGATGTGTCTGACGAGATGCGTCAGCACCTGGCAGTCATGCCTGAGCTGAATCGTTTCGTGGTGATACCCGGTGGTGGTGATATGGGAATGACCGGAGGAAGCAATGTGGCACTGAATATTTTCGGTTATGATCTGGCCGTCACCGACAAGGTAGCAAAAGAGTTGCACGGCAGGCTCAACGAAGTGAAAGGATTAAGGGATATCACCGTATCGAGAAAAGATTACCGACTGGAGTACCAGATTCAATTTGATCGTGAAAAGCTCTCGTTGAATGGTTTGAATATGAGTACCGCTGCCAGTGCTATCAGAAACAGGATTAACGGTCTTACCATGTCGCAGTTCCGGGAAGAGGGTGAAGAGTATAACATCCGCGTTCGTTACGAGGAACAGTACCGTGAATCGATCGAGGACATCGAGAACATACTTATCTACAACCCCATGGGCGCAGGTGTACGTGTGCGTGATGTTGGAACCGTTGTAGAGACGTCGACACTTCCTCAGGTTGATCGTCAGGATCGACAGCGCATTGTCTCGGTCACCGGTACTATTTACAAGCGCGCATTGAGCGAGGTGGTGAAAGATGTAAACACCATGCTTGCCGGTTATGAGATACCTCCCGGTGTACAGGTGGAAGTGGGTGGCTCGATGGAGGACCAGGAAGAGTCATTCGCCGACCTGCTACTATTGCTCATGATCGTCTCATTGCTGGTATATATCGTGCTGGCATCACAGTTTGAGTCGCTCACCTATCCCTTTATCATCATCCTCACGGTACCGTTTGCTTTCACTGGGTCGCTACTGTTGCTTGCCATCACCGGTGAACCGCTGGGTATCATGGGCTTCGTGGGGCTGATCATGCTCGTGGGTATGGTGGTGAAGAACGGTATCGTGCTGATCGACTATATCAACCTGAACCGTGAAAGGGGCATGTCGATCGTCACCGCCGTGGTACATGGCGGCCGATCAAGACTTCGTCCCGTATTGATGACGTCACTGACCACTATCCTGGGGATGATCCCACTGGCCTTGGGCACGGGGCAGGGGTCGGAGATGTGGCAGGCACTGGGTGTGGCCATCATCGGCGGGATGACCTTCTCAACCATCATCACCCTGGTACTCATACCGGCGCTCTACACCATGATGGGTGGTTACGGTGTGCGCAGAAGGCGTAGGAAACATCGTCTGGTGCTGGAGAATAAAAACGAACAAATATCCCTATAAGCGTATGAAAGCAGTAATGATTATGTTAGACCAGGCACATTATGACCAGATTGTGAATCAGCTGGGCAAGCTCAATATCAGGGGCTTCACCGCATGGAAGGAGGTCTACGGCAAGGGCAGCAGTGATGGTATTCCTCACTACGGATCGCACGCCTGGCCCTCAGTCAACAACTCCATCCTCACCATGGTGGAGGATGACAAGGTAGCTGTGCTGTTGAAGTATCTGAAAGAGCAGGATGAAGATGCTGCCAACCTCGGACTGCGCGCCTTTGTGTGGAATGTGGAGGATATGATCTGAATAATAGGATAGGAATATTTTAATATAATAGGGTGGATAACAGGCCGGACATAAAATGTCCGACCTGTTTTGACCCATATTGCGACCTTTTCCTGTACAAAACTTAATGCCGTCCGGTCACCTGTAAATAAGTAACAAGCTTAATTTTATAACCCGAACGGGCATCGGTCAGCTCGTCTTTTGTCTGCTGGAGCATAGCCTGTGCTTCGAGCATATCGGAAATATTTACAATCCCGTTTTCGTAATTATCGCTGTTAATCCTCAGGTTTTCTTCGGCCTGAATCATAGTCTCATGGGCCACTTCTATTTGCTTGTATGCCTCATTAAGTTCGTTCCATGTTTTTTGAATTTGCAATAAAAGAAGTTCCGTGTTATTTTGGCTATTGTTCCGGGCAATTTGTTCCTTGTATTTCCTTTCTTTTATGGTATGGGAAGCTCCCCACCAATCGGAAATGGGAATCTTTACAGATGCGAATACCATTGTATTGGAGGTGCCTTTATTGTTGCTGAAAGCATAATCATAGTATACTGCTCCTATGCCAACGCCTACTTCAGGCAAATACTCCCCGATCTTTAACCGGGTCTGTAGTTCTTCTGCTTCTACGCTCTTTTTCAGCAACTTATATTCCTCGCGGTGAAGCAAAGCCTGGCCGGCATCCAGATATACCTCATAAGGATTTTGGTCGATAACAAGCGTATCGGACAGAACCATGGTCGAATCGTAAGGCAGTCCGATATATTGGCTAAAGGCCATCGATGCGAGTTTAATCCCATTTTCGAGCTTCATCCGGTTCATTCTCATTTCACTTTGTTTGATAGATACCTTCATTACATCGTTCCTGTTTATCAATCCTACCCGGCAGGCATCGTCCGCCTGCTTATAAATGGTGTCGAGGAGCATTCCCATCATGTGCAGGGTTTTCAGCTTTTCGTTTAGCGAAACAATGAGCCAGTATTGCTCCTCTGTTCGTAGCAGAACTTCGCTTTTGGACAATATAAACCTGCTGTTGTTGACGTTCACTCCCAGTTGAGCCAGCTTATTACCGGTAATAATGCGTCCTCCTGCAAACACAGGCTGTACGGCGGTAATTGAACCAAAAGCAGCCTTATCCAGCAATGAAAGCGAGATACCCGGAAAATACGCAAATTGAGTTGCAACCGGAAGGTTGACCGGGTTGCCGTCATAAACCGGCAGGTCGCCTCCCGGCATAGTGTACTCAATTAAAGGATTATTAAAACGAACATCCATCCCGGTTGCGTTCACTTTGGGGAAATAATTGGTAAAGGCATTTTTTTTGGTTTGTTTTGCGGCTTCAATTTCCAACCGGCTGTTTTTTATTGTACGATTGTTCTCAATAGCCATTTTTTTACAATCTTCGAGGCTGTATTTTGTCTGTGCCGACAGTTGCATTGTTCCTATGCATGCATAAATGATTAATAACGGGACGATATATTTTCTTTTCATACGATTATTTTATTTTTCTCATGAAGGTGTATGGAATATTTGCGCTAAGCCAAATGAGCAAAGGGGAAGCTTGTTTGTTCTTTGCCATGGCGAGCAAATATTTATGTTTACAGAACTCGCTTTAATCATATTCTTGTGTGTGAATGATTCTCATGCTCGCTTCATAAAGAGTTTGTTTTATGCTTCTGCGTTTTCCGGAGCGGCGGATTGTTCATTCTTCTTATCTTTATGCCGGTACACCAACCAGTAAGCCAGAGGCAGAACGGTAACCACAAATATCATGGAGACGATTGTTCCTGTAAAGATAACCGTACCCATCGGATACCACAGCGGGCTTTTACTGATGATCATCGGTATCACGCCCATTGATGCTGCGGCGGATGTCAGGAATATAGGCCGCATCCTGCGCTTGCCGGCTTCGATGGCCGCTTCGCGCACTGTTTTGTGTTGTTTACGTCTGAGGTCTTCCGTGTAGTCGAACATAATAATCCCGTTGCGGACAATAATCCCTATCAGGCTCACCATACCAAGTATGGCTGTAGCGCTGAGGGGGAGTCCCGCTATATTCATACCCAGTGCAACTCCGAAAATACTAAATGACATGGATGCCAGCACCAACACGGCAAGACTGATCTTCTTGAAATGGAAAACCATAACCAGGAACATGATAACGGCAGCCATGATCAGACCTCTCACCACTTTGGGAAGGTTTTCGTTGTTAAATTCCTCCACCCCTCCATAAGAGATGGAAATGCCTTCGGGTAACGCTTTGCCGGCAATATCACCAACAATCGTTTCCACTTTCGATTGTACTTTGCTTATATCTTCACCTCTTTTCATATCCACATACACCGACAAGGTTCTGATTCCATTGCGTCTTACGATTTGTCCTTCGTTCCAATCGGGCGATACGTCGGCTATCTGACGGAGAGGTACGGCCGGGGAGAATATTCCGAAAACATATTCGTTGGCTACATCTGCCGCTTCAACATCTGCCGACTTCGATTTGAGGACAACTGGTAACGAATAATCATTCTCCCAGACGGTGGTTATCGGAACCTCGGCAAACCGTGACGCCAAGCCCAGTCCCAATATGGATTCACTGACTCCGATCCGGTTTGACTCGATAGGATCCATCGAAACTTTAATACCCTGCAAAGGCTCTCCAAAACTGGTATATATCCTGACAGGTTCTTCCAGTTTATTCAATTCGGTCATTAAGGTATCCGCAAATAGTTTCAAATCGGTCATATTGTCTCCTGCCAGACGGATTTCCACATCACCGTCCACAGCAACGTATTCCAACTGCCTGAATTTTACAAATGCATTCGGGTAGTGATGCGCGTATTTATCCGCATACGCATCCAGTATCTCTTCCGTATCACGATTCGATGTGGTGTTCACGATAAACTGCGCGAAATTAGGACCGCCTATTTTCGGGGCATAGGCTGTATGGAAACGCGGTGATCCTGCTCCGTAAAAAGCGGTTACGGAAACAACCCGCTCATCTGCGCGTAATATCGCCTCAATATCTTTGCTTACCGCTTCGGTTTGTTGCAAGGAACTGCCCTCGGGCAGGTATATTTCCACCGCGAACTGATCGCGCTCGGCAATAGGCAACAGCTTCAGCGGTAAATTCATTAAGATGATGATTCCGGCTACGATTGCTGCGACAGTTACAAGGATCGATAATTTGGGAAACAGGAATACCTTTGCCAGCAACCATTCGTAACCGCTTTGCAATTTTTCCAGGAAAATAGTTCCTTTTTTGGGTTTCTCGTCTCTTCCCGGCCGTATTCCTTTTCGTATGAGAAAGTATTGCAGGAAAGGAATAACAAGCACAGCAACAGCCCATGATATGCCTAATGTGATAAGTATTGTCCATGGGAACGCACCAATAAAGTCGCGAATGATTCCACTCAGGACAAATAAGAACGGCAAGAATGCAAGACAAATGGCCAGGGTAGCCGATGCAGTGGCCTTCACATATTCCCGTGCACTTTCTAAGGCTGCCTCCTTGCGGGGTATGCCCTGGTTCAGTTTTTCCAGATAGCTGTCCACTATCACTACCGAATTGTCCACAATCATTCCCAAAGTTACGATCAGGGCTGCCAGTGTCACAATATTAAGTTCGAAGCCTGCGGCAAACAAGATACCCAGGGCTATGAAAATAGTGATCGGGATAGACGAGGCGGACACCGCGGCAACCCTCAACGGCAGTAAGATGAAAATGACCAGCAACACAGCTGCTACCGCCAGGAGCAGTTCCTTCAGGAATGTATTCACAGAATCGTCTACTACTTTCGGTTGATCGGCAATCCGGTAGATACTGATATCATCCGGCATGTTTTCCTGAAACTCCCGGAGCACGACATCCACATCTTTCCCGTATTGGACAATATTGTATCCTTCCCTCATTTCGGTGGAAAGCACGAGGCATTTTTTCCCGTTGCTGGTGATATAGCTGTCAGGCTTCGGGTATTCTCGCACTACTTTCGCTACGTTTTTCAGGCGGATATGATTGCCTCCGATATCCGAATAGATAATTTGCTCTTCGATGTCTTTTTCTGACAGATAGGGGCGTTCTATATGAATAGGAACAACCATATCCTTATTTTCAATCTTGCCTGCGATTGTAATAAATCCTTTGGTGATCAGCGTTTGATAGAGGTTAAGGGTAGTAATGCCGTAAGTAGCCAGTTTCTCTTTTTCGATGTAAACGCTTATTTGTTCCTTTTGTGTCCCGTAACGCCGCAGATTGGATACCGATTCGATGGAACGGAGCTTGTCTTCCAGTTTATCCAAATGCTCTTCCAATTGACGGTAGGTCTTCGTATCGGATTCCAGGGTGATAAGCAGAGCCGATGAGTCGCCAAAGTCGTCGTTGGCAATCAATGCCAGTACGCCCGAGGGTAACTGCATTTTAAAGGTAGTTAAGCCATGCTTTATTTTCGACCAGACTTCATCTTTATTATAGACATCGTCGTTCAGTTCCACAAAGAGATATACTATTCCGTCTCTGGATTGGGAATATGTTTTTGATTTTTTTACCTCTTTGTAGGTAAATAAGAAGTTTTCGAGCGGTTTTGTCAGTTGTTCTTCCACTTCGGCGGAAGTTGCTCCCGGGTATACTCCAATCACCACGCCCTGACGAATAGTGATTGCCGGAAATTCGCGTTTGGGCATTTCCACCAATGCATAAATACCGAAAATAATTAGCGCTGTAACGATCAACAGGACTAACCTGTTGTATTTCATCGCCCAGTCTATGATAGCTGCCTTTTTTCCCATTTTCCCTTTTTTTATTTTACAACTTCAACTATTGTTCCCGGGCTTACGTTTTGATAGCCTTCCGTGACAAGTATATCTCCTTTGTGCAGTCCACCGGTAACAGTTACGCCATTACCGCTAAAACCTCCGATGGTTACTTCGCGGTGAAACGCTTTTCCATCTTTGTCTATCAGCCACACGAAGTGTTTTCCTGAATGATCCAATTGAACGGATTTAAGCGGAACGACAATCTTTTTTCCGGGGCCGTTTTCAGAACCTCCGTCATTTGTCAGGTAAGCCTTGCAGACCATGCCCGGCAACAGCTGATGGTCTTTGTTCTCAATGTGTACTTTTATGTCGTAGGTATGGGATATGGGATGAGCCGTCACCCCTTTTTCGATAACCCTTCCTTCATACCGGCGGTTGTTGAGCGCCGTAACTTCTATCTGACTCTTTTCGCCGATTCTCACAGACGATATTTCACTCTCGGGTATCGCTATTTTTACTTTCACCGGGTTTATGTTCATCAGGAGATAAACCGGAATCCCGGGCATGATATTGGCTCCCGTTTCCACGTAACGTTTGCCTACGACACCCGAGGACGGTGCATACAAGTTACAGTCTTCCAAGTTTTTACGTGCTATTTTCTCCGCTGACTCGGCCTGCTCCAACGCCGTTTTTACTTCAACGTATTGTACTTCGGGCAGGCTTTTATTCTCGTGCAGCGTGGACAACCTGTCGTATCCGTCACGGGCACGGTTAAGCGTTGCCATGGCAATATCATGCAGATTCTCTGCAGAATTTGCGTTCAATTTTGCAAGGAGCTGTCCTTTTTTGACAAATTCTCCTTCCTGCACGGTCATTTGTTCAATATTTCCCATTGTCAGGAAACTGATATTTACGGAATTTTCACTCTCTACAGTCCCGACATATTCCCTGGTATAAACAGTGTTACTGTATCCTATCTTCTGAACCTTAACACGTACATTCGCATTCTCCTTGTTTTCCGTTCTTGAAGAACAAGACACGTGCATCCCTATCATCAGGAAACAGCAAATGCTCCAACCTGAAATAAATCCGATTTTATTCATAGTTGCTTTTTTTAGATACAAAGGTGCGGTAATTAAAGGTGCCGGTAGTAATCAAATGCTCATCATTGATGTTCAAAATGTCGCTTTTTATATTATCCTTCGCACCGAATTATTATATTTGCGGCTTATTTAATGATTACCTACCGGATTATGGAGAAAGAAAAATATGGAAGAATTTCGTTGGAAGATGTATCCAGGCAGGCTCCGATAACAGGGGTGGAAAATTTCACCCTTTCGGATAACGGAGCCAAAATAGAGGATTATACCTTTGATTTTCAGCATCCTAATATGATAGAAGGAATTGCCTTTGCGATTTGTATACAGGGAACTGCCCGCGTAAAAATAAATCTGCAGGAGTATCATATAGAACCCAATACGATTGTTACGCTTTTGCCTAATTATTTACTGGAAATATGTGATCACAGCGATAACTGGTTAGTAGAGTTTATTTTTATATCTTTCGACTTTGTTTCTGACCTTAAACTGATTGCAGAGATAGATCTTTTTGACAAAGTAGGGAAGATTACGTGTCTGAAGATTAAAGAAGAGGAAATGCTGAATTTGCTCGATTTCCATGCTTTCATCGTAAAAAAATATAAAAGAGAGAATCACCTGTACAGGGAAGAAATAACCAAGAATTTGTTGCATACGCTTGTATATGAGGTGCTTCAATTGTTCACCTCTTCCGAAATAATCGCAGACGGTAAAGCCTTAACCCGTAGTGAAAAGCTTCTGACGAATTTCATAGGGTTGTTATTTCAATTTCACAGGCAGGAAAGAAGCATTCAATTTTATGCAGATAAAATGTTTCTTACTCCCAAGTATTTATCAAAAGTGATCAGGAAGGCCAGTGGAAAATCCGTTTCACAATGGATAGATGAAATGGTCATAATGGAAGCCAAAGCGATGCTGAAAAGTTCCAACCTGACAGTCTTACAGATCTCGGAAAAACTGAATTTCCCCAACGCGTCGTTTTTCGGCAGTTATTTCAGAAAAAGAACGGGCATGTCTCCGATTCAGTACAGGGAAAGCTGAGCTGGTCGTCATTCAAAATTCCGACAGACAAAAAGCAGCAAAGACCTATTGTCCTATGATTTTTTTTCGGTGGTTAATGCCCCAATCTCTTAATTCTTTTATGACATTTCCAAGCGACGCAGCATAGGGCGTTGTCGTGTATTCGACAATTACAGGCGACTCATCAAAAACAGTTCGTTTAATCAAGGTATGTTCTTCCAGATCTTTCAAATCTTTGGCAAGGACTTTTGAAGTAATCTTTGGAATACTGCGTTCAATCTCTCTAAAACGATGATTGCCGGACGAAATTGAAATTAATATCATCAGTTTCCATTTGCCGCTTATTACGTCCAACGCATCTCTGACGGGAAGTATTGACGAGGAACACTCTGTATGACTTACTTTGCTCATGATTTTATATTTTTTACTGCTTACCTTTAGGTAACTGATATACTTTGGTAAGCAAAAGTACGTATCTTTGACCTGTAAAAAAATATTTCACTAAAAAATAATGACTCATGAACCATATTTTAATTACAGGAGCAACGGGACAACTTGGAAAGGCAACGATTGACTTTCTGATACAAAAAGGAATTGCAGCCAATCAAATTTCAGCATTGGCCAGAAGCGCAGAAAAAGCCGCCGATTTATCAGCCAAAGGCATCAAGATTAAAATTGGCGACTATTTGGACTATTCGAGTTTAGTAGCTGCTTTCAATGGGGTGGAAAAA
>Ga0265294_10009542_pt1 | contig 11171 bp, 10 predicted proteins | sample MunlanPumphouse3_FD_192504 | JGI IMG/M metagenome (GOLD analysis project Ga0265294, IMG submission 192504) | Groundwater microbial communities from a municipal landfill in Southern Ontario, Canada - Pumphouse #3 | ecosystem: Environmental > Aquatic > Deep subsurface > Groundwater | place...
GGATGGCTTCAGATCGGGTCTGGTAGCATTTTTCTTCACAAAGGGTATCGAATTTTTCGAGCAGATCAGAGTCCAGAGAGACGCCGAAGCGGATAGTCTTACCCATGCGTTGTCCTCCTGTGGACACAAAAATGTGGCCTGGGACGTGATTGTGTTTGGAGCTCCGGCAAAGGCCGGAAAGGCTTCCTGTGTACCGTCAATAACGTAATCAGATACAACGAAAACATACAAAGTACAATGTCGCAAGAATTGGATTCAGCGGGTGAGCTGCATGAGCTTGATGGGCATGTCCATGGATTCGATGGTTTCCCTTGTGTCGACCAGTTGTTCTACTTTCCATCCCAGGCGGATGAAGTGTCCCCATACAGGGCGGGAAACTGATCGTTCCGGGGTGCTTAAGAGGATGCGACCTCCCGGGGCTAGCACGGTGGCGAACATGGATGAAATGGGACCGAAAAAACGCTGTTCATAGAGGATGTCGCCACCCCAGATGACATCGAAGATTCCAGGTTTGAAGCCGTGATGGCACCAGTCCATCTGGAGCCACAGGGGAGATGTAACCTTGTTGATCAATCCGTTTTTTTGAGCAAAAAAAAGAGCGGGCCATTCATAGTCAATGGCCGCGACCCGGGCACCAATGGATGACGCAATAATGGCTGTCAGGCCCATGCCACATCCGAGGTCCAGGCAGGTTTTGCCCTGGAGCTTTTTTTGATGCTCGATGATCCAGGTGGCAAGGGTTAAGCTGGCTGGCCATAATTCCACCCAGTAGGGGATATGTTCGTCGCCTTCGTCATCGTCCATGGCATCCCAAAGGGTTTCCAGATCGGCTATGCGTTCCAGTGTCCAGGTTTGTCCTGCGATATCCACGTCAAAACGGGATGTGGGCCATTGGGTGAGATCAGTCATGGTGGGTATATAAGGGGGGTAGAGGAATAAGAGGAAGTTGACAGTGGAACGTGCGCAGTGCGCAGCAATTATGCGCGCTGCCTGAGGTTAAAGAGTTCTCAAGCAAACGTATAGGCGGGGCAGTAGTCAGTCTTTTCCCGGGATTGGTTTGCTTAAGTCTACGATGGGCTTGACCAGCTGGAGTTCAGAGTCCCAGGGGAACAGGACCCAGGTATCCTGACTGACTTCTGTGACAAAGGTGTCCACCAACGGTTTGCCTTCGGGTTTTGCGTACACTGTGGCAAAATGGGCCTTGGGGAGCATGTCGCGTACGATTTTAGCCGTTTTTCCCGTGTCTACGAGATCATCTATGATCAGCCACCCCTGGCCATCGCCTTCAACACCCTTGAGCACAGAGGCCTCGCCCTGATTCTGCCAGGAGTAGCTGACGATACACAGGGTATCCACAAGTCTGATTTCCAGTTCTCTGGCAATGATGGCCGCAGGAACGAGCCCGCCCCGGGTGATGGCCACGATACCTTTCCATGGCCCCTGCTCCATGAGTTTCCAGGTCAGGGCTTTGGCGTCGCGGTGAAGTTGGTCCCAGGATACAGGGTACATTTTGTGGTACCGGGAATCTGTATTGGACATGACGTGTCTTCCTTGGTCGAAAGAGGATGATGGGTGAAATAGATAAAAGATATACGATATAGGATAAAATTTCGTAGGGGCGCCCCCCCGTGGGTGCCCTTTTCGGACGTCCCTGCCACCCTATGGATTTTGAATATACAAGGGCGGACATTGTGTACCCATGACGAGAATTGTTCTGTACAGGGCGTCAGTCCGCGGGTTCGATGTTCACGCCCAGGGCACCGGGGGCCTGGGTATGTCTGCCCCGCAGGGATGACAGAACCAGGACCAGGATGGTCAGTGCGTAGGGGAGCATCATCAGCAGAGATGACGGAATCTGGGTTCCCATGGCCTGGAGACGGAACTGGAAGGCCATGACGCCTCCGAAGAGATAGGCTCCAAAAACGGCTCGTCCCGGTTTCCAGAAGGCGAAAATGACCAGGGCTACGGCAATCCAGCCGCGTCCCGCGGTGATCCCGTTGGTCCATAGGTGGGTGTACGCCAGTGAAAGATACGCCCCTCCGAGGCCGATGAGAAATCCGCCGGTGAGGATGCCTGCCCAGCGGTATCTCTTGATATGTATGCCTGCAGCCGAGGCCGCTTCGGGATATTCTCCAACTGAACGCAGCGCCAGGCCGAAACGGGTATGGCGGAGCACAAACCAGACGGCAAGGGGAAGGATATACGAAATATAGATCAGGGCGTCATGCTTAAACGCAATGGGGCCGATGCCGGGAAGAGAACCCAGCAGGGGGAAAGAAAAGGGGGCGAATCCGGGAGCCGTCTGTCCCACGAAGGGAGTGCCCCAGTAATTGGCCAGTCCGGTTCCAAGGATGGTCAGTGCCAGACCTGAAACAACCTGGTTCCCTTGAAATGTCAGGCAGACCAGTCCGTGGATGGCACCCATCATGGCCCCGAAAAGGCCGCCGCCCAGAAATCCCAGCAAAGGGTTGCCCGTGTACATGGCCACCAGAAATCCACCAAAAGCCCCGCAAAGCATCATGCCTTCCACGCCCAGATTGAGCACTCCGGATTTTTCCGTGATGATTTCACCAAGGGTGGCATACAGAATAGGGGTACCGGATTGGATGGTCGCCGCCAGCAGGGGGATGATTATTTCAGGGGTCATGGGGATATTTGTTTAGGGATAAAGGGGAAAAGAAAGTTCGCAGTGCGCAGTAGGCAGTGCGCAGTAAAAACCGGTTGGTTGCGAAGGCGGTTGTTTCTTTCGCTGAAATCTATGGGGAACCGAAAGCAACGCGTTATTGATCATTTACGTGCACGGATACTGTGTTTTTGCTGTGTACTGCGCACTGCCAACTGCGCACTTTTCCTGGCACTGCGAACTTTTTCGCTACTCCTCGCTATCTATGTTTTTCGCAATTTTTACTTTTTGGCGCGTAATCGTATAATGCTGGAAAAAACTGCCTGCCAGGATGGTCAGCAGGATCAGACCTTCCATGACTCCGCCAAAGGCTGCCGGGACCTGCAGATCGAGCTGGATGCCTTCCACTCCTACGCGCAGTCCTGCCAGGAGAAAGGAGGCAACCGCTATGGCCAGGGGGTTCAGACGTGCCAGCCAGGCAACGACGATGGCCGTGTATCCGTATCCGGCCATGATGCTTGGTTCCAGGCGGTTTAAAGAAGACGACGCTTCCAGAAATCCGGCCCATCCGGCCAGCGCTCCGGAAAAGACCAGGACCATAACAACCAGACCGTTATATGGGAGACGTGCATACCTGGCCGCCCGGGGGTTTTCACCACAGGCCTTGAGTGCGAATCCATAGCAGGTATATTTGAGAAAAATGGTTACCAGGATGCCGATGCCCAGGCAGAGAAAAAGACCCCAGTTTAATCTGGTCTCCCCTATAAAACCAACAATACCAGCCGCTGAAAATTCAGGGGTCATGGGCATGCCGAAACTGGAGGGGTCTTTCCAGGGACCGTAGACCATGTATTCAAGGACGAGGATGCCGATGTAATTGAGCATCAGGGTGACGATGATCTCGTTGACCTGGAGCTTTATTTTTAAAAGCGCCGGGATCAGTCCCCACAGGCCTCCGAGCACAGTAGCACTCATGAGCATGCACGGCAGCAGTAAATACCCTGGGAGATTCGGAAAGGTCAGGGCCGCCCATGTAGCACCCACAGCACCTAGGGCATACTGGCCCTCGGCACCGATGTTCCAGATCTGCAAACGGAAGGTGATGGCCACGCCCAGGGAACACAAAAAAATGGGTACAGCTTTGGCCAGACAGTCTTCAATGGCCCATGATGAACCAAAGCCGCTTTGCAGAAAGAGGAGCATCCCTTCCAGGGGAGGCTTGCCTTGCAGGGCGAGAAGACCTGCACTCATGGCCAGGGAAAAAAAGACGGCCGAAAAAAGAATAAGACAGGACCCCCACCAGGGGAGGGGGGCCTGTCTTGTGTGCACTCGTATATCTAGCATATCCCTCGGGAGTTATTTGGTCGAGCCTTGAACGCCCTGGACAAACCAATCCATGCCGAGGAGTTCTCCATCGGAGGCAACGGTGCCTGCAAGAATCTTGACCGTCCCGGATTGATCTTTGATGGGACCGGCAAAAACCTTGAAAGCGCCTTGGGCTATTTCCTGCTTTTTGGCCAGTACCGTATCCTGAACATTTTTGGGCACCATGGGTCCAAAGGGAGCCAGGTCAACAATGCCGGATTCCAGCCCCGGCCAGTAAGCCCCTGTTTTCCACGTGCCGTTCTGTACTGCCTTGACTATGGTCTGGTAAAAGGGGCCCCATTTCCATACCGGCGCGGTCAGGTGTGCCTTGGGAGCAAATCTCGACATATCGGAATTGTATCCGATGGAATATTTTCCAGCTTCTTCCGCAGCTTCCTGGACACCGGGGGTGTCCTGATGCTGGGTGATGACATCACAGCCGGTTTCCAGCAGACTTTTGCCACCTTCTTTTTCCGTGGCCGGATCGTACCATGTTTTTGTCCAGACCACATTGACCTGGGCTTTGGGGTTAACGGCCAGAGCACCCAGGGTAAAGGCGTTAATCCCGCGGATAACCTCGGGAATAGGAAATGCGGCGACGTACCCGATTTTATTGGAAGTGGTCATGGCCCCGGCCACCATGCCGGAGAGGTATCTGGCCTGGTACATACGGCCGAAATAATTGCCCACATTTTTGGCGGTCTTGAATCCTGAGCAATGCATAAAAATGACATTGGGGAAACGTTTGGCCACTTTCAGCGTGGGGTCCATGTAGCCAAAGCTGGTGGTGAATATCAGGCCATATCCCTTGCGGGCCATGTTCTGGATGACCCGTTCCGAGTCGGCTCCTTCAGCAACGGCCTCGACATAGGAAGTGGTTACCCCGGGCATCTCTGCGATGGCCAGTCGTCCCATCTCGTGGGCATAGGTCCAGCCCGCGTCTCCGATATGACCGATATAGACCAGACCGACTTTCAGGTCTTTGGCCACTGCCGTATTTGTACCCGCACAAAACAGTGCGAGGCCAAGTAAAAATAATACTATTTTCCGCATGGTACCACCTCTCCTCGTGTAGATATGAAGTTTACTGTTCTTGTAACGTGTGCTGTAATAACTGTCTGACGCATGCAGCAAAGAACACCCGTTACCGTAGAGTATGAAAGCTGGCAATAACCTTATGCGGCATTCATCCATTGGCGGATACGTTCGATTTCACTATTCCATTGAGAGCTCATGCGCAGTTTGATGAATATGGAAAAAACGGTATCCAGGTAAAGCATACATTTTTCAATGAGAAATATTTTTTCCAGAAAAATGGCGTCCGGGTCATCCCCTTCTTCCACATGGGTATCCACTTTGGGGGTCTTCAGACCAGAGAGGGCAAAGGTGTCTGCGTTTATCTGCACCTGCCAGGCGTTTTCATCATGTTCAATGCGCAGTTTGGCCTGACCGACTTTTTTCCCGGTACGAAGGCCCATTCTGGCTTCTTTGAGCTCGGCCATGGGACCGCTACAGACCGCGGTTTCCTTGCCTTCGCCTTCACCGCCCTGCACAGAAACCCGCTGTTCAACGAACAGTGAGAAATCTTCGCCTGATGCGGTGGTAAATCTACCCCTGTGTTGTTCGCTGGTGGCCCATAACCAGGTCAGGAAATCCTGACCAATGAGGGTCGCTTGCGTGGTTGCGCGTTCCAGATCCATAATGATACTCCCTGGTCGGTTCGGATCAAATAGTGTGTGGGCTTACTGTACAGGCCTTAAACAAAAATGGTCGGTTCAAGGGTTTCCAGATCCTGAAGCCTGTCTTCTCCCAGGAGGTTCAGGGCGCTGAAGAAGGGGGTCTGAGGTTCCAGGTTTAGCCCGAAGGTCTTGGTGAATAATTCGTTGAAAAGTTCCAGGATCTTATCTGTGGTGCTGCCTAGGTAAATGATATTTTTGTCCGTGTCCCAGATGACGTTGAAATAGGCCGGGACGGGCAGTGTTCTGGCCCGTATCCGGAGTTTGACCTGTTCCTTGATCTCGGTCTTCTGGTCTCTGGTCAGGAATTTTTGTCCCTGATCCTGCATGAGTCGCAGTTGATGATCCATGGCCAGTTGGACATGCTTTTTGAGGACGGCGGCCGAGATGCGTCGGGTATCCAGGCGCAGGCTGAAGGTCAGATAGACGCCTTTTTCGGGAGGGGCTGTTGTCCATTTGGCATCGAGCATATTATCGAAACAGACCCAACCGAAAGATCGCTCGTCAGCCGTATCGTCGATATCCCGAAAGGCGAATTTGCGCAGTCTGTCGTTCACCTCGGCCCAGAGTTCCTGGGGAACGTCCTCAACAATATGATATCTGGTAAGACTTGTGCTGGCGGAAAGAATGGCCATATGATCCTCCACAGAGGTCAGGTTGCAAATGGCGGAAAAATGCCTCTTGAAAACGGGTTGCTACTTGCCCGTTTTTGCCAGTAAAGGCAAATGGAAGAAGAGGGGAAAAAGGCGCAGGGTACAGGGCGCAGAATGTGATGGGAAAGGATAGACGATACAGGACTGATCCGGGATCATGGACGGATTGTTGTCTGACGGATGTCTCTTGATTTGTTGCACGAATATCAAAAGTGGAGTGAACATGGCGGGTACCATCTGTATTCATGGGCATTGTTATCAGCCTCCGCGGCTTGATCCCTGGCTGGAGGAATTTTTGGCCGAGCCCAGCGCGGCCCCGTATCTGAACTGGAATGAACGGATTTGCCGTGAATGTTATTCTCCCCTTGCCTGGGCCCGTCGGATGGATCAGGGGCGGGTTATCGAGCTTATTAATTGTTACGAATGGATCAGTTTTAATTTTGGTCCGACTCTGCTGACCTGGATGGAGCACCATGTGCCGCGCACCTATGCCCGGATTCTGGAGGGAGATGCCCGCAGCCTTGAGCGGCTGGGGCACGGTAATGCTCTGGCCCAGGTTTTCCATCATGCCATCATGCCCCTGACCACGGAGCTGGACAAGGACGTGGAAATCGCCTGGTCTATCCAGGATTTTCAGGCCCGGTTCAAGCGTAGGCCCGAAGGGATGTGGCTGGCCGAAACCGCCGTGGATACCCTCACCCTGGAGGCTCTGGCTCGGGCCGGCATCCGTTTCACCATCCTTGCCCCCCGTCAGGCCCGCGCCGTGGCCACTCTGGACGGAGCGCATCTCTGGCCGGTGGATGAGACGACCCTGGATACGTCCACGCCCTATCAGGTCAATCTGCCCTCGGGGAAAACTCTGGTGGTCTTTTTTTATAACGGTCCTCTGTCCCGAGCCGTTGCTTTTGAACGCCTGCTGGCGGACGGCGAGGCTTTTTTTCAGCGCATTGCGTCCCATACAGGGTCGGGGCTGTGCTCGCTGGCCACCGATGGAGAATCCTACGGACATCATTTCACCTTTGGAGAAATGGCCCTGGCCTACGCCATCCATCGTATCCGCACCGATGTCCATGGCTATGAACTGACCAATTATAGTACATGGCTTGAACAGCATCAGCCCACGCAGTCGGTGACCATTCATGAACTGTCATCCTGGAGCTGTGTTCATGGCGTGGAGCGGTGGAAGAGCGATTGTGGGTGCAGTGACGGCGGGCATCCTGAGTGGAAACAGCAGTGGCGACAGCCTTTGCGCCGGGCCTTTAATTATCTGCGTTATTATGTGGATGAGCAGTATTTTTGTAAGGGTCGGGAGGTGTTTGTTGATCCCCGCAAGGCACTTTTGGAGTACGGCCTTGTCCTGTGCGGCACACAGGATGCGGACAGTTTTTTAGATGAGCATTGTTCTTCCGGGGCGAAAGACAGAGACAACCGTTTAGCCCTTACGCTGCTGACCATGCAGCGTTGGTCGTTGGCCAGTTTTGCCAGTTGTGCCTGGTTTTTTGACGATATCGGGCGCATCGAGCCTGTGAATGCACTGGCTTTCGCATTACGTTCTCTGGAACTCCTGCAACAGTCTGGGGGCCAGGATGTGAGTCCGGGCCTGCTGGAAATTTTGGAGGAGGCCCAATCAAACGATCCTGCCAAGGGGGACGGGATACAGATCTGGAAGGAAAGGGTGCTTACCCGGCGGATGCAGCCGCTGCAGATCGCCTTGCTCACCGCAGGCCTTGGCCGGACCGACATGTCCTGGCCGGGGGTGGATGTGTTTTTTGCAAACCAGGAAAAGACCGCGTATGGATGGACCGCCACGGTGCAGATAATCTGGAAGCATACCGGAGTGAAAGAGGTGCTGGGCGTTCAGTATCAGGATGGTTCTGAGGACGAAAACATGCGGATAACGGCTGAAGACGGAATCTCGCTGCAGCTCAAGGATCTTGAAGAACGCAGCCGGGGCTACCTCTGCTGGGTGACGACCCGGAAAACCAATGCTGCCCTGTGGCATAACGGACTGGCAGCGGCAGGGCAGTGGTCCTGTGTGATGAACAGTTTCGGGGAAGGCCAGAAGGCACCTCTGGGCAATCCGGGGGAAGCTCTACCCGGCCTTGTTTGGTTCTGGATAGTCGGGGATACCAGTCTGGACCCGGAATACCTTTCCTGGCTCAGGCATTTCCTCGGAGAAAATATGTTTTTTTCCACTATGCTGTGCACTTCATTGCGTGAATATGTTCTGGATTTGCTCAATCGGGAAACCGTTTCCGTGGACGAGATCATCCCTATGATCAGCCGGGCTCGGGATGTGGGGATCAAGCCCTATTGGTGGGACGTGCAGAACCGGGTCTGGGAATTGCGGAAGGTACCTGGAATGGATTCCCTGGCCGGATGGGTGGGGATGAAAATCTGAGATATCCTGTGCAGATCTAACAGAATCGGATACGTATACGATGGCTCCCTGTACTGTGGGGATGCCTATGCAGAAAGGCCTGGTATTGTCTCTGTCTGTTCCGGATTCGCATGCAAAAACCGGTCAGCTCCCGTGAGGAACTGGCCGGTCTGCTTGAAGATCGGGATGCAGGCTGAAAACGATAAACATTTGTGTGGAGTGTTTTCAACCAGAGATCAGATGCTTTCCTGTTCCCGCCATGCGTCAAAGACTTTGACCGCCCGTGCTGCGTACAGTCCCTTGCGCAGGGCCTTTTTGGCCCGCTGGTTCAAGGCCGGCATGAGTCCGAAATTGACATTGGATGGCTGGAATTTTTTGGCCGGGGTCTGCAGATGGCCCATCAAGGCACCCAGGGCCGATTCGACCGGTGGCAGGGATGTGATTTTTTGGGCCAAAAACAGGCCGAGCCACAGGCCCGTGGCCGCTGATTCCAGGTATCCTTCGACACCGGTGATCTGTCCGGCCAGGAAAAATCCCGGACGGGCCGCAAGTTCCAGGTGCGGGGTGAGCACTTTGGGGGCGTTCACAAAGGTGTTTCTGTGGATGCTGCCCATGCGCTCAAATTCTGCGTGCTCCAGGCCGGGGATCATGGCGAAAATCCGTTTTTGTTCCGGGTAGGTCAGTTTGGTTTGGAAGCCGACCATGTTCATGGCCGTCTTGTCTTTGTTTTCTGCCCGGAGCTGGACGCAGGCAAAGGGCTGGTTCCCCGTGCGCGGGTCGATGAGACCTACGGGTTTCAGGGGACCGAAGGACAGGGTCTGGTCGCCCCGGTCGGCCATGGTTTCCACGGGAAGGCACCCTTCAAAATGCACTACCGTTTCAAATTCCCTGGGTTTGACCCGTCCGCCTTCTTTGAGGGCGGTGACAAAGGCCATATATTCTTCTTTGGCCAGCGGGCAGTTGAGGTAGTCCTTTTCTTCGGGATTATACCGGGAGCCCCAGAATGCTTTGGTCATGTCAATGGAATCCGTGGCCACAATGGGGGCGATGGCGTCGTAAAAGTACAGGTCCTCTTCGCCGGTGGCCGTCATCAGATCCCTGGTCAGTGTTTCCGAGGCCAGGGGGCCGGCGGCAATGATCACTTGGGAAAAATCCTGCAGGCAGGGATCGTTGCATGAGGTGATTTCCTGACGCACAATGGTCAGGTTGGGAAGGGATTCCAGGCGCCGGGTGACTTCATCGGAGAAAAGGTCCCGGTCCACGGCCAGAGCCTTGCCTGCAGGAATGCTGGTCGCATGGGCCGCAGACATAATCAGACTCCCGAGGGCGTCCATTTCCTGCTTGAGCAAGCCGATGCCGCTTTCCGGGTCCGTGGAGCGCAGGGAATTGGAACACACCAGTTCGGCCAATCCGTCTTTTTTGTGGGCCGGGGAAAAATGGTCGGGTTTCATCTCGAAAAGCGTGGTTGGGATGTCGGCTGTGGCCAGCTGGTACGCGGCTTCGCATCCGGCCAGTCCGCCGCCGATAATGGCGATAGTTGTGGTCATGGGGTATATGTCTCCGGAAAAATGGAATAATTGGGTTTGTTGTCTTTGGGAATAGCGTGAGTGCAAGGGGCAGTTACACAGTACTAAAGTGCGCAGTACACAGTGCGCAGCCAAATATTGCTCGGGTGTATTGGGGGGGATAAGCTCCAGCAGTGAGTGTACGGGGTTGCGGAACGCATGTGTCGGTTTTGTGGCTAGCCGGTTCCCCTGTTCCTGTCCAGTGTCGCCCGTGTCAAGGTCCGGGGATGCGTGTCTTGCCAAGTATCCCCGTCGCAACTTTTTAGCATTGGGACCGTTTTTAGAAATGGATTCTGTATTTCCTGGGAACGCCGACCGTCGGGTCGGCCTTTGGAGCACCGAAGAAGACATGATGCTCCCTTTGTTTTTCATGCATTTTTTTCAGAGCTGATTATGCGCATCTGTCAGCCCGGGGCAAAGCCTCTGGTTGCAAGGCACAAGAAAAATCACTAGGTTATGCGTATACGGTGTATCAGCGAGTCTTTCCTGCACCCAGTGAACTGCGAGCTGTGCACTTTCTAAGCTTAGGAGTATATGATCCTGCGCACTGCCAGCTGTGCGCTGTGTCGAGTTCTAAAAAAAAGTTGTCACTTTGCGAACGGAATGTATGGTACTTGCCGACATTTCCGGAGACAAGGCATGCCTTGTCTCTACAAAGACTTCCGGTCCTGGACTGCGGACATTGGACTTCTATGACATGACTCTCGTCAGCTTTGCATAAGGTCTGCTAAACCAAACCCAGTTTCAGACCCATAGTTTTCGAACAGGTTATCACTGTTCAATTCTTTTTTCACCGCGAAGGGCACGAAGGAACGCGAAGGGTGAAGAATCTGGGATAGATTGAGCTTT
>Ga0265294_10009546_pt1 | contig 11165 bp, 10 predicted proteins | sample MunlanPumphouse3_FD_192504 | JGI IMG/M metagenome (GOLD analysis project Ga0265294, IMG submission 192504) | Groundwater microbial communities from a municipal landfill in Southern Ontario, Canada - Pumphouse #3 | ecosystem: Environmental > Aquatic > Deep subsurface > Groundwater | place...
CACTTAGACTTGTTACACTAAATTTTTCTTCAGCATATTGTTTCAATCTATATATATATTTCTTTCCACAAGGCATTGTTCTTCTAGCCTCGATATATCGAATATTTCCATTACTGTCCTTTTGAGGAACAGTAATAGTATATGGTTTGACCATTGCACCAAATTCTTGATAAATATTATTTAATCTATCTATATCCATACTTTCAGATATTGGTTTAATAGACATCATAATACCAGATTCAATGATAGAATCTATGAGAAATGTTAATTGGTCCTCATCATGATAACTATCCAACATATTTTTTATATAATTTGCTTGCTCTGGTGCTACTAGGTATAATAATTTTAAATATAAATCAAATTCTTCCTCAACATGAAAGACTTTAGAATTTATACAATCGATGATTCTTTGAGCTATATGATTTAAACTAACTTCAAATAATTGACCTGCATTCAATCTATTTACGCATGTTGATGAATTAAATATTATTTCAACATAGTCACCATTATCAAGTCTAGGCATTAATTCCTCTGGGACTATTTTAGCAACAACCCCTTTTCCTCCATACCTATCTGATAATTTATCCCCTACTTCAATGATATTTTCCTCTAGTAGAACTATTTCCATAATTATATTAGAGAAGGGTCTATCTTTTATATATTGGTCTCCATTAAGGATTCTTTTATTTGTGTAGTATAACTTTTGGAGATCATAATCCATTTTTAACCCCATCGCAAGATAAGTATCTACAGTTTCTACAATATTTTTAGCAAACCTCATATTATCATCATAATATTTCTTAAGTTGCTTATTGTAGAATGAGCTATTAATATTCTCTGGATTATTACAATACACATTTATATCTACTACTCTACCTTCCACTGTATACTTTTCATCAGACATCATTATGTCTCTTAGTCTTTTAGTGGATTGAGTAAATAAACACTCCTCTTTCTTTTCCCGTCGAATGGCACATAGAAATCCTCTAAGTACATTTTCATTAATATCTGGGAATGATTTATAATTATTTTCATCACCATATAAATTTAGCATTATATCATTATCATTTACGATAATTTGCACTTTCTTTATAAGTGGTGACGCTAGTTTTTCCACAGCTGCTGAGGATAATAAAATACTATCCTCCATCGTATCATCACAACTCAAATATGATGTAATTAGATTAACTCCGTCTTGACGATTATTATAATCGTCATAAGCTAAACTCTTTCGTATTACATCTCCTTTTGAAATAATACTATCCGGTTTGAGACTATCTATATATTTATTATTATATAGATATCCATAAGTTTCAGTTATATGGTGATACTCTGTCCGTTCAATCACATTAAGTTTTCTTGTTAAATTATCCATAATTATCAAATAATAACAGTGATCGGGACAGTTACTAAACTTAGCAACTCGTGCTAAGACTGTATAATCGCTATTAGCCGTTACAAATGAAGAGGAATACTCTCCAAATCTATTTTCATAACCAGTGGCAACTAATGGTGGTTCTGGATGTAATAAAGGTAATGTATGTTCTATATGAGTACCAGACAATATCTTTCTAGATCCAGAATTTGTATTGTTAAAAGGTTGTTGTAATCCTTTACCTAATGCTTGCTCTAAGCATGTGATTCTTTGTTCTACCTCATGTATATCGTCTACGATATTTATTATGGCCAAAATCTTATCCCTCCTAAGCATTAGTATATGTGATAGTAGATCCTACTATCACATATATAATATATACTTACTTCTTATTTTATGCTGCTAAGGTATTTAGATGTTCTAATACTCTTGTAGATATGATATCAGTATTCATTTCCGATTCTTGATTTGTATCTAAACTATCCAATTGAGATGTAAGTACATCAAGAACTTCTTTCATAAATATATCTTGAAGTTCTATATTTTCATTTAATTTTTGTTTAAATGCTTTTTGTGAGAACTTTATATCATCTCTATCCACAAAGTATAAATAAGCCCCAGCGCCTTTTACTCGGTTATTCTCTTTAAGTAAAATGAATAAGGATAGTACTGGATCAAACCCTATATCTTGATTAAATACAAGTGTGGCAAACTGTCCAGCTTTATTTGTTCTTGATTTGACCAAATCAAGATCTACAAGAGTCCCATCTATACCAAATGTTTCAGTTGATTTTAATTTAGAATGATCATTAAATCTAATAATATTATTAGATAAATATATAGCAGCACGACCTCCAGGTAATACTTCATCCTGTTTTAGATAACTTACTTGTGACTTCTTGTGTTGTAAAGGATTAATACTTACATTATCATTTATATGATTGATTATGAAAAGAATTATATTAGCAGTTTTAAGCATAGGTATAACTCTCTTAAACAACATACTATTCATCTTTGCCGCAGCTGTAGCAGACATCTGTCCAGATATTTCTTCTTCTTCTGTAAACTTCTCAGGCATAAGTAATGCCAATGAATCCAATATATAAACAGTTGGTTCTAATTTATATATTCTATTTCCAGAAGTATCATATAGACCTGTATCGTATTCATATTCAGGCCTATTATCTGTCTTAAGATCATAAATAATCTTCATACGTTCATAAAAGTTCTCAGCAGTTATAGAAGAATTCCTTACAATAAATTTTTCTTTAAGTTTTTCACCTCTAAATCCAGTTAATGATTCCATTCTCGTTTCAGTAATACCACCCTCAATACTATCAAAGAATACGCATGATGTTTTAAATGGTCTTATGATATTAGCGGCTGCTTGTGTAACCCAAGTTGTTTTACCTGAACCGGAACGTCCAATAACCATTATCATAGATCCATCTGTTACGCCTATAGAATAATATTTCATACTCTTATCATTTCCATTAACATGTATAACTGTTCCGTTCTTAAAATCATAATTAAGAAATCCTGTAGGATATCCTACTCCGAATTCCGTTTCTATTTTCATTTTATAATCTTTAAGTTTTGAGACTTTTTCTCTAAAGCGATTTGCTAATAATGACATATAAATATCCTACCTTTCGAATTTAGATATTAATATATTGTTCCGAACCTCGTAAAAAAGAAAAAATAAAGAGGAGAATTTAATAATTCCCCTCTTTACTATTCTAATATATAAATATCTTTTCCTCTTTCAGTGCATCTATTACATTGAGTATACGCATATAGTCTTCAGATATAGCACTTACTTGAAATCTGGGCTTCGTCTGATGATAGAGTGCTTCATAATCACCTTGATATGATATTAGAACTTTTCGAATATCCTGTGATGGCATATTGTTTAAAATTTCTAATATCGCTAAAGATATCGTTGAATAGATAAGATTCATAGATTCTGAAATGTATTCATCATCCATATCCAATCCATCAAACATAATACCTTCAAATAAAGGTGTGACAGAATCAAATAATTTCTCATATATTCTGATAATCATTTGTTCCGTCATTATATCTACAGAAGATGATACGATTATGAAGTTTAGTCTTTTAACATTGATTATCTCTTTTTCTGAAGAGAATCTTGCAAGTGCTAAATATGATGCTAAATCTTCCCCTAACCCAATGGAGCATAATGCACCAATAATCTCTCTATTTACTGATTTGGATAGAGCAAAGAATAACTGTTTTATATAAGGATCATTATTCTCACTTGTGAAATAATCATATGCTAATTTATTACATTGCATTCGTTGTGTATGGTTTAGGTTGATATTTGAAACAACCTGATGTAAAGCTATTAAGAATTTTGTGTTTGTGATTATTTTCAGATAATCCTGATCTTTATTGCTAAATATTTGTTTTAAAACAGAATCAAAGGAATCTCTCACTAATATAAATAATTCTCGATCCGATAATGTATCAATATGCTCTAATTTTTCTCTTAACAATGAAGAATTGAGTATTGGATTATCGAGAATATTTAGTGATTGATATTTTTTTATTCTATGTTCTTCATTGAACTCTTCAAACATAGATATACCCCTTCCTAGTATTCATTCCTGGATGAATTCTTTTTATTCTGAGGAGAACCAGGATTCTCCAGTCTAACGATCGTAGGTTTTAAATCAATATTTTCCGGCGGTTCGGATGTTTTTTCTTGAATTTCCCTATTGAAGTTCTTAAGAAAATTTTTCTTATTATTTTCGATTCGACCCGGAATAGTTGATTTTTGCATGTCAAACATTGTATCCTCTTGATTTCCTATTAATCCTTTAGCCATATCTAAAAAGGTATCTTTCTTTTTATTCACTTTTTCACTAGCTTCTAGATACCTATTGTATATATTCTTTACTTCATCTATCGGCATAACCATACCAGATACAATAAATGCTATGAATTCAGTTGCACCTTCCATCTGAATATGGGTAAATATTTCATATGGGGTTCCAAACCGTTCTTTGATGATTTCAAATCCATAATCAACAAAATCTCTTGATTTTTCTGAGATATTAAGGATAACAGCTATCCTTTTAGCTGATGGTTCACCAATCTCTAAAGACTTGGTATCATCAATCATACTAATAAGGATCTCGTTAAACATTGATACATTCTTAATCTTATCAATAGTTCGATATTCGATATCCATAAATCCAGGAGTATTCGTCACTTTATACAGATCCGTTTCATCTATATTTTGATCTGAATCGACTATAATATGACCAAGAAGAATTGAGACTCTTCTTACAAATTCATTATTTGCTTCCTTTTCAGCTCTTAGTTTACTACCATAGTTTAAAAACTTCTTATTACTAATGGCTTCAACTGTATAATTTGTGGATAAATCCTGAAAATACTCTACAGTATTTTTCATTCCTCTTCCATCTTCTTCAAATCCAGTAAATACAAACATATGGACATTTACTCCTATAACATCTTTCATGTATTGTGCTATAACAGTAGATGCACCACAGCCAGTGCCTCCCTCTGATGAATTAACTATAATAACCATATCATCAGTCGGGTCCATTAAACTATCAAGTCGATTCAAAGTATTATTCTGAATAGACTCTAAACATAAGTCTTTAGCAATCTCTCTTTCCTTACCACAACCACAACCATTGGAATTCGAAAATTCAATTGCAATTCCTCTGTATTTTTCCGGAATGTCTTTTATTGTGCTATTAATAAGTAAGATATTATTAGCACTCATTCCATTTTCTATTAGACTAATAGCTGCTTTATTCCCTGCAGCGCCGACCCCTATAATTTTTGCATTCATTCTTCTTCCTCCTAATATTTATTTATTTATTAGTTTTATTAGGGATATATTTTAATATTTACTCTGTTTCATTAGTTTCCTCAATATTCGCATCGGGTCCTTCCCCATAATCTCTTGCACATCTTTTACTATCAGGTATTAGATACATACATTGACTACCAGATACGGCACAATCATATCTACCCTCATCTGGGTCTAGTGTTGCTGCTGAACAACTCATTTCATTACCTCCTATATTTATTTTCTATTTGTCTTAACGAGGTTCCGCCTCGACTAACAAATTTATCAACTGATGCATAGTACGATCTAACATCATTAACCCCACGATATAATTGAATAGTTGTATATGTATTACCTTCATATCTTCTCATATTTCGAGCTATTAGTTTAGCTCCAAGTTCTAAATTTATGTATCCATTAAACGCATAATCATGTGTATACGGTCCTTTATTTAGAACCTTTTCATATAATGATTTTGCAGTAGTATCAATTAATTGACAAAAACCTCTTGCTGATGAAGTTGGATTTTGTGCTTTTTCTATTCCTCTAGATTCAACCATAACTAATCCAAATAACATATTTGGATCGATATTTTCCTTTTTCATTATCTCTTCACCATATGCTACCATACTGTATTTCATGTCAGTTCGTTTCCCATTATCGAATAGAACATATTCATACTTATCGTATAATTCTTTTCTATTTTTAAGATCATCCAACTCTTTTTTCATTTGGTTAATTTTCATTATAGCTTCAGGAGTTGTCAGTTGTTTTCCTTGTTCACCATCTATTGTGGTAAATATTGAATTCAATTCTCCATGAGTCTTATTAACTTCTGTTTGAGCTGCATTAACATCAGCTTTACATTCATTAACTAAATTATTCATATACATATAACCAAATATTATTATACCTATAAGAACAATTTCAAATATTGTTCTTTTAATGAATCTAATCTTTCTTTGTCTTAATGATCCATTCTTTACAGTTAAATTAGCCAATATTAAGTTTTCTTTCATACTTAATCCCCCTTGAGATAAAATTGATAAAGAGTCCTAGGACTCTTTATCGGCACTTTCCTTTTTATCATTATCTTCTATTAATTTCTGGTCTGCTTCGGAGAGAGGGTCAAAACCCAACCCCATATCTCCAATTTCGTGTATAATGCCGATCTGATTAGACATAATCTTTCCTCCTTTATACATATTATTTTAATGTTATAAGCTTAATTAATAACCAGATTATACTTATTTATTATAAACTTATTAAACTATATAGGATTATTAATAAAATACCAAATACACATAATGTGTATTTGGTATTTATTCTCAAATATTCATTAATATAATATATATTTATATAGTTATTTAACCTTTAAACTCTTGAAATATTCCTTTTCTTATTTAATAATGTATATGGTAAATAATAATCTTGATTGATAAGATTAGATTGCAAACCAGCTCCTATTAAATAAGTATTCATAAGATTTTTAGCAATCGAATCCTCAATATCAATTGGAATATCATTGAGACTGACTACACCCAATGTATTAATAGTATTATACATTGAACTTTTAGCTTTCATTGAATCTGCTCTAGGCCTAGATAATTCTACCATTGTTTTATCTAGACCTGATACAGCTAATGATTCCATTTCTCTATCAGAAGTCTTTCCATTCTTATCAAATCCAACCAACAACCCAGTCTTCATATCTCTTTCATTTATATCTGAAGACATAGCATTTTTCTTAGTAATGAATTGTTGAACCTTTTTAAGATGTATATAACCAACTATACATTCTTGAGAATTAACCGGAACTCCATCTTTATTAGTATATAAATATGGTAAAGCAACTTTTTCTAATACAGGAACACCAATAACTTTAGCCGCTTTTTCTATATCTGACATACTAGGTTCTATTTCAAATGGTCTCATATGAAATTTAAAAGGAAAATCATTTTTCATATAAGAAACAAATTGATCATCACTCATAGGAGCAAATAATTTCTTATAATATTCTGAATTTGTCCTTGTCTTATCCAAAGCATCCATTGTTTCATAAATTAATGCTTCACATTCTTGTCTTGTCTTCTTATCCATATAATTTCACTCCTCTTATTTATTAGCATTATAGATACATAGTGTAAAATAAGTTATAACGGATTTATGATAACTAGACTTTGTTGCTTCTCTAGAACGTCTCTTTCTATATGAAGGGGAATTATCATTGAGCCAGTCTTCTACAATTTTCTTTTCTCTTAATATATTAGGATTCTTTGTATTTGGTTTTGGAGTAATAGATGTAGATATAAAATCGATATTCTTTATATCTTTATCTTTTGAATTAACCATATACTCAATCGTAATTAAACTTATTAGTTCCTTCACCTCAGGTAAATTATCATTATCACTTAAAATAGTTTCTATAATATTATGTACCTCAGTAGGTCTTACATTAGAGTCTGAGGCCATTTGGCATATCTTATAATCAACCTTTGAAGTATTAAGATATGTTATTGTTTTTTCTACAGCACGTTCTGCCTTCATAGAATCATTATCTGCTATTCTATAATTATCAGTATTTAAATTATCAGAATCAAATGATAAATAATGATCTTTATCTTTATATACTTTATAGTATACTTCAGCGATATTAGTTAAAAATGATTTTATTCTATTATGAAGCTGTTGTACTATATATACAACATCATCATCATCACAATCTTTGATTCTATCACCATAAGAATCTATCCATGTGGCGCATATAGATCTAACAGCACCAAATATTGAACCTTCCCTTTTCAAGTCAAATTTATTAGTTAATTCACTATTAACTACATATTCCATAACATGTCTATGTTCCGATGGTTGAACTTTTGGAAATCTACCATAATGAATAGATGGGTAGAACTTCCCTGAAAATGCTAAATATGTAGCAGCTAATTCTGTTTCTTTAGCCATTTTCTTTAAATAGAAATATCTTACTACCATTACCATAGCAATAGTAAATTCATCTTTAACTATTTTCTTCATATTTGCTAAAGGATAGAAATATGTCTTTTGTAGTTGTTCATTAACATCTTTTTCTGTAAATCCCATTGCAGAATAAAACTCAGTTAATTCTTGTATTCCAAAATATATTCTATCACAAGGGCATGTATCATAAAGCTCTGTAGATCTTTTTTCAACAAATCTTCCAACACATTGTTTAAATTTATTCGTATTCTTCTCTAAACTTTTAGCTACTATAGGATATAATCCAGTAACTAATACATTTGTAGTTTTCATATTCAATCACCATCCTTATTTATATGTTTAAAACATATAAATAAATAGAAAGAAAGGTGTGTGAATAACAATGTCACAATTAAAAATCTAGATAATATTAGTTTTGTTAATGAAGTATTTGGATATTATAAAACAGTTAATGGGCAGAAAGTAATAGATGAAGAACAAATAAAGAAAGATATAAATAAAATAGCCGAAGGTAAAGATAATAAAGCATTCAAAAAGATATATAATATCTTTATATCTTTAATAAGTTTTATATTAAAGATTACCACTATCGCATCAGCAATTACAATAATTGGAATACCAATAGCTATAGTTCTATTTGTGCTTACACAATTAATAGAATTATCAAAATATGGAGAAAATACAGAGGAAGAACTAGAAAGATTATATAATGATCTGCGTAGTAAGAAAACCCGTTTAGAAAATAAATCTAGAAAAGAAAGAGATAGGGATAAGAGAAAACTAATGAGTGAACAAATACAACTATTAGAAAAATGTATAACTCAATTAAAAAATGCATCTAGAATAGTAAAACAAAATAATAAACCATCAGAATCGAAAGAAAAGAAAAAAAGTAATAGTACAGATGTTGAATATTATTTTCTGCATATAGAAAATATTGAGAATTTAGAAAATGAAACTAAAAAATGGATAAAAGATTATCCAAACTTAGAACCCGATAAAAATTATCCAATAGAATTTCTCTATTTTTGTGGGTATACTGAAAAAAATATAATTGATCATATTAATAAAGAAATGCCAGATACAAATGCATATATAGGATGGTTAAAAGATGCTGGTAATTCAGAAGCAGCAAATGTAGCAGATTTTTTTAAAGATAAGAAACTATATAAACTTTTTGCTGATGGTTCTGGTAATGATATACTCTATTGTAATAATGGAAAATTATACTTTTTTGAACATGAAGATGATTGCCAAATAAATTTAAATAATACATCCACTATATCAAAATTATTAGCAATTTCAAAATCTAAATGCCAACAAAATAGTGAACTAATGAAGTTATATAAAAATAAAGAAAATATTAGAGAATCATTTTTATATATTTTAGATAGTGTGAAAATAAAATAAGAAAATAAAGGATAGGCAATTATGCCTATCCTTTTTCTTATAATTCACCTGTATCTACAAATTTCTGAAGAATGGGTAATAGTGTTCTAACCTGATCTACTGTCAAATGCATTCTAGTATTTATCATAACATCATCATGTATTGGGTATTGAACCCATCCGGTTCCACCCTCCATGACCTTAGAAGCTAAAATTTTTGGTTCTGCTTCATTAATACCAAACCAGATAGCATTTTCTATTCCTAGAGAAGATTTTTGAATGGTGCATTTTTGTTTATAGCGATCCATAAACTCAATTACCTTAAATCCTCTTTCAGTTATACTATTTGTTAGATTCATTTTATTAGTACCTCTTCCAATCATATTGTTTTTTATTGGACTGATTCTTACTCTTCTATACGTACAATACATAAAGAAGACTTCTTCATCAGTATTTTTATCAATGTCAGACATTACTTTTGAATCTTCAAATAAAATCCAATCTGAATGGACATCTAGATTTATCATCTTTCTGTCATGTTCGACATCTTTTAATACTTTTGTTACATATACAGTATCGCAATATGGCAGGAGTAATTCATAGATTAAAGCCCCACCAATAACAAATACATTATCGGTATTCTGATCAGGTTCAAATACAAATCCATCAAATACACATGAACGTATTGTTGATGAATTTATAGGCCGGTGGGATAAAACAATATTAGTCCTATTTGGTAAACCATCTTCGAGGTTCAGACTGTCATATGTATTTCTCCCCATTATTACGATATTATTAGTTGTTAATGCTTTGAATCTTTTTAAATCTTTAGGGATTTTGAATAGTAATTTATTATCCTTTCCTATTCCCCAATTTTGGTCAATGGCTACTATAGCCTTCATATAATTTCTCCTCTCCCCTTATTTTAGTAATTTAGATATACATTTTCTGCCTGATACCATTGTAGAGTATCAAATGTGATACCAGAAGATCGTTGTAATAAACTAAACTCAGATGGATTAGATTTAAAATAATCTAAAAATGATATTTCTTCTTCCATCCATCTTAATTCAGCTATCTCAAACCACTGTAATTGTATATTATTGTTTGTACCAATTGATGTAATTTTGGCATATACTATATAGCTTTGCCCATTTAATTCGGCAAAATCATATATAATATCATTAACTAGTAATTGATTACCTTCTTTATCTACTGCCGTATTGCCATTATTTGTAGTATCGGATATTGGTGCACTTGCTAGTGAATTATAATAGTTTGGATCGGTATGAATAACAGCTATGGAATTAACATTATCCCATGTGATATCATAACCAGCAACTTCAGATAAAAATCGAATTGAAACCATTGTTCTACCATTAATTATTATCGGGGCTGTATCAATAGTTCGATAATTATGAGGGCCTAGTAATTCTCTCATATCCCATATATTACTAGATCCATTATCAACTACTTCATACATTTCTATTTCAGTATTATTTAAGGTCAGTTCATAACACATACTATTTTGATCTAGTATATAAATATTTTGACCTTTTTCATACCATTGATATCT
>Ga0265294_10009549_pt1 | contig 11164 bp, 12 predicted proteins | sample MunlanPumphouse3_FD_192504 | JGI IMG/M metagenome (GOLD analysis project Ga0265294, IMG submission 192504) | Groundwater microbial communities from a municipal landfill in Southern Ontario, Canada - Pumphouse #3 | ecosystem: Environmental > Aquatic > Deep subsurface > Groundwater | place...
AAGGTTCTTATCACATCGTCTATTGATATATCACTATCGGGGAAGATGCGGGAGAATGATATTAGTGGATTTACCTCAACTTTTTCCATTATATTGATTTGTTTCTTATCTATGACTATTAAAAATATGGTGCCCCTACTTCGGAAGGCCATCTATTTGAAAACATCAACTTACCACTTTTCATCAGAGATTTCAATATTCTTGTATTCGCCTTTGTATTTACTTTTTAGTGCGTTCCCTAATCCATCTAAATCCGGATAAATACTACTGTCATCAATACCTATTAACCGAAGTTGGCTCCGTATCTTTTTCTTACTTTTCCCATCAATAACGATAGAGTCAATAATTTTTGGACTGAGACTATTCTGTAATTTGATAACCTCGCGTAATCCGTCACATTTATTACCAAAAATAGTAAAACAAGCCTTTTGAGCAGCCATTCTCTCATCCAGGAAAGGCGGATAAATGGCCAAAGGGTAATAATCCTTACTTTTAACCTCTTCGGAATCCATTATTAGATATCTGCGCGTCAACTCTATAAGTCTAATAGTCTTATCTTCATATAATAAATTCTGCGGCTTATCATTATCATTAGATAAAGGAGGAATTAGATAATTCTGAAATTTGTAATCGGATAATTTATTGAATGTAAAATGATTTAATTCAAATGGCTGTAATATCCAAACCTTGGCATCGGCATCCTTGGTATCCTCAGTATTCTCCTTCACCGCCTCTATTTTAACCGCAAAAAAAAGAGCCTTGATCGCATCCTCTGTCCAATCAAGCAGTCTCGTATTTACATTGTAGTGCTGCATTAAGAAATATCGATTCCAGGCTGTGCTCTCGATGTTTTTTGACAGAATATAGGGTAAGGCCCTTCTGTCAAAGTCGGCTCTTATATTCTGTTCAACATATGAGAATGTGTGATCCTTCCCAGTTACTGAGTATTTTTTCTCCTTTATTGCAGCATTATTCTTAACAACAAGATCTCGATACGCACTTGGGACTAAAGAAGTCTCATTGTAATAACAACTCTCACCTCTAAACCAGAATAAATTAAAAGGATCATCATCCTTTTTTTTATTTGCTTCGAAAATCTTTTCAAAAACTATTTTCAGAAATTGATCAACGGATTTTACTTTACACATGGCATCTAATTTTTTCCATGATTTTAATCTATACCCAAGCATTAATTATCATATTCAATAAACATTCAAATTCAGGCCATATTACTTTAGAGCTCTTCAATTTAATTCTAAAACTTTTATCGATTTTTTCTTTAGCCAATTTCGATAATCCTCCTTGATATTTTTCAAGGCTGAACTCATAACTAGACCATATTATAGGGTACAGCGATCCATTGTCATCTTTCAACAAATCTACGCCCAAGTACATTTCCAAGCTACCTGCTAAACTATTTACATTCACATTCTGTAACGATCCATCAGGACTAATCGATGGATAATTTCTAAGAATATCAATATCAGGATAATGTTGAATCTTCATGGTTTTAGGTAATTCTATTGTATTTAACGTATCAGATTCTTTGTGTCCAGTTGTATCATTGTCAAATAATGCTATAATTAAATTATCTATACCTGAGCCAGCAAAAGATTTAATTGAATGTGCCAATGCCGAAGCTCCACTATTTGGTTTTATATTTTCATAATCAATAAAATGATAAAAGGGTAATAAATGAGGATAGAAATGCATAAATCCACCCTTAATAAATTCAGTGTCTGTAGTACCCTCAGTCAAAACTATTATTTTAGGATTCAAGACTAACATTTTTGGATCAGAAGAGATACATCCATTTTCGATTACAGCTGATAAATCATAATCAATCAAAGCGTCATCACCGATGACTGATAACATAGAATAAAGCCAATTGTCAGTCTCTAACGCTCCTATTAGCCCTCCAAAATAACATTCATTGCCAATTAAAGAGTCTTTAAAGTCTAAAGAAAAGGGATTACCACCAGTGAGTTTATTATCAATAATATCTTTAATTAAATCAAGATATATTTTATACGTTATATTATCATGATTAACAAAAACATATCCTTCATCATGCATTTTGCCCATCAAATTATAGAAATCAGAAGCCGACTTTTCTTCTGTTACACCAAAGATCCGGAGCCTATCTTTACATACTTTGACCGATTCTCTAAATCCAAATCTAGTGATAGCATTAATTTCATCTCCAATTTTTTCTTCATAAAAATTATCAACTGTAAAAATTCGGCTAACAATATATGAATCAAAGCCATTATCCAGTTCTAATGCACAATAACCATTAAAATACAATTCAGAAGAAACACTCATATTTTTCTATCGTCAAACAAATTCTCTTACAATATATGGACTTTAAACTAATACAAAAACAACATATTGCTATAATATTTCAATCAAGTGTTAAATTACAAATATAGAAAATATACGCAAATATAATTTACAAAACTTGAATCCAAACCAATTTGCATCATTTTCTTGGCTATAGCGATAAGCATGTAGGTGCAGTTGGCAATCCAAATCTGGGAGTAAACAACATTACGAGTGACCCCTACAAGGATTTGATTGGGCACCCATGGTATAGAAATGATCCCGTCAGGAGAAGTTACTAATGCGATGATTGCCTTTGTCACGAGCAACACATTTGTCAAATACGTATTCTGGAAGCATGGTCAGTCAACAATTGGGCAAAAACGGTTTTCTCGGTATTTATAGCCTGAAATTCTTCGACTTGGCTCTGAATGTACAAATTCAAATCGTTGAAACTGAAAATACTAAAGTTTAACGGGCCGCTAATGACATTATAAATGAAATAACACTTATCTTTGATAAACATATTGATTACAACAATCTAATATACCAAATTCATCTTACGAAATTTGTCATTCATGGATTCAATAAATAAATTAATAAGTTCTTTTGTAAAAGAAGCTATGGCAGCTCCAAATCTTTTTGAAGATTTATCTAAAGTAGAAGAATATATTGCAGAAACCTATAAGAACAGATCATTCATAGAACTAATACAGAATGCAGACGATGCGGAAGCAACATCATTTGGCATCCATAAAACCAGCTTTGGCTTCGTCGTGTGTAATAATGGAAGACCATTTAATAATAGTGATTTAGAAGCGATTTGTCGCAGCGGTTCATCTAATAAACAAAGAGGCGTTAATACCATTGGATTCAGAGGAATAGGCTTTAAATCAGTTGTGGGTTTAGCTAAACAGATTATTCTGCTGAGCGGAGACTATCAAATATGTTTTGATAAAGTGAGGAGCAAACAATTATTACATATTGAAAACACACCAGTTGTTAGAATACCACATATTACGGATATTCTCACGACTCTATATTCAGAGGAAATCAGCTTTTTAAAACAAAGATATGGTTATACTACAATTTTTGCTTTCAAAGATGTTGATATTACAGTTCTTAATTCAGAAGTTTCTCGTTTTGATTATAGCTGTTTGCTATTTCTTAATCATATATTAAACGTAAATATTCAAACTGAGCAAAAGAACTCATTCATTAGATTAAGCCGAAAAGTAATAGATAAAAACCAAATAAAAATATGCGTCACAGAGTATGATAATGTTATTGCAGAATGGCTATTACTGCACTCAGAGCTAAATTTAAAAGATATTGTAGCTTTTAAATGCGAAAACGATAGCATCATACCTGCAATCGGAAGTGAATCAGTAATGCACTCATTTATGCCCTCTATTGAATTTACTGGTGCATTTCTAAAAATTAATGGTGATTTCAGCACTGATCCATCACGAAAAAGCATTGATTTAGATACTTATTCTAAAACAGCAATAGAGAATTGTGCAAATATCGTGGCAGTATTAATAAAGAACGTCTTGTTAGGAAAGCAAGACATGAGAGGTCTTTTTCTCCCCTTCATAAACACCTTAACAGAAACAAAATCTGCTGGAGGTAAATTATTTATTAGTAAAATCGAAGATAGTCTTCATGTAGATAATGAACTAAACCTCAATAATTTGAGACTCTGTCCTCAATGGCTACCTTATGAAGATTATGAATCATTATGCTTTAGAAACTTTGGCTATTTGAACAAAATATTTGTTACTAACTATCCTGAAAGTATTATTTATTTGGAGAATTTCGGAATCCAGTCCCTTTCTCTCAAAGAAATATTGGGATTAGCAAATACAGCCGTAATCTCTAAGGTTGGAGCATCCCAAATTCTTTCGAAAGTCATTTCTCAATATTACTTTGATATGACTACAGAGAATATAGATTTCATAAAATCGTTAAAACTATTTCCTGTACAGTTTAAATCTGGTCTACATAAAGTTACTGAGTTTTCAAAACTAACAGAACTTGATGACAAATGCTTAGACTTTATTTCTAATACTAATGAAAAAAGTGATTTAGCTTCCTTCTTTAAGAAGTTAGATATAGAACTTCCACAAGAATCAACGAGAGAAGCAACAGGAGGATATACTTTAGAAAACAAAAAATCAGCAATCTCATCGCCCCCACTTAACGAACAAACTTTGTTTATTAAAGCTCCACAAATACAATGTTGGAGAAGTGCAGAAGAAAACCTAGTCGAGTATCTAAAATGCATACAAGAAGTAGAACAGGCAATTGATGTTGCTAGTGCTAATATTGGATACGACATTGAAGTTTTATTTACCAATGGGAAGCGTGTATTTGTAGAAGTGAAATCCGTATCATTTTTTGGTGAATCTTTCAAAATAACCAATAATGAGTATTCTACGGCACACAACTATCAAGACCAATACTATTTGGCATTAGTTGTGAATAATGCAGATTTTCAAGTAATGTTTATACAAAATCCGATTTCAAATCTTACACTGGATAAACAGTGTGAGCGTTGGAGCTGGATATGTAACAGCATGGTTAATAATATAATATCAACAGAAAATTTCATAACCAATAATACTTTATAAATATGGAAAAAATAGCAATAAAAGAAGCTATAGCTAGTGGAGAATGGCTTCAATATCTTGAAAAAGACGTAAATATGAAAATAAGGATCTTATCTATAAGGAATGTAGATTTGGCAGAAATAGACGATATTAATGAGGTTAACAATAATTTGCCTCTTAGCAGTAGTAAGCTCTTAATGTTAGGCACAGAGATTATTAATGTGTCTAGGGTTACAAATTATCCTCCAAAACTTCTATTAAAAGATCAAGATGATTTTCAATTTGCTGAATTAGAAGATTCTCATTTAAAAATTTGTTCTGATTTTGCTCATATACATCATTTATATGTTCCAGATTTAATACCCAAACTAAAATATAAAGTTGAATACTTATTTTTGGTTCCAGATGACGATGCAAAATACTATATTGACACTCCTGAAGGAACTATAAAAACTTTATAATATCATAGTAATGTGAGGAGCAAAAGGCAACAGTTGCAAAATATGCGACAATTCGAAGGCCCAATGGAGGTTGAAAACAGAAAACGATTGAAATAAAAAAAAAAATCAATATATTATGAATCTACAGATTGACAGTTATTCCAAAATTGCACGAGATCTTATGAAATATTATCCAAACCTTACAGAATTTGAGTTGCTATCTTTAGCAATACAAATTGAGAGGAATCAATTACTCGAAAATGGGCTGAACATAAGCAGATCAGACAATTATCCAGCATCATTAGGAGCAATAGCCATCGCTTTGGGGTATACGAATGAGCAATTTCAACAAACCATCACTGATGTTTTGAAAGAAAAAGAATAATATCCTGAATATAAACATACTACTGTTTTACAAAAGTTCCAATTGTAGTACTCTTGGATGTATTTACAACGATCATATTTTCCCCCGAAATAGTGCCTTCCAAATCTGCATATCCTGACGTTTGTGACTCCATATAGACTTTTGGGTACGCTATGCTATAATCATAAGATATAGTGGTTTTTATGTTGATCACAGCAGACGAGATGGTATAGGTACAAGTCGCGTTATCGAATTTGATGGTTTTCATGACATTATCTTCCATATCTTCCCACATCGTTCCGGATAGAAAATATTCCTCGTCATTCTTCGAACAGGACAATAAACAAACCATAAAAACAAAAATTGAAAGGAAATAAACTGCCTTTTTCATAGTCAAATATTTTAGAGTTTTTAATTAAAAAAGTTGCTGAGTTTGGTGTTGTCCAATATGATTTATCGTACAGGCATTTGGACTTTCATGGATTTTGCAATCGGAGCGATCTTTTTTAATATGATGCTATAACTCTGAGGCGATGAAAGTTTGGTGTCTGTTGTGTTTGGTACAAATATTACCATCCAATAGTATATTGAATACAGCCCTAATACTACTGAGGTTTTTGAATCTATGCTTAGATACATTATGAGGTCATCGGAGGTGGTGCCAATATAAACATACCTTTCACCAATAAAACTACCTAAAAGACTTGAATAAACGGTGGGAACAAGACAACTGGAACCTGTATTGGCTGAATTTTCAAAAAGATAGAGTACGGCTGTTAGATACGAATTTTCCCCGGTATACATGAGGGTTGTCGTCGTTTCACTGGCTAATACTCTTTTTTCGTACGCCTTTATAGTGGCGGGAGTTGCTCCGAATCCGAAGTATGGTTCCCTGAATAGTTCATATTGGGGTGTAACCGTAACCTCACAGGTTGCATCTAAATTCTTGTTTGTATTTTTCACATGAATAATCGTTTTACCCACTATTTTTGCCGTAATCAGCCCATTGGACGAAACGGAGGCTATATAACTGTTTTCAGATTCATAGGTACATCCATCAGTATTTGGAGAAACAACTAAAGAAAATGTCTTGGTTGATACAAGGCTTATGGAAGTTGCATTGATGGTCAGTGGTACCTCTTTGACAACAAGATTGAACGACCGGGTAATGTTGCTGCCATCTATGGTCGTTGCTTTAATAGTTGTATTACCGGCTGCTTTTGCCGTAACAATACTGTCTTTAACAGTAGCAACGGTTGTGTCGGAACTTTCGAATAACAAATCCTTGTAGGTGGCATCCGACGGTGTATAGGTCGCTGATAGGATCATGGTTTGATTTACCTCCAACTCGGTAGAAGGGTATGAAAGGGTGAAAGATTCCACATATATGGGACTCACCACTACGCTACATGTATCTGTGTACTTAGAGTCACCGGTTTTAACGATAACTTTAGCTTCGCCGACTGACAATGCTTTGACTGCACCATCGTCTGTTATGGATAGGATGTTTGGATTATTTGTTGACCAGATGTAATCCGACTGTTGCGCATTTTCGGATTTGCTGGTAACTTTAAATTGATACGTCGCACCAATTTGTAAAGTAAGGCTATTCTTATCCAATTGAATTGATTCCAACTCCGATAGTTCCGATTCTTTGCTACATCCCATAGCAATAATCGACAGAAAGGCTATCATTAAATTTTTTCTCATCATTTGTCGTTTTATTAAATTGTTTGCTACAAAACAACAAATGATAAACGCCATAACTCGGCGTTGAAAAATTTATTTGTATTTTTCTACTGCTTTCCTCAGTATATTATAACCTATTCAAGATGAGACAACCTTGTCCAGTCTTCCTCGTAGCTCATATCTATTCATTGATGTTAAGCACCTGCTTCAACTTCTCAATTTCCTCCTGCCATTTTGCAGGATTAGATTTCTTGAGTTTTTGGATGTTGAGTTGTTTCCACTGAACAGATGGATAATTTTTGAATGAATCATATTCAGATACTTCCCAATTTGGATCTCCACTTTCAAATGCAATCAAGAATGATTTATCTTCGTCTGTTAGCATATCGTTAACGCTTTTAATAAGATTCCAGCGTGTCTCTTCAAACTCGGAATAATCAAATTCAACGTCAGTCATACCCACAAATTGATTCACCATAGCATCTCGTTGGTCAATTAAGTTGGGAGCAAACGATTCGCGTATTGGACGGTCGCTACCCAAAAGGCAAAAAATAAATCCAGGCTTAATACTATCAAAGTCCACATCCATGTATTTAACATCAAACAGATCTCTTGGATGTTGGCGGGATAATGCTGCCGCAACCTTACCTCCGTAAAGCAATGAAAGTGGAACAATATTGGCTTCACAATAAAGTCCGAACTGCTCCTGCGCTTTCTCACATAGTGGCATTGCGACTATATCACCACCAACGATTCCTCTTTTAGTCTGATTCACTTCAATCTTTATCTGCTTGCCTTTATATTCGCAGAGAAGTTTGCAACTATCGGGACGGTGGGTGATATTGACACCCCTGAGCGATTTCTTTACTTTTTCTGCAATTGCCAATAATCTATTGTTTATGTTGGTAATGCTTGTATTTCTATCCTCAAGCGGAATATATGTCAAGTCAATATCGATCGAGTAACGAGGTAGATTTTTGACAAAAAGATTTATCGCTGTACCTCCGTGTATTGCAAAACACTCTTCACCGGCAACAATGGGAATAATCTTTAAAAGTACTTCAACTTTTTTAGTATATACATTATTCATAATCATCCAGTTCTTTAGATATTGTTATCCCATATTTGTTGTTGTAAACGCCATTCTTTACTATGGAGCGTTTCCCTTCTCCCAAATCTACCTTCGAAAGGCTTATCGCATGAAACCATGGATGCTTTGATTTCTCCGCCATATAAAGAAACAACCGTTTCACCTTTACAGAGGTGCATGCTTCAAGTAGTTGCTGTACCAATTTAGGGCGAAGCGTCGTTAGCATCTCCATAACGTAGTATGTGTCCATTATGGAGTAATAGGCCGGCACGAGATGCAAACACTCCATAAACGCTCTTTCGGGTGACGAGACCAACAGCTCTACACCATTAACCTCCATTTCCTCTATGCCTATAAAATCACTGCCGAATATTTTGGTGGTAAAATATCGAACCTCCATATCCCAGGAGTTATTTAGTAACCAGAAAGGAAGCCTTTGCGATGTTTGAGTAAATAGATATGCTGTAGGCTTACCCATTGCCACAAAGTGTGAGAAGCCTCTTAAATCGAGAGCGGTCGAAGCTCCTACAAAACACTTCTTTCCCAACTGTCTGTTGTATGAGGATATGGCGGCATACAGTGTTGGAACGTCTCCGACCCTATAATAAACACCTTGTGATAATCGACTTAGCCAACCGGATGTTACACACAAACTTTGCTCTTTGGTCGACATATTTTGTTTTGTCATCCAAGAGGATATCAGCAAGGAGTTTTTAGGCACCTGCTGAAGCAGTAAGTTTATTTTAGTTGCCATATAGGGAATTATTTACCGCAAATATAAAACATAATAAACTATTTTCAAAATATGGGCTGTGGATAGATAAAAAAAGACTGTTTTTTTGCAACAAATGATAAACGCCATAACTCGGCGTTGAAAAATTTATTTGTATTTTTCTATTGCTTTTCTTAGTCTATCCGATACTTGAGTACGGAGTTCTGGCGGCGAAATCACTTCGACAAGCTCTCCGTAACCAAGTATTTCCATTACAAAATCGAAAGTGATCGACAGATATAGTTTTACAACGAATGCTTCGGCGCTATCTTCTATCACCTTCTGAGAGTGATGCAGTACCGCGTCTTTAATATACCGTCCCGCATCGGGTGAAAACTTCAGAACGACCTCCTGTGGATTGGGGTCTGTTTTTACGTAAATGCCAAAAGAGTAATAATAATAATAGTTCTCTAAATTTGCAGGAGGGGAAGCCTGATATTCTTGGATGCTAAACGCAACAACCCGGTCAAGGGAATATGTCCGGATTGCATCGGTATCCATTCGTTTTGCCACGACATACCAACGCCCACGAAACTCTTTCAGCAACAAAGGAAGGAGGGTGCGTTCGGTAAACCGATTTTCCCAGTTCTTGTTATAGGTGAGCGTTATAATCCTTTTGTTTTTGATGGCGAAAATCATTCGGCTTAAGTGTTCGGTTCCCAGGGGTGGCCGCGCTTCAAAGTGAAATATGCCGCTGAGATTGTTCATCATTTTGAGTGAATGAAATACCTCCAATGATTCCATAAGTCTTTCGCTCTGAATTTCATCGGAAAACTCATCATTGATAGAATACAGCCCATCGATTCGGGAATACCGGATATCAATATAAAACAGTTCACGGATGGCGTCTAGATCTCGCTGAAAAGTGCGGATCGATATCGTGTAGTCTTCTCCGGTTAAAGCCGACATTTCGTTCAGATAGCGTTGAATATCTGTGAAAGAGGCTTTCTGGCCTCGCTTCAATCTTCTGACAATGTGCAGGCATCGGGAAATGCAATCTTTTGTTCTCATGGTAAGAGATATTAGATTTTGTAAAGTAAACGAACCAAAACGACATAACTTGACGTTTTGTAAAATAGTTTGTCTGGTCTGGAATTATTTGCGTCAATTCCTTCGAAACCGGAGTATCAATTCATCGTTGTTGCTGTTCCCAACTGAACAATTATTTGAGAGTGTTTTTTAAAAGATGTAGAAACTTGTTTTGCTACCCATTGTCGAAAAAGTGTACAGATAGGACTGTCCATCCGGTAACATAAAGCAAGGATCACTTCCAGATTGAAATATTCAACTATGCACTTTTGACCGTTTTCCAAAGTGTGAGGGCATTCTTTTTTCACCTCATTCTCCAAAAGTCCACCGGATTTAAAGAGCGATTTCAGGTTCGCTGCCACAGAAGAATGATAAACATTGAATAAAGAGGCGATCTCGTTCTTTGTCATCCAGACAGTTCCATCTTCAGACAATTCAATGGAAACTTGAATACTTTTTGAATTGGCATTCCTGATTGTTATTGTCCCGCGTTTCATATCTCCTGTTTATTTAATGCAACTTTTTCTATCTCTTCCAGTTTACTAGAAAGCAACTGCATATCCCTGCTAATTTTTTCATTGGTTATGCGGGCATATATTTGGGTGGTTCGGATATTCGTATGCCCTAACATTTTAGATACGGTTTCGATGGGTACACCTTTGGATAGAGTGGTTGTCGTGGCGAAAGTGTGGCGTGCAAGATGGAAGGTTACATTCTTTTGGATGCCGCACAAGTCGGCAATTTCCTTCAGATAAGAGTTGAGCTTTTGATTGCTTAACACCGGAAGCAATTGCCCTTTGGGGAGTTTTCCTTCGTATTTCTTCAGGATAGTTAATGGAATATTCA
>Ga0265294_10009551_pt1 | contig 11163 bp, 3 predicted proteins | sample MunlanPumphouse3_FD_192504 | JGI IMG/M metagenome (GOLD analysis project Ga0265294, IMG submission 192504) | Groundwater microbial communities from a municipal landfill in Southern Ontario, Canada - Pumphouse #3 | ecosystem: Environmental > Aquatic > Deep subsurface > Groundwater | place...
CATAAATTCTAATGCAACAGGATACTTCTTGTTAATGAAGACGTGTGCCTCATCAACAGTTACTATGATACGTCTATAATCGTCTTCGTTCATCTTTTTATACTTTGTTTTACTTGCATAATAGGTGTCGTTAAAGTCCTTATTTTTTGTAATTTCATTCATTAAGTATTTGAATACAAGTAGCATCTGAGCACCAGCAATAAGCTCGTTACCACCATTAAGTAAAGAACGGAAATTGAAGCAAACAAAATTCTCGTTTGTTTCAATAGATGTTGGTCCATTCCATAGGTTGCTATTACGTCCGCCTGAGGCGAACTTCGAGATATATATTCTCATTGTCTGTAAGTTTTTCTTATGGTACTCATCTTTTTCAGTTTTTAATTTTTCGTCAATCAATGCTAATAAGTCGTCAAAAACTGGATAATCTGTTGGTTTTAACTTAGTTAATTCGGTGGTTCGGTCTATATTTTTTTTGTTATATAAGTCTACGATAAGTGAATTTAATTCTTCAAAAGGATCTGCCGCAATACCGCTTAAGATAATACGGAAGAATTGTTCCAAAAATTGAAGATGTGAGTTGTAACTATCATCTTCTTCGCCTTCATCAGCTTGCAAAGTAGTAAATATATGGAAAGGGTTAAATATTCCGTTTACACTACTACCAACATCAATAAATTTACCACCCAGATTTTTACAAAGGGGATAATACTCCCTTTCAGGGTCAAGAATAAAAATTCTAGTATTGTCTGCTGCAAGGTTTGCCAACATATTTTTAGTTGCAAAAGATTTTCCTGAACCAGATTTTCCCAAAATAACCATATTGCTATTAACACGTTCATTATTTCTTTCGAAGAAATTTATAAATACAGGATAGCCACTACTTAAACTAGCTCCAATATAGAACCCTCTTTCGTCTTGTAAGTTACTACTTACCATTGGAAACATAGCCGCTAAACTGCCAGTATGAATACTACGTTCAAATTGAGTCATTTGATCAAGACGGCTAACGTTTGAAGATATAAAAGAATCTATTTGTCTTCCAAAATTTTCTGCATATTTAAAGCCATTTTGTTTAAGTACTGCACGAACCTCTTTTTTCATACCTTCTTGTGCACATATATGAATGTTTGTATTAAAAAGATTTTCATTGTTGTTTTTAAGGTCAGTTAAAAGGGCTTTTAAAGTATCATATTGGGTTTGGTTCTCAATCTGTCTACTTTGCTTCCCACCTTTACTAATTCTAATTTCCATTTCCATAAGGCTTTTATCCAAAAGTCTTTCAGCTTTAGATTTATCCATGGGTTCAATATTTACAGACACACGGCAATTTTCAAGCTCAAACAGTGGGTATGCCCACGCATTAGGAACTTCGATAGGGTAGTCAGCTATTGTGAACGTTCTATAAGCAATTTTGTCTACTTCAGTTGAGAACACCTTAAATTTTATATGTTCAGGCATTGCCCATTTTACCTTTTGGTCAGGAGTTAAATAATTTAATTCTCTTTCATCAAAATTCTCTTGGAAAGAAGATTTTAGGAAAGTAAATAATTCGTCGTTTTCAAGCACCGTTGAAGTTATAGGCGTTACACTTGCACTCAAAGAAGCTGCGATACCCGTTACAGTGGATTCTAGGGAATCTGCATAATTATCGTAGATAACCATGTAATAATGAGTTTTCATTACTTTTTCAGTTTCATTTAAGTAACGTATAGCGTTTAATCTTTCTTGGAAAACCGGAGCTCTTCGATCTAGCTCGTCGGCATCATAAAGACCTTTCTCTGACATTTTTACAAGCTCATTATACTTGTTATCCTCAATAGTAACTTTGCTATCAAAAACCATAGGTTTTTTAGTTTTCATGAGGGTCATTCTCTGGCCCTTGCTTAATCTTTGAAATGATTGGCCGAAAGTATTTAAAACCCTTTCTTGTTTTTCATTATCCATAAGGAAAAAATCAATAGGCTCAATCTCTAATACCATTGCATAATATTGCTTCCCGAAGTCAATGAATTTACCTCGTGTTATTCCAGTAAAGGGAACAACTCGTCGAATGTCTGAGTTTTTATTGTTTTTGTAATCTCTATAGTAATTTTTTTTGTAAGCCAAAAATTTAAATATGAGCAAGACACTTGCATATAACTTAACTCCGTCAGCAACTGGAATAAATAACATTATCCAGAAGGACATAAAAGCTAGACCAATGTAGATATTATAGGGTAGGTTGCTTAGAAAAATTAATATTGTTAAGGCTAGTCCTACTACTGCAACGAAAAGATCTACAAACGTAAAGTTTTTATAAATTTCGGATCTTATTTTTGCTTTTCTAGGTATAAATTTCATACTTTATTTTCCCCTTAATTATGTTTTATAAAAGAATCTTTTTTAAGTTTATTTTAAATATAAATGAGTCTATACGTATTTTTAATTGCCTCTCTTATTTTTTAATTGTTTTGTTAATAAAAATTCTTTATTTTTTATTTCTACGCTTCTTGCTAAGATTGTTTTTTATTTTTGTTATTTTTCAAGATTCAAACTAATTTAAAATGCTTATCCAACGAAACTTTTTTATACTAAAATACATTTTTAATATTATATATTATTTACTAAAATAAGCAAAACGATTTATTGGTTTTAGATAAAAACTTTAAAAGAAGAGATTTTCTAATTTTACATTGAAAAAGTTTGGTAAGATTATAAAATACAATAATAAAAAAGCAGACGAAAATTCGTCTGCCTTTTAAGAATTAATTTATAATACGATTAAGGTTTTGCATCAAGTTTCTTTGCAACTTCTTCCATTGATTTTTTTAATTCGGTATTAATCTTTTCTAATTCCTTTTTAAGCTTTTCAACCTTATCGCCATCTTTAGCCAAGTCAAGTTTGCTCAATTTGTCTTGGATTATTTTAGCTTGCATTTGGGCTTGTTCTTTCATATTCTCTGATAACTTATCTGCAATAGATCTAACTACATCAGCATCAAGTTTCTTTTTAATTGCATCTTCTAGTCTTTGTTGTTGTTGTCCTATTTCAGTCTTTTTCATGTCAACATTAAAGTTTTGAATAATCTCAGTATTTTGTCTGATTGTTTCTTTTTTAGATTCTCCCTCTTTGTGAGCATCTCTATCAGCTTTTGCTTGTACTAGTGTTGAAACACCAGGAACGCTAGAACCAATTTCTGCTCCAGTTTCTTTAAGCGTGCCTCCCACATTTGACCACCACTGTTTTGCTCCCTTTCCTTCAGAGAATTTTGCAGTTTTGGGTGCAGAGGAATTAAGTTCCTTTAATTTATTTATATCTTTTAAAAGTTTTTCCTCTGTGTCTTTGTCTGTTGCACTATAAAACTTTTTATTCATTTCCTTATATAGCTTCGATTTTGTTACATCGCTAGAGGATACTGCTTTTCTTGCTTCTTTTTCCGAATAGCCATTTGCTGTTGCAAAATCATCTCCCGATTGTTGTCTTTGTTGTCTTTCGGAACTTCTCTCATCAGTTGCGATTCCACCCATAATACTTGCGCCTGCTGCGTTAATCTTATCTGCACGTTTTTCAGAAGATTTCAGTCTAGCTTCATTATCTTTCGGTTTCCAAGCGCCCATAGTTGCCTCACTTAATCCACTCACATCATTAAACAACTTTGTGGCCGACGTACGAATGCCAGCGCCAGCCTCTTTAGCTTTATTATGTCTTGAGACCTGTTTATCCTTAGCTTTCTTTGCTAGCCCTTCTTGATATTCCTTTTCTGCATCAGAAATACCTTCGGTTTTTGATTTTGCTGTGTGCATCCTAGCAGAGATTCCAGACTTCATTGCTCCAGCTTTATTAGCTAAGAATTTTGTTCCGCCTGTAGCCATTCCAACTGCTGCGCCACCAATTTTTTTCATTGCGTCTCCGCCTTCCTTTGTTGCATCATCGCCTCCGAATAGTTCTGAAACAAGCCCGGGAGCACTTTTAAAGAATAATAAGCAACATAGAACAAGTAACATGTAGACATAGCTGTTATAAGTTCTACTTTGGATAGAACTAGGATCAAACAACTGTATATTCTTTAGAATTGGAAGAATTACAAACAATAAGTTTAATGCCACCACCGTTCCGTATGCGGCAAGCGCTATTTTCATAAAAGCTCCTCTCCATTTACCTAGTCCAGAGCCATTATCGAAAGGATAACTAGCTATTGAAACAGGGGCGAGCATAAAGTAAATTACACCTTTAATAATCCTATTAATCAGGCCGAATATTGCCATTAGCATACAGTAGGCAGCTAAAATTCCACCTGCATACATAATTAAGAAATTTACATCTCTTAAACGATAGAATGTTTGCACTTGATCTGTAGAGGTATAGTCGAAAACAGTTAAACTGTTATCAGCTGGATTATTATTACCAGTATCATATGCTACATATTCATCGTGGAATTGTCCCCAAGTTACTTGGCCTTCGCCTTGACCAGTTAATACTCCAAAGTCTGTTTTTGTTGCGAACCAATTATCTACTATTTCTGCACATCTTTGAGCAGCTTCCTGATCAGATAAACCGCTCAGAGTATCAACGTTTTCTATAATTTCATGGAGATTGTAACCTGTTTCCTCATTATCGAAAGCGACGGTATTTAAGACTCCCTCACTTATTAACCACGTACCCCAAGGATCGCTTGGATTTTCACCAGAAGACAAATCCCAAGTCGAGTCTATATGTGTCATAAATCTATTTGCTTCGGTAGTTGAGGCAGTAAATACTGCTCCGCCTAATTGCCCCGAATTGCTTGGATTTGTTGCTCTGTCGATAGCTTGCAAGATAAAGTTTGAGGCATATAATCCTCCAAAGACTCCGATAGGAACAATAATAAACATAAAGAAACCTTTTATGGCACTGCCAACAATAGCTCCTTTTGAATTATTAGATCCTTCCGTTGAATATTCATTTTGTATAACCTTAATAATTGTTCCCATAAGTAATACAGCTACTGAAACAAGTATTAATGCCATAAATACTTGTAAAACTGTTTTTTCGCTAATTATATAGAGGAGAATATCTCCCTCAGTTTCCGTTCCGTTATACCAGATGCTTTCAATTCCCGCGAATTTACGGAATAATCCTTGAATAAAATCAACAATGCTAAGAAGAACTCCGCCAATAGAGTAGAAAACTCCAGACAATAGTCCTATGACAGTTTCTAACACAAACATAAGAATGTTTGCAAAGAGTGTTACTAAAAATCCAAATATCGCCTCAAGAACCCCTAAATACATGGAAGCTATTGCCATATTTTCTCCTCCATAGCGAATATATTCTAAATATATTCTACACTATCTTATACCAAATTGCAAACATTTATCGAAAATTGTAATTATAAATTTGTTTTTTTGTTTAAATATTGTAGTTAAAAAAGGAAAGGGCAGATCTCCTGATATAACAATAAAGAAATTCGTAAAAAACATGAGTTTTAAAACTATTGCTACACTTTTTTCTGTGTTTTATTTATACTGATTTGTTTCAATAATAATAAGAGATATAAGCTTATTACTTATGTTAAAATCTTGATAATTTTGCATCGATAGTTAAGCATGTTTTAAAATGAAGGATGATTATAAAATTGTGTAAAAATAAGTTGACCAATGTATTCAGAAAAAATGAAATTAGAAATAAAAAAGTTAGGCAAATGCCTAACTTTTTTTTAATCTTTATAAACTATAAATTATGCTGTAGTACCGCCACCTAATGATTGAATCCAATCAACTATTTGAGCGGCATATTTTGTAAATAACCATAGAACTATAAGAAGGGCAATCATAATAACCAAACCAATGACTGCGTTTACCAATCTTTTCTTTGCTTCTTCACGTTTACCTGCGTCTTCTGCCTTACTATAATTCACTCCAAGAATAACAGCATAAATTGAACCAGCAGTACCAACTAATATAAGTAATGGAACAAGAATATTTTCCATTAAACTTAAAATTGGTTCCATAACGTTCTTGTACCATGTTGCATCTTGAATGTCTGTAGGATCAGTTGTATCCTCTCCTAAAAATCTTAGTGGCACCATTACAAACTGTGCTAATTTAAATAAAAATATTGACATATTTCTTTTCCCCCAATAAAATTGTTCAATTGTATGATAGCAAAAAAAATATAGTTTAGCAAATGTTTTTTATAGTTTTACAAAAAAATAATTTCAAGTTTATTTTTTGCAGCTTTTATTTTAATATTTTTTATTTTACTAATAACAATGAAAGAAAAAACTGTTTAAAATGCTAAATATTTTTAATTTTGCTGATTTTTCTGTCAAGAAGTAAAACCTTTTTGAGAAAAACTTATAAACATTTAAAATTCGTTTTACAAAAAAGAGTTAATTATATTATAATAAATATAAACAATAATGAGACCTCGTTTTTGTTTAAAAAGAGGTATTTAAATTATAGAAAGTTAATTGAGGTAGATATATGGCAGATAAAGAAGAGAAGAAGAAAGGAAATAAATTTGTAAAAAGATTTTTTCTATTCGTTTTTGTAATTATTGTTGGCTTTGGCTTGGCTTTAGTTGTTTCTAGTTATTTGCATTATGGCTCTATTACTTTTGACACTTCTTTATTATATGAGCCCGAATTTTTGGCTATTTTTGGTTTAGCGATTATTGTATATGTTTTATATAGGCTGTCAAGTCTTATGAAGGAACCAAAAGAAAATAGTAAAGCGAAAGTAACTTACAAAGGGGGAAAGGATAAATACTATAAAGTTGATTGGCTTTCAGTAAAGGAATTGGAAACGAATAAAAAATATATGTATCATACTTTTGAAGAGCTTTCCAGAACGGATGACATGGGAACTCCTATTCGTGCAGATTTTTTGGACAAAAAGAATCTAAAAATTAATATGTATCCGGAATGCCATACTATTATAATTGGTACGACTGGTTCTGGTAAATCTACGCAGGTAGTTTATCCATATGTACAGATCCTTTCAAAATTAAAGTCGAAACCATGTTTAATTATATCCGATCCGAAAGGAGAAATTTATCAGTTTAATATAAATCACTTAAAGAAAATGGGTTATAAAGTAGTCGTGTTCGATATGCTGGAGCCATTTTTTAGTACTTGTTGGAATCCTCTTACAAGACCATATAGGTTATATCATAAAGCTCAAGGATTAAAGAAAGAAGTTGTGATTCATAGGTCCGAAGATCCACGCCAAACGAAACTTCAACTTGCTGGTAGAGAATACAGTAACGAATGGTTTGAGTTTGATGGAGTTGCTTTTGCTGATATGGAATCAGTAAATAGAAGAGTTGAGTCCCAGAAACAAAGGCTGGAAACAGAAGCGTTTGCAGATTTGAAGGAACTTGCTATGGTATTATCTCCAGTAAAAGGACAAGATCCAATTTGGAGTAGTGGAGCGAAAGACTTCATTAATGCGTTATTAATAGCTATGTTGGAAGATACTGTTGTTCCGGAAACTGGTATGACCGAAGAGAAATTTAATCTTTTTAATGCTTATCAAATAGCAAATATAAGAGACGCCGATCCCTATAATCCTTTTAAAACGATTACAGAATACTTCCGTGGCAGGTCTACTGCAAGTACTGCTCCGCAATTAGCTAATCAGGTTTTATCAAATGCGCCTGAAACAAAACAATCATATTTTGGATTTATCTCAGATGCTTTGGGAGCCTTTGCTGACAAGGGCGTAAGTTATGCCACAAGTAAAAATGAAATGAAACTAGAAAATTTTACAGATGAGCCAACAGTCTTATTTATTAAGGTCCCAGATCAAGAAAAACACAGACATGCTATAGTTTCCATTTTTATTGCCCAGCTTTACAAAGTTTTAGTTGAAATTGCAAGCAGAAACAAACCAAAACAAGCCCTTAAAAGGCAAGTTCACTTTATACTTGACGAATTCGCAAACATCCCTAAAATTCCAGACTTTGAGACGACTATCACGGTTTCTCGTGGGCGTAATATCTTCTGGACTCTTATATTGCAGAGTTATTCACAACTTTCCAATAGGTATGAAGACAGGCCAGCAGGGATTATACGTGAAAATTGCAATATTCACATATACATTAAGGCATCAGACCCTTCAACCCGTGAAGAGTTTAGTAAGCTTTGTGGAAACACAGTTTCTGAAATGGAAAGTACTAGTTCAACCAAAGGAAAAGATCCTAACTCAAATGGAACGAATATTAGTCTTTCTGTTGACCAAAGACCACTTATTTGGCCTGATGAACTAGATACTCTACCCGAAGGAACAAACATAGTTAAAATCGTAGGAGTTCCTCCAATTAAGGCCGAGTTTACAAGGTCTTATAAAGTTGATAAATACGATTTAAAACCGGCAGAAGAAGGGTATAGGGAACAAGGGTATCTTGACGTTAATAATATATTGTTTGATGTTGTTGCTCGTAATAGGGCAATATTAAGGAAGGACATTCCTAAAACAGGACTTGACGATATCGATTTTGGATTTTAATATTTAGTGTAAATAAATATACAAAAGGCACTTGCAAGAGTGTTTTTTAAAACTGATATTTTTATCATAAAAAAGTGAATTGCTATTGTAAAATGTGTAAAAATGTGGTAAAATTCAAATGATAGGAATAATAAGGCTCGTTTTAATCAAGATATCCTATCTGAGGAGATTTAAAAAATGAGTAAGTTAAGAGAAATTGTTAGAGAGACTATAAATAATGCATTATTAAAAATAAAAGGGTCAAAAATTGTTAAAAAAGCCAAGGTTTCTACCGAAGAGTTTTTGGGAAGAATTGGTAAACCTATTAATACTGACGAAGCGTCTTTCATAGGAAGAGAGGCTGGTGATAATAATGCTGTTACTAAAAAGGCAACAGTTAATAGACTGGAAGGCAAATATATAATGCCAGATATTTCAGATATTCTCACTTATGGAATAGGGGAATCTGTTTTAAAAGAAAATTTAAGCGACAAACTAGATAGCGCTGTAGACAAAGCTATTGAAGAAAGAATCCAAGATAATGGTGAATTATTTTCTTCTGTTGTAGAAAAACTCATTAAGAAATCTGCACAAAACGGAGCCTTCTTTTTACCAAAAGGTGATGCTCAAGATTTAGATGGATCTTTTACCGAATGGAAAAATGAGTTTGTTGAAACTGAATTGGCTTTGTTTTATCCAAAAGATAATAAAGTTACAGCAGAAATAAAGGCTAAGGTAAAAGGTCTCTTAGATGCTGAATACGAAGGGAATGCTGTTCTTAGAGAATTTGTTGAAGAAATTAAGAGGGGCAAGAAAAAAGATTTAGAATTAGCCATAACAAACAGAAATAGAGCTAAAGGAGATCTTGAAAAAGTAGGGAAATCCTTAAGAGAGGCGAAAAGTGAAGTTTTAGTTGCTGCTGATAAAAAGTATGAAGAAATTAAGAATGGAAAATCTGATGAAGCAACTTATATTGCGTCAAAAATTAATTTAAAAGAAGCAGAGATGCTTGCTGAAAAATATGCAGGTAAAGAAAATGATGTTAATGCAAAGAAATCGATTGAAGAGCAGCTTTTAAAAAGTTTAGTTCCTTCAAATCCAATTTTCGCAAGCATCAACGGATTAGCTAATAGCTTAAAGGTTGAAGATTATGAGGAAGGAGAGATTGATAAAAGCTTTTCTTCAGCAATTAATAAAGTTATAGAGAAAGCTAGAGAGCTCCAGGATAGTATTAACTATCAGAAAGAGAATGCAACACAGGAGGCTCAGAATAAAGCCGATGTGATAAATAAGCAATACATAAGAACTGAAAAAGATTATAAAGATTTAGTTAGAAAAGCAAATAAGGCACAGGATGCCCAAGAAAAAATTGAGAAAGAAAGCGATTTTGAGATTTATGTTAGTTATAATAATTCAAAAAAGCCATTATCTATTTCACAACCTGCAGGGGAAGTCAAAAAAGTTCTAGACAGCTTAAAGGCTGGTTATATCAGCAGGACAAAGGAAGAAGAGAAAAGAATTAAAAATATAAAGAATGACTCAAAAGCTAAAATTAGTGATAAAAATTCTAAAAATGATATTGAGCTTCTTTACAATAACTTAGCGGCAGAGTACTGTAAGCAAGTTATTAGTATATCGGTAGAGCCTATAAGTAAGGCGAAACAAAAGAAGAGTTTTATTAAACAGGCAGAACTTATAGCAAAGGGAGCAGATAAATTATTTCAAAATCCTATGGATGCTTTATCTACATTATCCATATTTGAGAAATCAACTAATAGTAGGATAAATGATTACAAAGGAGAGACAGAGGTTGTTAGTAATGCAATTAGTAATATTGCTTATTATAATGATGTTTTAAAGAATAGTTTAAAGGATTTGAAACCTGAATACTCAGCTGATGAAATAGCTAAAATCCTTATTAGTGGAGGAAGAGAACTAGACGAACTAGAGAAGGGAAATGCCGGAATTGTTAATGCACTAAGTTTAATATCTAAAAATAATAATGTTTTAGAAACTGCCAGCGCGGTTATATATGCAAAGGCAGCCCATACAGTTAATGTTAGAATTTCTCAGGCTTTAAAAGTTTCTGAAATGAAAAAGATGTCTCTTCCAACAAAAGACGAAAAAACTCAATTACAAGAGATAATTCTAACTTCTTTAATGAGTAATCAGGAAACTAGAATTTCTAACGAGTTTAAAACCAATGAAAAATTTGCTTATAAATTAAGCCAGCTAAAAGAAAAATTTCCTCGTATAGTTACAAGTTCAGGAGAATCTATTGTAAATATTAACGAAAATGGATCGATAGAAATTGATGGAAAAGTTGTTGAAAATGTATCAGAAATTAGTAAAATTTATACTGATAAACTTAAACCAAAGAATGCTTATGATGAAAAGAGTGGCGCTAAATTCTCAATCCAAAAAAAAGAAAAGATCTCGGAGCCAAGAGAAGAATTTAAAGAGATACCTAATATTATCAGAGAGATCTCAGATTTAGTAGAAGAGTCTGTGCAGGATAGATACGAAGTTGAACTTAAAGAAAAGAGAGATGCTTATTCAGTAAGAGAGATTGCTAGTGCCAAGGTTGCGCATACTCTTATAATGAAAAAAGTAATGACATTTGCACTAGAAGAAAAATTAGAATCTGTTTTAGGCTCAAAAGAAATTTCAGTTTCATATTATGATGAAGAAAATGGCAAAAAAATTGAAAAGATT
>Ga0265294_10009552_pt1 | contig 11162 bp, 7 predicted proteins | sample MunlanPumphouse3_FD_192504 | JGI IMG/M metagenome (GOLD analysis project Ga0265294, IMG submission 192504) | Groundwater microbial communities from a municipal landfill in Southern Ontario, Canada - Pumphouse #3 | ecosystem: Environmental > Aquatic > Deep subsurface > Groundwater | place...
TCAGATTGCAATCATGGCCGATAAAGGATTTGGCCTAGAAAAACTTGCTTCTACACAATTCAAGACTGAATCACGGGTTGGTGGAGCCATTCGCTCTCATACGTTGATTAGCTCTACTGAAGAATGGGAACTGGAATACGACATCGGTCTTTTCATTCATGATCCCGAATCGGAATTTCAAGAGATCCGGCTCCTCTATGGAGTGATCTATCCATCGGAAACAGAGCCCGTCGTGATGGAATCTCTGGTTATCAATGCCGTTGATACCCAAGTGATTTTAGCGCAAATCCCCAATTATAATGTCGGAGTAAAACTGATTTTAGAAGGGTCACGCTGGGACAACGAAGTAGTGATTCTCGACGAACTCACCTTTTATACCCCCTTCCATCTGGAGACATCCTTTGATCTTTCTCGGATTGATGCGAAAAGCCTCGCGTGTTATTTCTATCCAGATTCATCTTCGGGTTCGGATAGTCAATATCAGATCGTGCTAAAACGCTCTGAGCGAATAATTCAAACTCGGGAGGTTGAAGTGGTTGCTTTAGAACAGACCCATTCGGATTCGCAAACTATCGAGTTCACGGGGCTTACACCTGATACCGATTATACTCTTGAATTAACTGCCAGTTATACCAATCCACAGACGTTAATCAAACAAAATATACTTCTATCAATTTTATCCGTTCACACACTTCCTGATTTTACTTATCGTGTATCCATTATCGAAGCTCTGACGATCTATGAAGTCACCATCACGCTGAATGATCCTGCGCATAATTTCCAACAAGGGTTTTATCTCGTGAGTGCGATTGAAGAGGAATATGAATATACTCTCGCATCAGGAGAAAGTGGATTTACTCCATCTGGCGCAGAAAAAACGGTTGTTTTTGTCATCTCAAAACCGGATATTCTTAATTATCAAATCCATATTGGTGTGCGATCCGATACCATCTATACGAACCAAAGCATTTTAGAAACGATCAAGCCGTAAATATAAGAGGAGAACGAAAATGAAATTCAAAGAAAAGTCTAAAAAAGAACAAACCCGTATTATCATTATTGCATCGATAATTTTCGTATTCTTGTTTCTTGGTATTTTTGCGCCCATTATCGCTCCCAATTCCGGTTTTGCCAATATCATTAATAATTCGATTGGCAAATTCTTCAACTTAAGTGATTTCTTTGTAAACAACTATGTTATTTTGTTGGAATGCTTGGCAATCATTGTTTTTATTTGGATACTGGATAAACTCATGTTACTTATGGTTTCCATATTTACTCGAAAAGGACACCGGAGCGAAACCATTGGAAATCTATTGAAAAGCGTCGTCCAATATTTAGCGGGAATCATTGCGATATTTCTTATCCTCTCTGCTTGGGGAGTACAGACACCCACGTTGTTGGCAGGTGCAGGGATCGTTGGCTTGGCCATAAGTTTTGGCGCACAGAGCTTGATTGAAGATATCTTCAGCGGTCTTTTTATCATCTTTGAGAAACAGTTTTCAGTTGGTGATGTGGTCCAACTAGGAGACTTTCGCGGAGTTGTACGGGAAATCGGGATTCGAATCACTAAGTTTGAAGATTTAAATGGCGACATCAAAATTATCAATAATTCCGATATCCGCGGTGTTATCAACACCTCTGCCTCGCTCTCACCGGCAATTTGCGATATTTCGATCAGTTATGATGAAGATGTCGAGAGAGTGGAACAAATCATCAAAGAGAATCTTTCAGCCATAAAAGAAAACATTCCTCAAATCGTCGAAGGTCCCTTTTATTTCGGAGTAGAAAAATTAGCGGATTCTAGCGTCGTGCTACGCATCGTTGCAAAAACAGAGGAATTACATAAAAGATCCGTTCTGCGTGGATTGAACCGGGAAATGAAAATGTTGTTTGATAAACATAAAATCTCAATTCCCTTTCCACAAATTGTGGTACATCAAGAAAAAGACAATCAACAAGATTAAGTCTCCCACATTGAGTCGTTTTTTGGTATTTTATCTTTGATTTTTGTCTTGTCACATGATATAATATCTCTCGCATGGAGTCATAGCTCAGCGGGAGAGCACCTGCTTGACGTGCAGGGGGTCGGGGGTTCAAATCCCTCTGGTTCCACCATAATGGCTAAATTTAGCGATGTTGATTTAATCAATTTTCGCTATTTTTTAGTTATAAGTATCGATTTTACTATCAAATAACTTGATATATTTTTTCCTAAGTTGTATTGTATTAAATTTTATCAAGAGTTAAAATAAGCCTGTCCAAAAGGAGGCTTTTATATGAAGAAACTTATTTATTCATCTATCATTTTATTTTTGATGATATTCTTACTTACTTGTTCATCAAATACACATGTTGTAGTTTTTGACAGTAATGGCGGCAGTTCAATTGAATCAATCCAAGTTGAACATGGAAATTTATTATCAAAACCTGATGTATCTAAGGAAGGTTATTCTTTAGAGGGTTGGTACACAAGTTTGGATAACGGAGAAACATTCGATCTAAAGTGGTCATTTACAAGTGATGAAGTATTAACTGATTTAACCTTATATGCAAAATATATTGTCAGTGGACTTGATTTTGATGAAGAGACAGGGACTATTACCGATTATACAGGGCCACTAACCGAATTGGTTATCCCATCAGAAATAAATGGGATTCCAGTTACAATAATAGGGTATAGAGCATTTGAGCGAAATGACTTAACAAGTGTTACTATTCCAAATAGTGTCACAACAATAAAACAGGATGCATTTAAAGGAAATGATATAATGAGTGTCATTATTCCAGAAAGTGTGACATCTATTGGGCCAAGAGCTTTCGACTGGCATGATATCACAAGTTTGACTTTAAGTAATAATCAAAACTATGTATACGAAAACAATTTGTTATTAACCTCAGATGATAGTACAATTATTGCTGGAGTAGGAAAATTATCAAAAATCGTAATACCGAATAGTGTGACAACAATAGGCGATTATGCATTTTATGGAAATGATTTAACTAGCATAACAATCTCAGATAGTGTTACAACAATAGGTAGTTGGGCGTTTTTTAGTAACCATTTAACAACGGTTACTATTCCAGACAGTGTAACAATAATGAGATCTTATGCGTTTAATAATAATAATTTAACAAGTGTTATAATATTAGGAGATGAATCTAGGTTTAATGGAGATTGGACAAAGATCGGTTTTGAAATAGAATTAATGCCGGGATTTATGAATGAAAATGGAATATTATTTGACAGTGAATTTAATACAATTATAGATTATAAGGGTGTTGAAACTGTTATAAATATACCATTAGAAATAAATGGTGTAGAAGTTACAACAATTGGAGAAAGAGCATTTGCATATAAAGATTTAACGAGCGTCACTATTCCGAACAGTGTGACAACAATAGGAAATTATGCATTTCAAGGTAATAATATAACGAGCGTCACTATTCCAAATAGTGTAACAATATTAGGAGAAATCGCATTTGATTGGTATTATATTGTAAACTTAGATATTGGCGCTAATGAAAACTTCATTTATGAAAATAACTTATTATTTACATCAGATAGAAGCACAATAATAGCTGGAATAGGAAGATTAACAGAAATTAGTATTCCAAACAGTGTCACAACAATAGGGAAATATGCATTTGCATGGAATAGTTTGACTAGTGTCACTATTTCAGACAGCGTAACAACAATTGGAGATTCTGCATTTGGATGGAACCCTTTAACGAATGTAATTATTCCAGACAGTGTCACAACAATAGGGAAATATGCATTTGCATGGAATAGTTTGACTAGTGTCACTATTTCAGACAGTGTAACAACAATTGGAGATTGTGCATTTGCTTGGAACCCTTTAATAACAAATGTCAACATATTAGGAGATAAAACAAGATTTAATGAAGAATGGGAAAATATTGGTTTCCCAATAGATTTAAAGCCTGTCTCGTAAATGCCTTTTCGTTCTCTAAAAACATTATCTATCTTTTATGATAATTAGTCAAGGATAACTATAATTATTACAAGGGTCAAATAAGGGTCAAAATAAGGGTCAAACAATAAATCCGAGTATATAAACGTCCATATTTAGGTCTTTATAAAGAGTGGAGCACTTGCTTGACGTGCAGGGGGTCGGGGGTTCAAACCCCTCTGGCTTCACCAGAGACAATGATGGGACCGCTTCGAACCGGTCCCTTTTTTCTTAGTTGAAAATTAATTATTACATTTTTTTATGCCATGTTGGAATTTTCCTTTATATGTGATATAATTTACTGGATTAAAATGCCTATTTATAGAGTTATTCAGGATTTTGTCCATACAAAGACTCTGGGGAGGAGATCGCTATGGAAATTCTCGCTTTTATCAAACCGAAACATGAAGTCATCTATGTCAAAGATAATACGACGATCAAAGATGCCTTGATTAAGATGGAAGAGCATCGGTACACGGCGATACCTATTATCGATACCGAAGGCAAGTATTTTGGGACATTGACCGAAGGCGATCTGCTTTGGGAAATCAAACGGACGGCTCATTTTGATATGCAGAAAGCAGAAAAGGTTTTGGTGAAGGATATTCATCGCCATCGCGATTATTCCGCAATCAAATCCAAAGCGGAAATGGTGGAACTCATTGCCAAAGCCGCAGAAGAGAACTTTGTGCCGGTTGTGGATGAAAATGACCATTTCATGGGCATCATAACCCGGAAAACGCTACTAAATTACTTTTTTGAACATAACTTTATCGTGCTTTAAACCGATTTTCATTTTGTATACGAACCTTTATCGACAAAGGTTCGTTTTTTATTTCGTTCGATAGAAAACGATTTTGTATTCTCTATCACAAAAGGATTGCATCCGTAAAAATTGAATGTTATAATGAGAACAGATCACGTATAATCGCTTTAATTGGTAAGCAAGTTTCTACCTCGGGCCGTAAACCTGAGACTACGTGAGGAATCCTGACACAGGTTTCTTTGCGATTGCAAGGACCTATTTTTTTTATATAAAGGAGGATGCAATGACTTTTTCACAAAAGACTATCTGCCCAGAAGGATTAACATTTGACGATGTTTTATTGGTGCCACAAAAATCTAAAGTGATGCCCTCGCAAGTAGATTTATCGACATGTCTTACAAAAAATATCCGGTTGAATATACCGATCGTCTCTGCAGCGATGGATACAGTGACTGAAGCGCGACTCGCAATCGCGATTGCCCGCGAAGGCGGCATTGGCTTCATTCACAAGAATCTATCGATCCAACAACAAGCCGAACAGGTCGACTATGTCAAACGCAGTGAGAGCGGGATGATCATTCATCCGATTACATTGACACCAGACAAGACATTGCTTGATGCGGAAGACTTGATGCGACGCTATAAAATATCCGGGTTGCCGATTGTGGATGAAGCGGGTATTTTGAAAGGCATCATTACGAATCGCGACATGAAATATCGACAGATTGATACCACACCAGTCAGTGAGATCATGACTAAAGATCATTTGATCACGGCTGCCGTTGGCACGAGCTTGGAACAAGCTAAAAAAATTTTGGCGGACAATCGCATTGAAAAATTGCCGATTGTCGATCAAAATTACAAACTTCGCGGATTGATTACCATCAAAGATATCGACAATGTCATCAATTATCCTTATTCCTCCCGCGATTCGAAAGGAAGACTCCGTTGTGGTGCCGCAGTGGGCGTCGGGGAAAAAGAGATGGAACGGGTACAGGCACTTGTCAATTCCGAAGTGGATGTGATTGCAATTGATAGCGCACACGCCCATTCGGAAAACGTGATCCAGATGGTTAGAAACGTTCGACAACGCTTTCCCAAGTTAGATATTGTCGCGGGAAACATCGTGACGAAAGAAGCCGCCAAAGAATTGGTAGAAGCCGGTGCATCTGCGGTCAAAGTTGGAATCGGCCCGGGATCGATCTGTACGACACGAGTAGTTGCTGGAGTCGGTGTACCCCAGATTAGTGCGATCATGGATGTGGCGGAATATATCAATACGACCGATGTTTGTTTGATTGCTGATGGGGGAATCAAGTATAGTGGCGATATTGCCAAAGCGATTGCGGCTGGGGCTCACACCGTGATGTTGGGAAGTTTACTAGCGGGAACAACAGAAGCGCCCGGAGAAGAGATCATCTATCAAGGAAGACGGTATAAGGCGTATATTGGTATGGGATCGCTTCTCGGAATGAAACACGGTTCTGGGGATAGGTATTTCCAGAACAATCAAATGGAAGCCAAAAAATACGTTCCCGAAGGCATTGAAGGCCGGGTACCCTACAAAGGATCAATCGCAGACACGATTTATCAGCTGATCGGCGGTTTGCGTTCGGGAATGGGATATTGTGGGACAGATTCGATCGAAGCGTTGAGATCAAGAGGAAAGTTTGTCCGTATTACCCAAGCGGGTCTGGTGGAAAGCCATCCCCATGATATCGATATTACTGTCGAGGCTCCCAACTACTCTAAATGACTTTAATAGAAAGTGAAGGAACTCCCTGTGCCAACAACCGATAAAATAGTCATCTTGGATTTTGGATCCCAAACCGTGCAATTGATTGCCCGAAGAATCCGTGAGATTGGTCTTTATTCTGAAATTTTACCTTATCATACATCCCAAGCGACCTTGGCAAGTGATCCGTCGATCAAAGGCATTATTTTATCCGGAGGACCCGATAGTGTCCTGACGGACGATCGGTTAGACATGGATGAATTGATTCTTGATTTGGGAATTCCCATTTGTGGGATTTGTTACGGCATGCAATTGATACATCAAAAAATGGGTGGAACCATCGCCCGCGCTGTTCACTCGGAATATGGGAAAACCGAGTGCACCATTCACACGGCATCGAAAATCACTGCCAATATCCCCTCGAGTCATACTGTATGGATGAGTCATGGCGATCAGGTGATCACACCGGCTCCGGGATTTCAAGTATTTGGAGTAACACCTGAGGCGATTGCGTTGTCGGGACATCTCGAGAAAAATATCTATACCATGCAGTTTCATCCTGAAGTCACACAAACAGAATTCGGTTTCACTTATCTTTCGAATTTTGTATTGAACATTTGCCATGCTGTGCCTTCTTGGAATCTGGACTTCATCTTGGAAGAAGCGATTGAAAAGATCCGAAGAACCGTAAAAACCGAAAAAGTGATGCTCGCTTTATCCGGCGGCGTCGATTCCAGTGTTTTGGCCATGTTATTACATCGAGCAATTGGCAATCAACTTCGTTGCTTTTATGTGAATACTGGTTTAATGAGAAAGAAAGAAACCGAAAGCATCATGGCAACCTATCTTAAACATTATCACATGGATATCCGCTATATTGATGCGGAAGACCGTTTTTTGCTGGCCCTTAAGGGATTGAAGGATCCGGAAGCGAAGCGAAAAGCGATCGGAAGCGAGTTTATTCGTGTTTTTGAAGAAATGACTACGACCTTCTCTGATTGCCGTTTTCTGGCTCAAGGGACGATCTATCCGGATGTGATTGAATCGCAATCACTCAGTGGCCCGGGGAAAACCATCAAATCACATCATAATGTTGGCGGATTGCCACAAGATTTAAAATTCACATTGATTGAACCTCTCAGGCAACTGTTTAAAGATGAGGTCCGAGCACTCGGAATCAAATTGGGAGTGCCCGAGTCGATTGTGAAACGCCACCCCTTTCCTGGGCCTGGACTAGCTATCCGAGTAATCGGTGAAGTCACCAAAGAGCGGTTGGATACGCTGAGGGAAGCCGATGACATTTTCATCAGCTTGCTTAGGGATGCGAATCTTTATGATCAGGTAGCGCAGGCGTTTGTCTGCTTATTACCGGTCAAAACGGTCGGTGTGATGGGGGATGAGCGCACCTATCAAGAAGTCATTGCGATTCGTTCGGTGGATACCGTCGATTTCATGAGTGCGACCTTCAGCAAACTTCCCTGGAGTTTTGTGGAAAAGGTGGCCTGCCAAATAGTCAATCAAGTTCGGGGAGTGAACCGTGTGGTATACGATGTGACATCAAAGCCGCCCGGGACGATCGAATGGGAATAAAAAGAGCGTTCCTTCGCGGAACGCTCTAATTTTTTAACCACATCCTGGGTGAGAATAGAAGCAGAATGGGAAAAATTTCCAACCGGCCTGCCAACATCGTGAAAACCAATGTGAGTTTTGATAAATCCGTGAACGAGGCATAGTTTCCACTTGGCCCGACGATGCCGAGTCCGGGCCCGATATTGTTGAAACAAGCAATGACGGATGTGAAGGTCGAGACGAGATCGTGACCTTCGATGCTGACAAGAAGCGTGGCCAAAGCCAAGATGATCATATAGGCGATAAAATAAGAGTTGATTCCTTTTAATGTGGATTCATCCACAGCCTTTTTTTCGAAGGTGATCGTCGAAATTTGTCGCGGATGAAGAAGATAACGTATTTCTTTAAACACTTGTTTAAAAAAGATGACGATTCGCGATACTTTGATACCACCACCGGTCGATCCGGCGCTGGCCCCGACAAACATCAGCAAGATCAAAATCCATTGAGAAAAGGTCGGCCACAAATTGAAATCCGTAGTGGAATACCCGGTGGTGGTGATGATCGACCCGACTTGAAAGGAAGAATAGCGCAACGCTTCGCCAAAACTAGTAAACATCGAGAAAGTGTTGATTGTGATCAAGGCGATGGAAACGAGAATAATCAGGAGATATGCGCGTAGTTCTTCGCTTTTCAGTGCTTTTTTGATATCACCGATCAGCATCAAGTAAAACAATGAGAAGTTGATGCCAAACAAGATCATAAAGACGGTGATGACGACTTCGACGTAGACACTGTTATAATGGGCAATGCTTTGATTCCAAATTGAAAATCCTCCTGTACCCGCTGTTCCAAAGGCATGAACCACACTATCAAACAAGGGGATTTTGAATAATAGCAGAATGATTTCCAAAAGAGTCAAGAAGAAGTATATTGCATAGAGAATCCGTGCCGTGTGTTTCACACGCGAGACGATTTTTTCCGGTTTAGGTCCAGGACTTTCCGCTTTGATGATAAACATGCTGCGGGCACTGGTTTGGGGCATGATGGCAAGGAAAAAGACCAAGATGCCCATGCCACCGATCCAATGAGTGAGACTCCGCCAGAAAAGCATCCCTTTGGAAAGGGATTCCACATCTTCCAAAATGCTGGCTCCTGTCGTAGAAAAACCCGATACCGTCTCGAAAAAGGCATTGATAAAGTTGGGAATTTCCTGGCTGATCACGAAGGGAAGTGATCCGAAGAGCGACATGAAAATCCAAGAGATTCCGACGACGGCAAAGCCTTCTTTCGCATAAATTGTTCGGTCGATGTCTTTATTATATGTCAACAAAAACCCGATTGCCAGCAATAACGCAATTGGGATTAAAAACGCATAAACAGTGCTTTCTCCATAAATGATGGAGATGACGAGTGGCAAACTCAACAAAGCTGCTTCAACTTTAAGAATATTGCCCACTTGATGCAAGACATAACGTAGATTCATGTTAGCTCCGGCGTAATATTTCTTTAAAATCGGTCAAAAAGGGTAATGTCGTGACAACCACGACACTGTCAAGAGGTTCTAAGGAGTCTTCTCCAGAAGGGATGATGACTTGATCGTTTCGGATGATACAAGAAATTAAAATGTTGTCTTTGATTGGTAGATCGCGGAGTTTGATGCCTGTGAAACTGGTATTAGTTGGAATGTAAAATTCGGTGGCTTCGATTTGATTATTCAAAAATTTATATAATGTTCGAACTTGGCTTAAGGTATTGGTCAGCGAACGGACAAAACGAAGAATCTGATATGCAGTGTTTTCCTTTGGCGAAATCATTGAATCCAACCCGACGCTCTCTAAGATGCTGGTATAGGAATAATGATTAATCTTCGTGATCACTTTGGGAACTTTGATTGATTCGGCAAACAAGGAAATTACGATGTTTTCTTCATCGAATCCGGTCAAAGTAACGACGGCGTCCATGTTTTTGATTCCCTCTTCAAAGAGATTCTCTTGATTGCTGCCATCTGTGTTGATCACAGTGGCTTCAGGCAAGAGTACCGCCAAATCGTGACATCTTTCTGGATCGATCTCAATGATTTTCACACTTATGCCGGCGGAAATCAATTGCTCGGCCACATAATAGGTTATTTTTCCACCGCCGATGATCATCACGTGTTTTGAGCGATGTTTATAAGTGCCCAGTTTTCGGAACAATTTTTCCAGTTCTCCGGGTGAAGAAGTTAAAAATATCTTGTCTCCCGCTTCTAGAACAAATTGGCCACCGGGTATATGGACTTTGCCTTTGCGTTCAACAGCGGAGACTAAAAACCGAATATCGATTTGCGAACGGACTTGGGAAAGCGGCTTACCTGCAAGAAGGGATTTAGGCATCACTTTGACTTCGGCAATTTCTGCTTGATCATTGGCAAAATAATCCACTTTGGACGAGGAAGGATTAGACAACATCCGAAAGATTTCCTTGGCTGCCTCCAATTCGGGATTGACAATCATGCTCAAGCCCAGCTCGTTGTGCATGAAATCGACTGATTTGGAATATTCAGGATCGCGAACGCGGGCAATGGTGTGTTTGACCCCATTTTTTTTGCCAACAAGACAACAGAGAATATTGAGCTCATCGCTGTTTGTGACCGCAATCAAAAGATCTGTTTTATCAGCTTCAGCTTCCATTTGAGTGTCATAGCTAGCACCGTTGCCAATGACACCTTTGACATCAAATACATTAGCTGAATCTTCAACCAGTTTGGCATCTGTATCGATAATTACGAGATCATGTCCTTCTTGGGATAGGTATTCGGCCAAGACTTTGCCAACCTTGCCGATACCCACAATAATTATTCTCATAGGTCCTCCCAACAAAAATCAGAACTATATTAGCACATCGCCGATGAAAAATCAAAAGAAGATACAATTTGACGAAAAAAAGCAGGATCAGCCATCCAGACTGAACCAGCTTAGTGAATGCACTTAGAGGCAATGGATCCATCCAGCATAATGTCTAGGATCACTTTGTCCATATCTTTCATTCCTTCTTTCGCAATACGACCGATTGCGGAAATGGTTTGATCTACATTTGTGCCCAAAATTCCTGAATTGGGAGGATATACTTGGTTTTC
>Ga0265294_10009554_pt1 | contig 11161 bp, 9 predicted proteins | sample MunlanPumphouse3_FD_192504 | JGI IMG/M metagenome (GOLD analysis project Ga0265294, IMG submission 192504) | Groundwater microbial communities from a municipal landfill in Southern Ontario, Canada - Pumphouse #3 | ecosystem: Environmental > Aquatic > Deep subsurface > Groundwater | place...
AAGGATGCCGCATTTTGTATACAAGCCAGGTGTTGATTTTCCGCACCCTAACGCGGATTCATAACATATCAGTGCTCCGCCGACATCTCCGATCTTATGTTTGAGGTCCCCATCCGCTTCCCACAGCTCGGCGATCCCTTTGTTCTTATTGATCATGTCTGATAGGAATGCCTCGGCTTTGCTGACCTCTCCTGCCCTTTGATATATCCTTGCCCTCAACAATATGTACTCTGTCTTATCGGGCCTCAGATATAGCGCACGGTCGGCTATACGTCCTGCGTTCGACAGGTCTCCTGAATCCAACTTCGATCTCGCTATATTGTAAAGTGCCGTATCATTCTCAGGAGTTTCTCCCGAACTATCAGTTTTTTGCTGCGAATGCTTCGATACCTCCCTGTCATCGTATTGCATTTCAGAATACAGACGATTTGCGGCATTTATATTTCCTGAAATTTCATATGCTTCTGCAAGATCGGTCTTGACAAGACGATTATTGGGCTGTATACTCAGGATCTTCTCACATACTTTTATGACATCCAGAACATCACCCATAGATGTAACCAATTCCTTTTTGATCAGTAGCAAAGGAATAGATTTGGAATCTTTGCGGAGCACCCTCTCAATGACCTCCAAAGCCACATCCTTCCTTCCGGATGCCATGTAAACGCGAACAATGTCTGCTAAAGCCTCTGTGTCCTTTGGATTCATCTTTATGATATCCTCGCAGAGAGCAACTGCACATTCATTATAACCTGCAGCCAAACATATATCCCTCTTGATCTTCAGAATACTGCTGTTATCTGGTTCTGTTACGATCGCGAGATCTATGAAGAACAACGCTTCATCGAAATTCCTGATCTTTGCGAATATCATTCCTTTACGGACCAACGCATACACTGAATCTGGTCTGAGTTCTATTGCTCTGTTGAGTGATTCGACAGCGCCTTTTAGATCGCCTTTCTTTTCTTGTACAGATGATCTCGATATCCAATATTCTGGCTGATTGAGATCCATGAGTACCGCTTTATTATACGCTTCTTCTGCGGAACGGAGGTCCCCTGACATCTCATCCGCCATTCCTTTAGAATGCCAGATAATTGGATCCCCTGGATCCAGAACCAAAGCGGATGCGAAAGATGCGGAAGCCTTGACATATTCTCCCATAGCATATTCCGCATTCCCTCTAAGCCTCCTTACCGTTGCGATATTACCGAAACGTCTTTCTTTCTCATAACAGAGTGTTGCGGCCTCTTTATGTCTTCCATCCTTTATCAACACAGATACGATTTTAATAAAATTCTCAGGCCTATTATCAGAATCGACAGCCTCTTTGTAAGAGCCGTATGATGCTTCGATCCCCTCACTAGACAGCGTAGCGTCGGACATCGCGTTCATTGCCTCTACGTTGCCGGGATCTATCTCCAGGACCTTCTTGCATACTGCGATAACATCATTATCCTTCTTCTGTAAAAGATATACGTCCTTCATAAGAAGTAGTATGCCTATATTTTCTGGATTGAGATACTGAGCCTTTTCGAGTTCTTTCTGTGCCCTGTCGTATTTTCCCATCTTCATGAAAACGACAGAGACCTGCATCCTGCAGTCCGGATCCTTTGGATCGCATCTCACGGCCGCTGTTGCTGCATCCAATGCAACGTTTAGGTTTCCATTGATGATTTCTAATTTGGACATCAGGACCATCGCCTGAGATTCTTCAGGATATGACTGGAGGATCTTATTGATGACGACCGTTGCTTCAGAATACATCTTGTTATCTATCAGCAATTCTGCCCCCATCATATAGGATCCCAATGATGCGCTCTCTGCATTCATGAAATCGTGCAGATACAGAGATACCTTTTCTTTCATTCCCAATGACGAATACGTATTGATGAGCCCCTTCATCACAACAGGCGACCCGGGATCCAATGATTCTGCATCCTTGTACAGCAACAAAGCGCGTTCATGATCATTTCCGCGATAGTAGGAATTGGCTGCTTCGCATATTATGTAAACGCAGTTTGAACTTTTAGACAACAGAGATTCGTACATGATCTGCGCAGAATGCCAATCCCTTTCATCCATGGACATCCTTGCCGATGCCAGAACATATTCAGAATTCTTGCTCTTGTATTCCTCGGAATCTACCATCGCACGCGTGGCCTCATCCTTTCTACCTCTGTACCAATCAAAATAGATCTTGTACAGCGCCTCAGATGAAGTGATATTCCCGTTGTTACCGCATACGATGGGCTCTTTTCCATTCACTAGCAATTCGATATTGCGACGGAACATCCAGCCTTCGGTCGGCTCTATCTGTTGTATGATATCATAGAACATCGGATATGCCGGATCGCTGCAGCGTGCTTTCATAAGCTCTTTCTTGGCCTTTACAAGGTCTCCGTCCGCTATCGCTATCTTTGCACGCACACAGCACAAGAATGGGATGTCCCTTCCGTTACTGATAGAATCCACAGTTTCATTGGCCTTTTGCAAATCCCCCATGTCCAAATATATCAAAGCAGCTGTAAGTGCGGGATTGCAATCATTCGGTCTCTGCTTAGAAAGCAATTGCGGGATCAGAATTAAGATGTCACTGCTTTTGGTCTCTTGTAGTTTTTCTATGAGCTTGACCAAAATAGGAGAACTCACTTTTCCATCATATTTTGTAACATATCCAACCAAATCTGAATAATAATTTCCATTCTTGAACGATAGAGGCTGCGCGACATCCAGTTTTTTCCAGATGCCGAACTCGAACTTATTCTGAAGTATCGGCCTCATTCCCATGCATTCATATCAACTGATAGATAAATAAAACTAAGGATTGACGCAAACGGCGGAAAATGATTATATACAATCACAAATTTACAGAACCTGTTGCAATCGTAATCTAGCTGGTTAGGATTCGAGCCTTCCAAGCTCGTCGCCCGGGTTCGAATCCCGGCGATTGCACCTTTTTCATACCTATCTGGCTATCATTTTTTGAGTCTTTTACCTCGGCTTTGCTTTCGGGTCCGGAAACGTTCCAAACCTTCTTTGCGCGTTCGACTGCACGAGCATTCTTGATACGACAGTAATATCCCTCTGTAGTCTTCGTCGTGGCGTGCCTGTGAGTGAAGATATAGTCATCGTAGAAATCCATCAGATAATCTGATTATTTCCTAATGCAACTACATGAATACGGCAAGTTGATTAAAACACAGTCGATATAAACATTGACGAGCATAAATAACATCAAATCATACGTAGCTAAGATTAAATAATACAAGCATCCACACATACAAGATATTATCAAACAGAGGAAATATGGATAAAAAAGATGCATCAAAACAATCCATTACACTAAAAATACAGAATTAAAAATAACATTCTGGGCCCAAAAATATTAAAAAATTTAATGGCAGAAAATCACCATGAATTATTATTTTTCAACCTGAGTTCGATACTTGATTCTGATTTTGAAAGAATTTAACACTTAAGCATCCGCTGATCACTTGATATTTTCTCTATCATGCTCTTTCAGTCATCTCGGGGGCTTTTAACACCCGAAAACACCAAAAACTACCACTATGTCTCCAAGAATGCGCGAATTCAAAACCTTTAAGTTCAAATGGACGCGCCTCGTAGCTTGCTTACTGTCGTAAACATACGTAACTATCAAATTCTGCAGGGAGTCCATGATGGATCTCGTCTAACGTTTCCTCAATTCCGACATCTCACACCGTACCATAGAGACCATTACATGAGCAAGAAAAACAACAAAAGGGTACCTTTAACCGAATTCTCTGACCATACGCACATCGGTTTGAGATAGATATGATTCTTCAACGGGTCCATAAGCTTCTTGATTGTATCTCTTCTGCGGTAGATCGAGAACACTTCTAAAGGTATCAGATTCCTGTTGCATTCTAGCTTAAAGGATTCCTCGCGACTATCAGAAAACTGTCCGAGGACGTACTCGAAACTTTCCATATCGTTAGTCAACAGCTTACCATGAACTCCCACATTCGAAGATATTAGCGGATTTCTCGCCTCTTGATCACTGTATTCGATATGCACAGTGTACCAGTATTTTATGCAACCTAACAAATACACTGCGTTTTTCATGTGATTTATATATCCTGCAACCCATTCAAATTATATGGATGAGGATATTATATTCCATTCCGAATACGGAGATTATTTTTGGGCCGGAATCATCATTCCCGTTATCCTAGGTATTGTGTTGTCTCTGGTCTTCAAGATCTGGATAGTACCTCTTATTTTTGTATTGATCATAATTTTCATTATTGTTGCGTCCTATTACATCAGATACACTTTCAGATCCGACAGGCTTATCGTGGAATGTCCGCTTACATTGAACGAACCACCCGTCCTGTACGACGATGTTACCAAGGTTGTCTGTAAACGCATATTCACCTATTCTCTGGGTATGTCCTCAAATTCCGTACTTATCTATTGCGGGAAGAGGCTCGTTTGCATCTCACCGAAGAACAAGAATGAGTTTGTTCACATCCTAAAGGAACACTGTCCCGGAGCTGTTTTCGAAATAGGATGATATCATGATTCCGTCATTTAGAACACCGTCTTCTGTCTTCTCAAAAAATATTTATCCGGTTCTTCAAATGCATTATCCATTATGATTTTTTGTTCTTCGAAAGGTCAGATTTCAATATGCACAGAAAATCCCTGCATATCCTTTCTTTTACTATCTAAGGTTCGCTATCGGGCGATTGAACTCATTTTCCCATATCCAAACACTTTTGATAATGCAATATACTTAATTGCATCACGTGTCTTCTAAATTTTTCATATATCTGTCTGAATTACGCCACATATACTCTTCTATCTACTTCTTGTGATTGTTGCATATTATCTTGCTTAAATCGAAATTGAACAAAAAATTAAATCCATATGAAAAAATTCTGTTAAGAATAATATAGTCAAATAAATTTATCAACAAACAATGAACTTGACACGAAAAGAAGAATTAGAGTATCAATGAAAGAAAGTAAAATTGATGATAAAAAAGCTCTCGCTATGCGCGTGATAATCTTATTCGGGATTGTCAGTCTCTTTGGCGATGTACTCTATGAAGGTGCTCGTAGCGCCAATGGTCAATATCTAGAGCTCCTCGGTGTGAGTGCAACGATACTTGGCCTTGTCTATGGTATCGGCGAATTCCTAGGATACGCTCTAAGACTGATATCAGGATATATCTCCGATAAGACCGGTAGACAATGGACCTTCATTTTTTTCGGATATACTACGCTGATAGTCGTCCCTATGATGGGTCTGACCTCTAACTGGCAAATCATCGTCGTTCTCATTCTTCTTGAACGCGTAGGCAAAGGCTTGCGCAGTCCGCCTAAGGATACGATACTCTCTCAAGTAGCCGAACAGGGCGGAACAGGAATGGGAAGAGCCTTCGGGATCCAAGAAGCTCTGGATCAGATCGGTGCACTTTCGGGACCACTTGTATTCTCCATTGCATTCCTCATAAGCGGACAACAGGGGATTGCCGAATATCAAATCGGATATCTATCTCTTTTCATAGCATTCATCCTTCTACTTGCTGTCTTATTTCTGGTATTCGGCAAATATAAGAAATACGATATGGAGGTTAAGCCTCCTACTCCGAAAAAGGAGAATGAAACGCTTACCCGTCATTTCTGGATGTTCACGCTGTTCGCCTCTCTGACCGCGATGGGCCTTATCAACTTCAGTCTGATTGGATACTATCTAAAGACCGAGAATATTCTTCCCGACTATGAAATAGTCCTGCTCTATTCGATGGCCATGATAGTGGATGCAGCTGTAGCTATTATAATCGGGAACCTCTATGACAAATTAAAAGAAAAATCTGGTGTGAAAAGTGGAGGTATCGTAGTACTTGCGACCATCCCTGCAATAACTGTGGCCATTCCATTACTAGGATTTAACGGTACTACATACGGAGCAATAATTGGAATGATTCTATTCGGAATCGTGATGGGTGCCCATGAAACCGTCATACGTTCATCGATAGCCGATATAACATCATTTCGTAAACGCGGAACTGCCTACGGAGTCTTCTATACCGTATATGGCATATCATTCCTCATTGGCAGTACAATTATGGGCATAATATACGATCACCTAGGCACAATATACATCAGCATAGTGGTCACAGTCATCGAAATCTCAGCTTTTGCAGTGTTTATGTGGATGAGATCGGATATAAAAAAGAATGCAATCCCGATTGCGCCGTAAATTTCCTTAACCGACTCCCGAACCTCATATTCTTCATCTCACTCTTAATGGCATGTGCACCATTTCTCATATGAATTCCGTACACTGGTAATTCCTTGCATAATCTCAATCAAAAGATGACGAATTTAAAAGCGACCGCGATGGAATTTAATATAATACGCAACCATTCCACCTCACAGGTTTAAAGAACCTAGGTAGATTATCATGAACGATGCAATAGCCACAGTACAAGCAGGCGTATGTAAATTTCAAAGCATTATAACTGCAACAATGGATGATTCTGGAGACATATCATTCAAGATCGAAAGCGATTGCCCAGCCATCAAAAAACTTGCAAACGATGTTCAATCCGTTCCTATGTTCGATACAATCAAAACACCATTTAACGATAACCCCATCTATCAGATGTGCGGAAAATATGTCATTCATGCGGCATGTCCAGTTCCGTGTGGAATGGTCAAGGCCGCCGAAGCCGCTGCCGGTCTCGGACTGAAACGTGATGTTTCCATCGCGTTAAAATAAACAATTTTCTGAACAACCGTTCAGAAAATCAATTTACAATGTGATGCATTTTGCGTGCATCAAACTTTAATACATTCATTTCATCACAAAGACCATGGGTGTCTCGCTCGCATCGATAAAACAGTTCATCGTAGGTATCCTTGTGGGTATCGCCTCAATGCTTCCCGGTGTAAGCGGAGCTGTCGTAGCAGTATGTTTCGGTGTATACGAACGTCTCATCGCAGACCTTGCGGACATCTCCCATAAACTGAGATCAGATCTCCCATTCATCCTGATCTTGGGTTTCGGTATCCTGGCGGGTATGATGATCATAGCATTCGGACTGAAATATGCATCCGACAACTATGAGACCCTCCTTATGTTCTTCTTCGTAGGACTTATCGCAGGACAGATACCTCAGCTGTACACTTTGACATCCGCCCCTGAACCTCTGAATATAACAAATATCCTTGCATTCATTATCGGACTTGTAATAATGGGATCTTTCCTTTTCCTCGGAACTGGCAACGATCAAACCCTTTCACATGACCTTTCCACAGTTATCTACATGCTTATCATCGGTATCATCTTGGCGATATCCAAGATCGCACCTGGAATAAGCGGTTCCACCATACTTCTCGTCTTAGGTCTGTATTATCCTCTTATCAATGTGATGACATCTTTCGACATGGCATTGCTGATCCCTGTTGGGATCGGACTCATCGTTGGTATCCTCGGATTCTCAAAAGTGATGAATCATGTCCTTAACTGTTACCGCAGATCCACATATCTGATGATCTTTGGACTCACCATAGGATCACTATTTGTGGTGATATCTCTAGCTGTAAATGATCTCACAACAACGGATATCGTAGCCGATATCATAATTACTATTATTGGTGTAATTGTGAGTCTGGCTTTTGTAAAACTCGGAGAACATAATTCCTGTACGCTTCCCACATAAAATCATACGATTTGGTTTTATAGTATGTAACTCAATTCGATGAATCATGTTCTGCCCTGGATGCGGACGCTTTCTGAATAATAACGTCAAAGAATGCGTAAGGTGCGGTATTGAGATAGATAGCCAATATAAGATAGAAAAATATGCAAGAATGGCCGACGGCGTAGATCTTGATTGGAAGGAAATTACACTTCCGAAAGAACATCATACAGATGATACAAAAACTACTCCCAACACTATTGACCTTAGCAAAAAACTGTGTATCATAGGCTCAGTATGTTCGATTATAATGCTCATTGCATTTCTAATGCCTTGGATATCGTGGACTAATGAATCCACCGGAGAAATTATCAGTTATTCAGGCCTTTCCATATTGAATATTTCCTGGGCAGGAACAATGGGCATCATGAAATATTATCCATTGTTATTGGCATTTATCGGTGCAGAATGTATTTTGTTGTTCTTTATAAGATGTCGCGGATGTGCCGATATTCTGGCAACTATTTTTGGAATGGTGTCTATCATCTTGTGTATGGTATTCTACATCAGTGTAATCACATACACAGATTGCAACATCTCATTTGGACTGCCGGTATGTTCTATAGCGTCAATGTTAATTATGATTATCGGCCTTCACGGTGTGAAAATATCAAGAAACCCATCGAGATAAAGTCAATAAGGAAAAATACCTGAAAGAACAGGAGCATAGCTCCGTGTCTTTCTATATTAAATTTCGTTTTAATTGCGAACAAACGCAACGAAGAGCTTTAAAATGCCCTCAAGATATTCATCAATATCTCCGTGAGTCTCATACGGAGGATTCATATGCTCTTTAACGAAGTTGATGATCTCTATGTTGGTGCAGTCTTCTGGGTGGGCCAGCACATAGTTTGCCCAATCTTTATCTCCGACACGGAATCCCATCGTCTGTTTGAGTGCGATGATCTCTTTGTTGGATATTTTATAGGTCTCCATATTAGAACTGATTCATTGGACCCTATATCAACATATCCTTTGAAAAATAATGATCTAGACGCGTAATAATTGACATAGAATCGAATCATACAAAAATAGAAACAGGCCAAGCAGGAAAATGGGATGGATGGGTCCCTGCTTGACCTATGAAGGCTCAAGTCATCAGGGGATGCACTTTGTCTTCAAATTAATGATGAACTTTTGAGTATATTAAGCAAAGTAGCAGGGGTCACCGAAAGTGACCGAAACTACTGAAAGTGCCTATCACTTGGACTTGTGACGTACTTTAACTGCTATTCCTCTCTTGAGTTCAATCATCTCTACACCGGACATCATTGCAACACCGACAGCTTTGACCTTGCCGTTGAGTACGATTATGGCCTCGTCGCCGATACGGATCCTCGGATCTGCTTTTACAACTCCGATTGCAAAGAGATTTCCTTTCATTTCAAAATCAGTCATCTCAACTGTGAACATATCCGCTTTCGCAAGGAATTCTGCACCGTCCATCGTAAGAGAAACCATTCCCCTCTCGGGTGTGAGCATGCCCAATTGGATCTTCTCCTTCCTGTTCTCCGGATTTTCCCAGATGATTTTCCAATATGGGAACTTTCCCAATACATAGGCATTCTCATTCATCAGAAGATCTGCAGCTTCTTTACCGAATTGGAACGCAAGAACTGATCTTACGGTCTCTCTGCGCTCGATGTAGGGATCTACAAGCTTCATTTCCTTTATAGCGGCTCTGAGCGTCTCATCAAGTTTCTGAAGAGATGCAGGCGAAGTGGAATCCCCTATTACAGTCTCTTCCATTTCTGCAAGATCTCTTATCAATTCTGTATCCTCCCCTAGGTGCGATATGACCTTATCGTATCCTCCCTGAGCAATCAGATTTCCGACCATGGCCCTTATTGTTTCCTTCTCTTCGGGTTTCCATTCTCCTGTAACAGGTATATCATAAGAATTAGCGGGATAGAAAACATCCAATTCTCTAGGAACAATTCCCAGTGGAGATGTCACGATTACCTCATGAACGAGAGAATCTTTATCTGTAGTATGAATGGCCATCGAGAACGCTTTATGCGTCTTTGAAGTATGATATGGTTTCTTTGCTGAACATGGCAACAGAAGGAGAACACGCTTATGAATTGGCTTTGTGTATCTTTCCGTTATCTTATTCTTATAGCATTGTATGTCGGGTCTGCGTAATGCCTGTGTCGTATTGCATGCAAATCTGCAACCTACGGTCGAACAGGCTTCTTCTTGATATTCATATCCTACGCGATCGAATAATCTTAGAATAGCTACAGATGACGGCGAGGAGGGTGCTCTCTGATCTACCAACTCCCTCAGACGTTCTGCCATTGTGAATGTGATTACCTTATTGCACTCGGTGGCAAGCTCTTTGCAATTTTCCTCGGAAACATCTGTTCCTACAGCAATCTCTCCTTCTGGTATCAGTGATACACCACGAAGTCCTGCTGCTCTGACCAAAGAATCATCGAAGACATCCACGCCCATGTATGTCAAAAGTGCAATTGTGGATGGTTCTGCGATACCCAACATGCAAACAAGCCTGTTATAACCTGCCAATGTCCTTATTTTGATAACAGAATCCACAAGTTTTCTGGGGTCCTTCCTGAGCTCGTAAGCATTTGGAACGACTATCATCTCAACATCGTCTGGAATTAACTCTTCGCCGGTCACAGGCAATCTGAGAACACATACCCCATCCTTGCAAACAGGCTCTGTGATCCTACCTGATGAGACTGATGTCAATAATTCCGTATCCAACAAGATATCAGAACCCATAACGTTGATTGATCTGCGAGCTTCGGAATGACTTACATGCATCGGATCAGTACTGGCAGAATCATATGACCTGAGAACAACGGGTGTTCTAACGGAGAGTTCTCCTCTCTTGAAATCGCATACTCTTCCTCTTTGTGACCTGCCAACTACGTCGAGCATAGGTCATGCGAATCATCAGGTGTTAATAATATTGTCGTCGCACCCATGTACATAATAGGGTTTAGAGGACAAAGAATTAAATCATTACTTCTGAATCGGGATAACATGGACTTCTACGACAAGGATCTCGTATCAATTCGTGACCTTAACCGGGAGCAGATCGAAGAACTCCTCGATCTGTCTGAAAAAATGATCCCCTACGCTAGGGGAGAAAAGGTCAAACGTATGCTCGATGGAAGAGTTCTTGGAAACTTGTTCTTTGAACCTTCTACACGTACAAAGCTTTCATTTGAAAGTGCAGCCAGCAGATTAGGCTGCGATGTTATCGATGTATCTGAGATGTCCATGACATCGATATCAAAGGGCGAAACGCTAGCAGACACCATAAAAATGGTGGATGCATATTGTGACGTTATCGTTCTCAGGCACCCTCATGAAGGGGCGGCAAGATTGGCTGCCAAATTCTCAGAGAACCCTGTGATCAATGCCGGAGAC
>Ga0265294_10009559_pt1 | contig 11158 bp, 6 predicted proteins | sample MunlanPumphouse3_FD_192504 | JGI IMG/M metagenome (GOLD analysis project Ga0265294, IMG submission 192504) | Groundwater microbial communities from a municipal landfill in Southern Ontario, Canada - Pumphouse #3 | ecosystem: Environmental > Aquatic > Deep subsurface > Groundwater | place...
AGATGTAATAAGTCCCCCTTCTGAACAATCATGGCAAGATTCAATAAGACCTTTTGTTATTGCTGTATTAATTTTTTTCATTAAATCTTTTGAAACTTTTATATCAAGACTCGGAACTAATCCGCCTTTAAAGTTTTTAACTTTTGAATAAATAGATCCACCTAATTCGTTTTTTGTTATACCAAGTATATATATATCATTACCAACATCTTTTAAATTCATTGTAATTGTATGGTTAACATCTTCTATTACTCCCATAGCTGAAATTAAAAGTGCAGGAGGTATAGAATAAGTTTTACCTGCTATAGTATATTCATTATACAAACTATCTTTACCGGAAATAAAAGGAATGCTAAAACCTTTTGATAAATCATAACAAGCCTGACTAGCTCTGACTAAACTTCCTAAAATTTCAGGCTTATTTGGATTACCCCAACAAAAATTATCTAATAAAGAAAGTTTTTCCGGATCAGCTCCGACACAAACAGCATTTCTCATAGCTTCTTCTATTGCTGAAGCTGCCATTTTGTATGTGTCAATTTTCCCATATTCCGGATTAATACCATTTGATAAAACAATTGCTTTCTTCGTATTTTTTACGATTGTATAAGGCCAAATAACTGCTGCATCTGACGGACCTGAATTTGTTATTGAATTACCCTGCAGAGGCTTAATAACAGTCTGTCCTTGAACTTCGTGATCATACTGCCTAATAATACAATCTCTTGAACAAACATTTATATCAGATAAAACATTTTTTATATCAGATGACAATGTAGCATTAGATACTTTTAATGAACTCTGTTTCTTAATATTTTGTTCTTTCCACATTGCCTGCCTTGTTGGTTTTGGAACTCCGTCATGCAAAAATGCCATTTCCATACAAGCAACTTGTTTACCTTCATAAGTTAATGTTAATTTTTGATCATTTGTAAATTTACCAATAAAAGTTGCTTCCACATTTTCTTTTTTAAACAAATCTAAAATTTTCTTTTTATTCTTAGCAGGAACAGCAAAAACCATTCTTTCCTGTGCTTCTGAAATCCAAATTTCCCAAGGTTTCAAACCTTTATATTTTAAAGGAACTTTATCAAGTTCTACAATAACACCTGTTTTTTCGCCAAGTTCACCAACAGCACTTGAAAGTCCGCCGGCTCCACAATCAGTAACACCTCTATATAATTTTAAATCTCTAGCTTTAAGCATTGTATCTAAAACTTTTTTTTCTACAATAGGATTTCCTATTTGAACTGCACTTACATCAGATTCTTTATCTAACTCAACAGATGAAAAGGTTGCACCGTGAATTCCATCTCTTCCTGTTCTTCCACCGACAACTAAAACTAAATCACCGGATTTGACTTCTTTATCCGTTTTATTTTTAGGTATTATTCCCATAGTTCCACAATAAACTAAAGGATTAGCCATATACCCTTTATCGAAGAATACTCCTCCATTTACTGTAGGAATACCCATTCTATTACCATAATCTCTTACACCTGAAACAACACCTTTTGCTATTCTTTTAGGATGATGCATTCCTTCAGGAACTTCTGAAGATTTTGTATCAGGAAGACCAAAACAAAACACATCTGTATTTGCCAACGGTTTTGCCCCAAGTCCTACTCCTAAAATATCTCTAATAACTCCACCTATCCCTGTTGCAGAACCTCCATAAGGTTCTAGTGCCGACGGATGATTATGTGTTTCAACTTTAAATGCAACTCCATTTGTTTTATCAAAATCAATAACACCTGCATTATCTTTAAAAACAGATATACACCATTTTTTATTTAGTTCCACAGTTGCTCTAAAAATTGTTTCTTTTAGTAAGTTTTTATATTTTTTAACAGTTTTTTTACCGTTTTTATGTTCACAATATTCAATATTACCTGTAAGTGTTTTATGTTTACAATGCTCACTCCATGTTTGAGCTATTGTTTCAAGCTCTACATCTGTAGGATTCCTTTTAATATTTTTAAAATATTTTTGAACTTCTTTCATTTCCACTAAAGAAAGTGAAAGTACATTTGCTTTACTAAGTTCCATTAATTGTTTATCGCTAAGATTTATTATTTCTATTATATTTACATTCATTTTATTAAATATTCCTGAATCAAAGTATTTGCTAATAATCCTGTTGCAATTTTGTCTAATTTCTTTGAATTCAGTTCCCCTTTTAAACAATATTTTTTACCGGTTTTAACTACAACATCCTCTTCTATTCCTAAATCCTTGATAGCCTTAACAACACTTTCACTAACAGTATCAGTAACACCTGATTTAAACCATACTTCTATGGAATTATTTTCTATTCTCTTTTGTTCTAATGTTTCATATTCTTTAATATAAAAGTCTTCAGTTATTTTATCACTTAACAATTCTGAAGCTATTATTTTTGCTTGTTTTACAGTTATATTACCTGAAACTCTATATACTGCAATATAATCAACTGACTTTACACCTTTGATTCCAATACCTTCAATATCTGACACAGTATGAATACCATGAGGATCTAAAAATCCTTTTTTTGATTTAATTTCAATTTCGAATACCATTTAAAAAGCCCTACCTGTTATTTTTTCATAAGCTTCTATATATTTTGCTTTTGTCTTGTTTATTACATCTTCCGGTAATGATGGAACCGGAGGTTGTTTATCCCACTTTATTTTTTCTAAATAATCTCTAACAAATTGTTTATCCAAACTATCTTGCGAAGTACCTACTGCATACTTATTTTCCTCCCAAAACCTTGAAGAATCTGGTGTAAAAATTTCATCTATCAAAATTAATTTGCCATTATAAATTCCAAATTCAAGTTTTGTATCTGCAAGTATTATTCCTCTTGAAAGGCAATACTGACTAACTTTCTTATAAAGTGTTATTGAAACTTCACTTAACTGTGCTGCTAAATCATCGCCTATTCTTTTGGCTGTTTCTTCGAAAGAAATATTTTCATCATGTTTTCCACCTTCTTCTTTACTTGAAGGAGTAAAAATTGGTTTCGGTAACTGTGATGATTCTTTAAGTCCGGCAGGAAGTTTAATACCACAAACTGTTTGCGTTTTTTGATATTCTTTCCAACCTGAACCTGCAAGATATCCTCTGACAATACACTCTACATCTATTCTTTGAGCTTTTTTTACAATCATAGCCCTATCTCTTAAGAATTCATATTTTTTAAGTTCTTCAGGGAAATTATCAAAATTACCTGTAATGATATGATTCGGTATTACTCCCTGCACAAAATCAAACCAAAACATTGATAATTTGTGAAGAATTTTTCCTTTATCAGGAAGAAGTGAACCTAAAACATAGTCAAAAGCAGAAATTCTGTCAGTAGCAACGATAAGAAAATCGTCTTTATAGCTAAAGACATCTCTTACCTTTCCTCTATGAAACAACTTACATTCTGAAATTTCGTTTGATCCTATCATAATTGCCCCTTATTGTATATTTTTTAGTCTATAAATTCAATAAAACTATATATTTTTTTTTAATTACTTAATATTTCCACTTCTTGTACATTTTTTGACATCGGTAAATTTATCACAAATGTTGTTCCAATGCCATATTGAGATCTAAAAGAAATATCTCCTTTATGATTTTCTACTATCATTCTTTTTACTACATAAGAACCTATACCGGAACCTGATCTGCTTGAAGGTTTTGTTGTAAAAAAAGCTGAAAATATTTTAGGTTGATTTTCTGTTTTTATACCTATACCATTATCTTTTATATATATTCTTGCACTTTTATTAACATACTGTAAAGTAATTTTGATTTCAGGATTAAAATTAATATTATTTTTCTCATCTTTAAAATCCGACAAAAGAGAATTTGTTAAATGCTCTTCTTTTTCTGAAATAGCTTCAACAGAATTGTCTATGCAATTAAAAATTACTTCTTGTACTTGTGACTTAACACCATAAAGTTTTTCTCCTTCCGGTAATTCCAAAACCAAAGGAATATTGTCTTTTTGGTGTTTTACCTTTACTAATTCTAATGACTGTTCAACTATTTCTTTCAATGAAAAAAATGAAAAATATGTATCTTTTTCTGTTGTTTTTGCAAAATTCAATATCCCCTGTAAAACATTATTAGTTTTTTTAACATTCACACCAATTGAATCTGATATTTCTTTTAAATATCTAACCATTTCTTCAACTTTAGGTTCTTGACAAACAAATGATTTATAATTATTTTCAAAATTCTCTACTTCCATTCTAAGTTCGCCACCTACCATAGAAAATTGATGTAATCTGTTTTTTATTTGATGTGCCATTCCATCAGCCATTCCACCTATAGAGGCTAATTTCTCTGCTTCAAATAATCGTTCTTGTTGTTTTTTTGATTTTTCTAAGAAATAACAATTTTCTATTGCAAGACCTGCTTGATTTGATAATGTCTTAAATACTTCTATATCTTGTGATGAGTAAACTGTTTGATTAAGTTTATCTCCTAAAATTAAAAACCCTATTAATTCATCTCTTAAAATAGAAGGAACTATCATATTTATTCCATCAGAGATTGAAGTAAATACTTCCTGCAAATCATCTATTATATTAGAAAAAAAGAATGGTTTTTTTATTTTTTTCATATATTTAATTATTTTATCATCAGAATGAATTTCTTTACCATTGTTTATTGTTAATATTCCTCTACTTGATATACAATAAAATTTATCTTTATCTTCATTTTTTATAAACAAACTTACAAATTTAACTTTAACATTTTTATTTATAATTCTTACTATAAGCTTTGATAACTTGGTTAAATCTTGTTGATCCACCATTCCTTTTGAAGCTTGTACTAATAATTGTTGATATGTTTCTTGTTCCGCTAATAAAATTTTTTCTGCTTTATGCTGGAAATAACGTATAATCATAGGTCCAATTGTTGAAAGAATAAATAAAATCAATGATGATATAATCCATTGATTAGTTTTAAAACCAATAAACAATGGCAAACCTAAAACACATAAATATAAAATTATAAAAATGACTGTTTTAGTTACGGCTAACTTAATATCCATTAAATTCGTCTTTATAATACATAACGCAATTATACCACTAAAGAAAATAACAACAATGTATGCAAATGGATAAAATTTAATAAAAGGATATTTAATTATATAATCCCCAGATCCTAAAACAGCAATAGCAAAAGCAACCACTAAATATTTTGTTTGTAATTGTTTTATCGCACTAAAATTGGTATTATGCAAGTTTTTAAAAAGAATATATACACAAACAGAAAAAATAATCATAAATTGAGCTAAAGCAATAAAATATAATTTCCCAGCAATTGGATAATATCCCCAAAAATTATTACTTAGTCCAACATATATTAATTTTGATAAAAAATTAACAATTATGGCTGGTAATACAGATATATAAATGTATACTATGTACTTTTTATATCGACTATTTAAAAATTCCAATATAAAATGCAATGCACAAACAGGAGTACAAATAACTCCTATAAAACCTATCTTTGCAATAAAATATGAAAATTCATAATCATTTGTATTCCAATACATAAGAGAAAAACACATTAACCATATAAATAGAGAACTGGAAAGGAAAAAGTAAGTTATACCTAATCTATTTGTTCTGTTTTTATACAAAACAAAAAAGCCCATTAGACCGATTAAGACCGCAACAATTGTTGGAAATAATGCATAATAATTCATTTAATATCTCATCTCGTAAGACTAACTCCTTGCAAATGTGTAGTTTTTTGCAAAAGGTAACTTGCTTCTCCAAATGGACCACCAGTTTTGCCAACTCCACCTTGACCTGGCAAATATAATGAGAATGCAATATGTTGTGAATTTATTCTTAAAAGAGCACATTTATCAATATGTTTCATAAATTGTCTTGTGTAATAAGCTGATTTAACCCATACAGATGCTCTTAATCCATATTCATTCTTTTGTGAAAATTCTAACATTTTATTAAAAATATCGTTATCTCTATCTTTTTTACTATCTTTTGATGACTTAACTTTTATTATTGGTATTACAGGGAAAAAATTTTCTTCTTTTATAAGTCTAATATTATCTAATTCCGAATTTTCTGTATCAATTTCTACTAATGTTGGTTGAAAATATATACCTCTATCATTTTCATTACCATTATAATCAACTTTTTTTCCACCACATAACAATTTCCCTCCTTTACATAATGCTTCTGCTAAAAACTCTTGACATTCTTTCATTTTAACAACAGGAGTAAAAAAAGTAGTTTCTGTTGAAGGAAGTCCAAATTTTAAATTAGCAATTTTTTGCAACATTTTTTCTTTAAATTTATCATAAATTTTCTCATGAACAACCAATGTTTTTGGTAACATACATATTTGTGTTGAACCGAGAAAAGCATCAACAGCTGAATTTGTAGCACCTTCAAGGTCACATCCTTCCCAAACAAATAAATTGTCTTTCCCAGACAGTTCAAGTATTGCTTTTTTGCCATTAATATATGCTCGTTTCCCTATTTCTAAACCATTTTCACTTTCACCAAAAAAGAAAATATCATTGATTTTTGGATTAATCATCCATTCATCCATAATAATCTTTGAATTCCCAACAATTATACTCATAATACCTTCTGGAGCATTATTTTCTTTTAACGCTTTAGCAACAATATTTTTCCATACAAAAATTGTAGCAAGAGGAGCTTTTAATGGAGCTTTTACAATAACAGCATTCCCAGCCAAAAAGCAATAAGCCGCTGATAAAGAATTACTAGCAGATGCATTTTTTGGAGGGACAAGAGCAACAACACCATCAGGTTTTCTAACCAAATACAATTTTTCTTTACCAACACTGCCAACCTCATCCCATACACTATCTTTAAAAAGATCTAATGTGGTTTTACAAAAAGCATTGTCCATAGCAGAATATTCCCATTTTGCAAGTTGATAAGGATGCCCCTCTATTGACAATAATTTGATTATATTATCTTTATTTAATACAAGATATTTATGTATATCGTAAAGTATCTTTCTCCTTTTTGATATAGAAAATTTTCTAAAAATTTTACTTGCTTCATATGCTGATTCTATTGCTTTTTTATTAAGTTCATTATCACCTATACAATATCTCGCATAAATATATTTATCAACATCTTCTACGAATTCACCTTTCTTTAATTTGGTAATAACTTGGTAGGTTTTTTTAAAATCCAAAATTACTTGATCTGCATAAGGAAAATACTCATATTTTCCAGTATCAACATCCTTACCATCAATAAACAACTTAAATTGTTGCACAATAGCCCCCCAAGAAGTTATATTTTTTGTCCCAATTTCCAATTTAAATATTGACTAATAAATTCGTCAATATCTCCATCCATAACCTTATCTACTTGAGATGTTTCATACTCTGTTCTATGGTCTTTAACTAATTGGTATGGCATAAAAACATAAGATCTTATTTGACTTCCCCAACCTATCGCACCTTTCTCATCGTAATGTTTTTCATAAGATTTTCTTTTTTTATCTTGCTCATATTCGTAAAGTCTTGATTTCAATAATTTCATTGCCGTTGCTCTATTTTTTATTTGAGATCTTTCTGTTTGTGACTGTGCAACAATATTTGTAGGCAAATGTGTAATTCTAATTGCCGAATCTGTGGTATTAACATGTTGTCCACCTGCACCACTTGCTCTGTAAGTATCAATTCTAATATCTTTTTCTTCTATTACAATCTCAATATCATCATCAACTTCCGGTATAACGTCAACTGAAGCAAAAGATGTATGTCTTCTCTTATTTGCATCAAAAGGTGAAATCCTTACTAATCTATGAACACCAATTTCTGCTTGCAAAAGACCATAAGCATATTCACCTTTAATCATAAAAGTAATACTTTTTATTCCAGCTTCATCACCGTCCAATATATCAACTATGTTAATTTGAAATCCTTTATTTTCTATCCATCTGGAATACATCCTGACTAACATTTGAGCCCAGTCACACGATTCTGTTCCACCGGCACCTGCATGTATTGAAATAATAGCATTGCTTTTGTCATGTTGACCAGAAAGCTTTGTTTTAACTTCTAATTCTTTTATATCTGTTTCTAATTCTTTTATATCTTGTTCTAATTCTTTCTTTAAATCATCTTCTTGCTCATGCTCTATTAACTGTTCAATTTCCAACAAACTTTCTGTTCTATTATATAAATCTTGCCAATGGTTAACGAGTCCTTTAAGCTCATCTAATTTTGACATTATTGATTTTGCTTTATTTTGGTCTAACCAAAAATCAGCTGCTACAACAACTTTATCTAATTCTTGAATCTCTTTGATTTTTGTATTAATGTCAAAGAGACCTCCTTAAAACATCTATTTTTTCTTTCAATTTAGTAAGCATTATAAACTCCTATAAAATAAAAACTAAGACTATAACAAATACTGTAAAAACAATGCACATATATGCAAAAATATCACCTATTTTGTCATAAATTGTTATGTCTTCATTTTGGTATGCATCACTCATAAAACTAATATTTTGATTTATTTCTGTCTTTATCACAACATTACCACTTGCATCTATTACTGCGGATAAACCTGTATTAGCTGAAACAATAATATTTTTTCTGTTTTCTACTGCTCTGAAAATATTCATAACAAAATGTTGATATGGTGCAAATGAATCAAAAAACCATGCATCATTTGTATGATTAGTTAATATTTTTGAACCATTAACAACTAATTTTCTTGATAAATTAGGAAAGAAATTTTCCGAACATATTGTAGCCCCGACAACAAGATTATTATATCTAAAAATTTGCATAGCTTTACCTTTTGAGAAATCTCCTAGTGAATTTAAAACTCCAAAATATTTTGCTAATAAATTTCTAAAAGGTATGTATTCGCCAAAAACAACTAAATGATTTTTATTATGTATGTTCAATATTGTACCATCTTGTTTTATCGCAAAAATTGAATTATAAATCAATTCATTATAGAAACCCGGGGCACCAATTAAACTTAACTTAGAAGAAGCAGAAAGGACACTAACAACTTTTTGCAACTTAATATCACTTTGTAAATATCCTGGCAAAACAGTTTCCGGATAAACAATTAAATCGATATCTTTATCTTTAAAATATTTGGCATTATTTTCTAAAGTTTGCAAAATATATTCTATATAAGAATCATTCCATTTTTTATATTGGTCAATACTTGGCTGAACAACACCAACCGATATTTTTTCACCATATATTTGAGAATATTTATTAATTCTAACAATCCCATAACCTATCAAAATAATAAACACTAATACAGATAAAATTAAATACCGTTTATTTCTTGAATCTTGTATCCAATAATACAATAACATATTAATAAAAATTATTATAAATGATACACCATAAACTCCAACAATATCTGCGATTTGAATTATATAAATAAACGAAGATTGTGAATATCCCAGCGAATTCCAACCAAAACCTGTTAAAAAATATGTTCTTATAATTTCTAGCATTACCCAAGCGCTAGCTGCAAAACATGATGATAAAATTGGATGGAAATGTCTTCTTGAAAAACTTAAAAAGCCAGACCATAATGATAAATACAAGGCTAAATAAGTCCATAAAAGACTTGATGCAACAAGTGATTGTAAATATGAATTTGTATTATATTGTAAAAAAGGAAAAATCCAATATAACGAAACAGCATAACAAACTATGCCTGATATAAAACCGTATATTAATGAATTTCTTACACAATTCCTTAATGAACAATATATTAGAGGAATAAAAGATATCCATGCTAAATAAAAAGCATTAATTTTTGGGAATGATAGTGCTATTAATAAACCAGATAAGATTGACAGAAAAAAGTATTTAAACCTAAATTTTCTCACATTTAATCCGATTATTTTAGTTTTTAATTATTTACTCCACAACATTTCTTATATTTTTTACCACTTCCACAAGGACACAAATCATTTCTACCGATTTTCTTAATATCTTTTACACTAACTTTTGATTTATCATTACTTGCAGATATCTTATTTGAATCAACTTCTTGTCTTTGTGCTGGTCTAGGTGATACATTAACTTGAACTTTGAAAACATATTCTATTGTAGCTTCTCTAATTCTTTTCATCATTCCATCAAAAAGAATGAATGATTCTTTTTGATACTCAATTTTAGGATCTTTTTGAGCATAGGCTCTATAACCTATACCTTTTTTTAATTGGTCTAATTCATAAAGATTTTCTTTCCAAGCAACATCAATCATTTGCAATAGTACCATTCTTTCTATCTGACCTAACAATTCAACACCTAATTCTTCTTTTCTCTTATTATAAGCTTCATTTATTTTCTCTGACAATATGTCTTTTAGCGCTTCTCTTGTAAGATAATTTAATTCATCAGGATTATTCATTTCAAAATTTATTGAAAAAGATCTCATCATCCATGCATAAAAATTTTGCCATTCCCATTGTTCAGGATAAGCTTTTGCCGGAGCCCATAAATCTATCTTTTCTTCTACAGATTCAAGTAACATATCTTGTATCGTTGTAGAAATATCTTCACCTTCTAAAATTTCATTTCTCAAACTATAAATAGCTTCTCTTTGCTTATTCATAACATTATCAAAATCTATAAGTTGCTTTCTTATATCAAAATTCATTCCTTCAACTTTTTTTTGTGCATTTTCTACTGCTTTTGATATCCAAGGATGTTGAATATCATCTCCTTCTTTAAGTCCAAGTTTCTGCATCAAAACTGCCATTCTGTCAGAACCAAAAAGTCTCATTAACTCATCTTGCATAGAAAGATAAAACCTTGAAGCTCCCGGATCACCCTGTCTACCGGATCTACCTCTTAACTGATTATCAATTCTTCTTGATTCATGTCTTTCTGTGCCAATAATATATAATCCACCGGCTTTTTTAACAAACTCATTATTTTCTGTATCTCCTGCACCTAAAACTATGTCTGTACCTCTACCTGCCATATTAGTTGCAATTGTTACTGCATTTTTTGCACCTGCTTGTGCTATAATTTGTGCTTCCAATTCATGAAATTTAGCATTAAGAACTTGATGTGGAATACCTTTTTTTCTTAAAACATCGGCAACTTTTTCTGACTTTTCAATAGATCTTGTACCAACTAAAACTGGTTGCCCTGCTTTCC
>Ga0265294_10009560_pt1 | contig 11158 bp, 9 predicted proteins | sample MunlanPumphouse3_FD_192504 | JGI IMG/M metagenome (GOLD analysis project Ga0265294, IMG submission 192504) | Groundwater microbial communities from a municipal landfill in Southern Ontario, Canada - Pumphouse #3 | ecosystem: Environmental > Aquatic > Deep subsurface > Groundwater | place...
AAACGCCAAAGGCAAGAAACCTGGAAGATAGAGCTGGATTTTTGGGGGACATTTAGGATACACTCCAGCCGCAACAGCAATCTGGAGTTCAGTGTGTATCGTGGTATCTACAATGCGCTTTCCCTAAAGGGTAATCGCAATAGTGCCTTAGCTGCCTTTGCCTTGCTTATTTCCCGCCTGCCCTATAGCGAAAAACAGGAACTTGTCACCTGCGATGAACCTGCTCTGTCAGTTATTCTCAACCCCGCTTTCAGGCATCTAATCCTGCTTTTCACACCCCTGTTTCAATTGCTGTATGCCAGCACCAAATCCCGCATTATATCCACCCGCGAGCAGGTTATTATCCAAAGTGAAGTATCATACCATATTCTGGGTATAAAATTCCATAGCTTCAGCGGCACCGTTAACATAGATAAATACAAAGGCATCAGCGAGATATCCCTACTAAAGGGAAAACGCCTGCTGCTGGAAGCCAAGGGCGAAATTAAATAAATGAAACTCACCTGCCCCTTCCTTGCTTATCCGAAGCTGAGCCGATCGGGATCTGATCGGGATCTCATCGGGATGCAACCCGATCAAAGCCCCTTCAGTACAGCTTCTAACCGGTATCGGACAAGCAAGGAATAGCAGGGCTGGATTCCTGCCTGTGCAGGAACGACAGAATAAATACTAAATGCTTTAAGACAGAGGAGATAGAGATGAAAACTACGATTATTGTAATGATCCTATGCCTGCTATCCGGTGTGATGCTGGGGGTGGGCAAATCCACGATTACAGATTCCTACAACGCCGAAACCGCCAAAAATTATACCCGCGCTTTGCAGATTATGGAAGAGATTGCGGCGACTGATACCAATGATGATTTTTACCAACTGCGCATCGGCTGGCTGCAATACCTTTTAGGCAAGTATAACGAAGCCATAAAAAGCTACACCAAATCCAATACCATCGCCCATAGTCTGGATGCCCAAACCGGTATCGTGAACTGTCAGCTTGCCCTGGGTAAATGGGATGATGCGCGCGAATTGGCTGACCAGATCCTAAAAAGCTACCCTCAAAATTCCGTGATTTTAGGCAAAGCAGCCTATGCAGCCTATATGAAGCAAGATTATGCTGGCGCTGCAAGTTACTACCTTTCCATCATCAGAATCACGCCGTGGGACATGGAAATCCGTGGATATCTGGTAAATAACCTCTACCTTTCCAAAGATACCGAGAATGCCCGCAAGCACTATGTGCTATTGAAGAAGTATTACCCCGAATCCCTGATAGTGAAAGAATACGCCAAGATATTTGGCTAATATATGCGTTTATTGCTCTTAGTGGTAGTGTTGTTGCCCATAACCTTGTTAGCGCAAGGTGTGCCTCCGCTTCCCGGCTTTGATGTGGGAGCAGGCGGAGCAGCACCCATGCAGCAGGATATATTACTCCTCGCTTACGATAACATGATGGCGGGCAACTATTTGACGGCAGAAGAGCAATATCAGAATTTGACCTTAGCAGAGCCAAACAACCTATCCGCATGGGAAGGCTTGTTATGGGCTTACAACGCTCAAGGGAAGCTCTCTGCCAGCCTTGCGCTTTCTTCCAAGCTGCTAAAACAATACCCCGGTACTCCCCAGTTTTACAATTACCGCGCTTACCCTCTGCTAAAGCGTAAACGTTTGCCTGAAGCGCGTTATTACTACGCTAAAGCATATCCGTTACAGCCCGGAAACCCCATTGCAAACTCTATCTCTCAGGAAGGATTGATGATCAGCTATCGGGCTTTGGGAGATTACCCACGCTACGAGAGGCATTTACATGCTCGGTCTGCACTGACGGGAATCCCTGGTGCCAAGGGGAAAGTAGGATTTCGCACTTCTGTGGCTTATGCAGCACCAGATAAGGCTAAAAGTGCCATCAGTCTGAGGCAGGGTATCGGCTATAAAACCTGGCAAGTAAACCTTGGTTACGAGGATTTTCGCATCGCTAACAAACACTTCCGCTATATTGCTTCAGGCAATATTGGAAAGCAGTTTATGCCACTGGAGCTAAATATCGGAGCAAGCATTTTGGATGGCAAAGACGCGCGCATTTACCCCGCCCAGGCATATCGTAGCACCCTTAGTAGCACCATCTATGCGGGTAAGCTTATCCTAAAGCCCGCGCTGATGGCTTCCTACAGCCACTATCCGCGTTTTGACGTGCAACAGGCTAGCTTTATGCCCAGTATCTTGTGGCGGGATTTTAGCCTCAGTTATGCCTTGCACTATGCTTTTATGGATAACGAAGCGGCGGATACCGATAGCACCCGCAGCGCGCAGCAAATATCGCTTAGTAAGGCATTGCCTTGGGATATAACGCTGGGACTGCATTATGGCAGCGGTGATAATCGCTGGATGGTGGATGCAAACGGGACAATAATGGATACCTTCAACGAAGCTAGCGATTTCTTTGGCGTGTCGGTGTTAGTTCCCTTCCTAAAACGCTGGTCGGCTTATGTCTATGCCAGCAGCCAGGATTCACATGCAGCTTGGTACACTTCGCTGACTCTGAGATACTGATGAAAGCTGATTTACTACTAAAACTGAGCGTCTGCCTGCTTTTATGCTTATTGATATTAAGCGGCTGTAATAGGCGCGAAAACCCGCTTTTGCCTCCAAACCTCTCCGCTGCCGACTATCTAAGCGGCAACAAGATAGAAAGTTATGCCAATTATCTGGTGAAGTCTGCCAATGACAATAGCTATCTGCTAATCGATAAAACAGCTATTGCAGATTCGCTATTGGACTATGGAGATGTGATTAAATTTCGCAAAGTGCAAAGCTTTGCCACCCGCGATAGCCTTGCCTTGCAAGATGGGGCAACGAGCCTTGGCGAAACTTATGAAATGGCAGTTATGAGGGCAGGGCAAAGAGTGGATTTGGTTTCCAGGATTCCCTTGGGACAAGTTTATACGGAACTGAAGCCAAGCGATTCACCTTACTTTGTAAACTATGCTAACTTCCTGCAAGCCTGCCCCATCCAACCGATATTCTATGGCAGTAGCAGGGCTTACTTCCCCCTCTTCGGCACTGGCGAATTTAGCATTTATGACATTCCTGCAACCGATGATCCACAGCTTAGCAAAACTACTTCAGGCGTGCTTCATGCCTTATTGCAGGATGGCTCCGCTAATCAGCTCAGCCTAAACTTCCCCGCTGCCTATTGCCAAGCTGCCGGGCAGATAAACCTTAGTATGGGTAGCCCCTTAAACCAAGCTGAACTTGGCACGCTGCAAGGCTTGTATCCCAATGCAGCCATTTCCACGCCCGTGATTAGTTTACAGACAGCCACACCTACCGGCTCAGAGACGGCGCAGCTTCGGCTGAAGAATTCCAGCAAAGGCTTTTTTGGTCAGCAATGGCTTAGGCTCGCCTCGCCTATGGCATATTCCTGGCCGGCAACTAACCTCAGTTCGCAGGCGACAAACTGGAAGATGGACAACACGGGCTTATATAGCTTCGTGCAGGGCAGCGGCAAATACTTCTTGCTAAACCCGCTGGAGAGCCAAACCGAGCTTAATATCCCGCTGGATGGCAGCTATAATCAGGTTTTCTTGCAGGAATTGTGGTTCGACCTGCAAAATATCAACCTGCCCAATACCGTGATGAACCTTAAGCTAAACCCCGATGTCAGCACCAGCCTTAACGATTACTTTTCCGGTCAGCCCTTTACCCTAAATGGTGGACATCAGGCTTTTGCAATCAGCTTTGCAGAATCCGGAACAGCCCTTAAAACATTGCCCAATGATGCTTGGCTGGAGTTTGGCTTCCGCACTACTCTGCCGCAAACCGCCAATGACAGATTATTTAACCTATACCGCAACAGCAGCGAAGACGTGATCACCTTTAAAAGCCCCTCTGATAGCTATGATGCAACGCATTATAGCAGAGTGGGGGATTACGTATATCTGGGGATAAACGGCTCTGCCACCTACCTGTATGGCAGTATTAGCGAACCCCAAACACAACTGAACTTTCCTTACCTTAAAAGCAAACAATACATCCAAAGCTCGCATGGCGTGGTAAGCTGGAATGATAGCGGTAAAAGAGGCTACAGTCATTTGAGGCTAAACCTTAGCCCTGCTCTGCCTTCACATCCCTGGCTGAGTGGTGAACCTTTATCGCTAAGCTCTGCGCAAGCAGTTGCTAACTTTGCTTTTTATCAAGGTAGTAGTGAGCAAAGCACTTTGCCAACCGGTTTTAACCTTAGCGTACCCTATAGCGGAACTTCGGTTAAACTATTGCTATTTAACAACCTGCTTTACCCCAGGGTTAAGCTCTACCATGCCGCTACAGCTTATGAAAGTGATACTTACCTTATCGTTGGCGGTTTGCTTAGCATTTATCCTGAATACCCCGGAACCTTGATCGCTGCTAACATCAGCTATCCCAATCCCATGAATCTTCGCGTGTTTTCCACGATGACTTTCGTGCTGGATGAGCTGCGCTTTTACACTTATGGAAACGCTCCAGCAGGACAGAGTGCTGTGTTTAGCATCAACAAAATGGCAAGCCTTGCCGATCCATATGATGTTCTTAGCACTCAGTACACGCTTACGGCTTCCTCTCCTGCCTACGAAATCAACACCGCCGATGAAGCAGGTTATAACATATACCAACCGACGCTGTTCTTCAAGCGGAGCCGTAGCCGTAATCTGCTATTTTATGAACGTGTTAGCAACCCCTACCGCCTATATGCATATCATGAAAGTAGCAGCTTTGATCCCTGGCATTTTATGGTGGATAATGGCTATAATGGCATCTCGCTTGCCTATAACGGCAGCTATGCTTCATATACGGAAATTAGCACCCATAGTAGCGTTATATATACGGTTAATAGCCTTAGCCAGGATGTCCACCTCTCGCTCTATCAGGCACAGTTTGTGCTCCCGAGTTTCTTTTTTGGGGGGGCAGTGCCCCAGGCAACGAAAATCAAGCTGGAGCAACTAAGCTCTATTCCCGGAATCACGAACTTACTTGCTGCCTATCAATTGCAGTTTACCCTGGCGAATAGCTCGACCTTATACCCGGATTTCTATAATGTGATTGGTGCCACTCAAGAGCCTTACATCTATCTGCCGATTAGTGATATTGCGGCAATCCCCACTGCCCGGCTCTTCTATCGCGACTTTAGCGGTCAGATTAGCGAACTAACGAGAGTGGAAAGCTTTGGCGATAACTACGCCGACGAATATACGGTAGTGGGAAATTGCTTTATCTGCACGGTAAGTAATCCGGGGATCTTTTACATCAGCGCAGATTAACAATGTAGAGCAGCATTCTGATGCTGCTAAACGACAACCTTTAAGCAGGATTGGAATCTTGCTCTACACCTTAACTATCTTTATCAAGCCATTTTTGAGCGCGGGCTCGCACTTTTTTTATGTCTGCCGGCTTAAGTTGCTCGGCTATGCTTTCGATGCTCGCATAACCTTCATCCCAGCTATCAGGGAAGTTTACCAGCATCCAAAAATATGCTTCCTTAACGTCCTTTTTTACACCCTTACCTTCAAGGTAGCAGGTACTTAAAGCAAACATGGCATCAGTAATGCCCTGTTCGGCAGAGGCGCGGTAATAGCTGATGGCAGTTTTGTAATCTTGCGTAATGATCGCCCCATGTTCATAGCATTGCCCAAGGCTAAATTGTGCATGGGCTTCGCCTTGCGCGGCAGCTTTATTCCACCATTCCAAGGCTTTGGCGTAGCCTTCCTTGGTTCCAAAATCTGCATAGAAATCACCCAACCAGTTTTGTGCTTCGGGATAGCCCTTGTCTGCGGCATCCCGCACCAAATTGTCACCCTCAGATAAATTTACATCTGTCCCCTGACCATACAAATAAGCAATGCCCACCATAAATGTTGCAGCTAAATCGCCCTTTTCTGCTTTAATTTTCCAAGCATCAAACTGCTCTTTCTCTTGCTGGGCTATCTGATCCTCTGTCGCTTTGATAGCTAAGAGTTGTTCTGCCGAATAGGCAGTTTCAGCAAAGGCAAAGCCAGTTAAGATCAAGGTAATTAAGATAATTATGTATATCTTCATCATGTGCATCTCCTCAAAATATAGGTATGCAGGCAAAGGAAATTTATTTAGAGATATCGTCAAGAAAAAAGGTGTATGGAAGGGGTGGAAATCTGTATATTCCTCTGGAGCTATCGGCTTACTGATTACAGATTCAGATTAGGCAAACAATCCCAGCCCAATGCCACTAACATCTGTTGAATTGAGCTAATGGGATGATAAACCAGCATTTTAGCAAACTCATCTTTTACACTGGTTTGGGAAAGGCGCGTGAGATAGTGTGCATCCAGTATCATCGCAGCATGGGTATCCGCCTCAATGCTGAAGTTAAAGCGCAAGGCAAAACGCAAAGCACGCAGCATCCGCAAGGGATCTTCCCTGAATTTCACCATAGGATCGCCTACAGAGCGGATTACCTTGTTTTTCAGGTCGCTAAGACCCAAACCCGTGAGATCAAGAATCTCGCCCCTCATAAGCTCCATCAAAAGCGTATTGATGGTAAAATCACGTCGCAAGACATCATCCTGCAAGTTACCGAAACTAGTCTTGGGATACCTGCTGTTCTTGCGGTATGTCTCTTTACGGGTGGCAACAAACTCTAGTGCAATATCCTGGTAGCGCAGCTTTGCCGTGCCAAAAGCCGGAAAGGCTTGGAACTCTTTAGCATTAAGCAGAGGCAACAAAAACTCAGCCAGCTTTATACCGCCATGTTCCAACTCCACTGTTATATCCACATCTTTTTCCGCCGACTTGGGAATAGACCTGTCCAGGCGTTCTGTGCTTAGATAATCTCGCACACAGCCACCCGCAAAATAGGTCTTGCCGTCAAATTCTGTACCCTGTATCTGCGAGGCAATTAAGGCGCGAATAGCTTGTAGGTTCATAGGATTAGCTCTCCAATTACACTGTTGGACACGAACAAAGCCGCTTCAGTGAGGGCGAGTCGATTGTCTTTTACGCTTAGCATAGCTAATCTATTTAAGTGTTGCATGCTTTCTCCGTATATACTGTCCAGGTCTCTGCCAAAACGCTGTTTAAAATCGCCCATATCTATACCTTTTATCAAGCGCAACCCCATCATCAGGAAGTCCTCCATCATGCGCTGTAAGCTGCATACTTGCCTATTGGGATAATGCTCTTGGGCATCAATCTTGCGGTAATAATCTGCTAAATTGGCATCATTCTGATAGCGGATGGGGGCCATCCAACCCGCTGCAGAAGCACCTAAAGCCAAACAATTATCGCTCTGCCAGTAACATAAGTTGTGTTGTGATGCCTTTCCTGTCTTGCTAAAATTGGAGATCTCGTAATGCTGGAAACCGCTATCCACCAGGCTATGGCGGATTAGTTCGTATTGAGCGAACTGCAGGTCTTCGTCGGGTAGGGTTAAGGCGTCCTTATGCTTTGCGCAGTCTTCATCCAAGCTAAGCAAATAGCAGGAAATGTGCTCCGGGTTCAAAGCCAGATAGGCATCCAGATTGCGCTGCAGGGCAGATGTATCGCCATTGGGCAAGCCATAGATCAAATCCAATGAGATATTATCGTAGCCATAATCCCGGCACAGCTTCATTTTATCTGCCATTTGTGCAGCATGATGGCGTCTATCCAGCCACACCAATTCTGCATCCTGCATACTTTGTAAGCCAATAGATAGCCTATTAATGGGAGTGGTATTTAGTGCAGCTAAAAAAGCGGGGCTAATCTGAATGGGGTTGATTTCCAAGCTTATCTCGGCATCTCTAGTTAGCTGCAAGCCCTGCATCAGCTTGTTTATCTGTTCTGCACTTAGCAGTGAAGGGCTTCCTCCGCCAAAGTAAACACTTTTTAGCGGAGTGCTTAAGCAATCGGCATATAATGCTTTTTCCCGATGCAGATAGCCAAGATATTCCGCTATTGCGCTCTTGCCAAAAGGCAGCGAAAAAAAGCTGCAATAACCGCATCTGGAAAGGCAAAAGGGGATATGGATATACAGGCTTAACGGGGGTGGCGAAAAACCCTGTTCCATCGGATATGAGGCTCATCGAAGAGCTTGTTAAATTCGATGCCTTTGCTCCAGAATATCAGCCACGGTGTGCCGGTGATGAATCTGCGCTCCAAAAAGCCCCAATAACGGCTGTCTTCGCTCACGTCACGGTTGTCACCCATCACAAAGTATCTTTTTGGCGGAACTTTAACGGGCCCAAACCAATCGCGATTAAACACTTTACGCACAGCGGTGCTGTCACCCGGAATTGTTACTCTGTAATCTTCGTACCAAGGATCCATGGAAATGGAATCCAGCTCGTTTTCCGCTAAACGGTGGTCGTGAATGATGTGCGGGGACATGGGCGGACTTGGATCAGCGAGACCGTAGTTTTCAAAGCCTTTGGTGTATTCCTTGCCGTTTACATAGACAATTTTGTTGCGTACTTCAACTGTGTCGCCGGGCATGCCGATAACACGTTTCACCACGTTTTTACGGGCATAGTAGCTGATGTGGAAAGCAGTAAGCGGGAATTTGGAAAAGTTGTGCTTTTTGTTGAGATATATGGGGTGGAAGATTTTGATGAAATCTGCCTTACTGTTCTCGTTTTCGGGCGTTCCCAATTCCAACTTGGGGTAGCGGAAAGTAACGATATCGCCTTGCTTGGGATCGGTGAAATAATACTTTAGCTTGTTGGCAACCAGGTAATCGCCCACCAATAGAGTCTTTTCCATGGAAGAAGAGGGGATCAGGAAGTTTTCGAAGGTGAAGTTACGGATTATCATGGCAACCACAAAGGCAAAGAGAATGGCTTCTATCCAATCCTGCGCTGCGGGTTTGCGTTTGCGGAACTTTTTACCTTCGGGGATGGGGGTAACCGTGTAGTGTTGTCCCAAAGTCTCGGACTTCTTTCTATCTTGTTTCAAAGGGAGTTTTTCTTTCATCTGCCACTATTTCCTTAAGTTAAAACTATATATTTGTCCACAAGGCTGAAAATCCAGTGTTTATGTCAAGTTCTATTTGGGGCGGTGCGTAGTTATGGTAACTTTTCAATTTTTACAACCATTCTGTTAAGGGTTAGTAATTGTGATAACAGGTGGAAGCCTTCGGCAAGCTATAGTTTAGCAACGAGTTGCATCAAACAAGGTTGATTCAGTGACGCTTGTCCGTTGATCGGCTTTTTAGTGCTCCATAGACGCCGTAAACGGCAAAGGTCTGCTGAAGAGCAATCCGATGTGGTTTATAGGTTCAAACCTTTAGTATGCAAGCATCAACAAGGCTTCCACATCGGCGGCGGAAAGCTTGCTGACATCTCCCACTTTGTCAGTTATCATGATTAGCTCCAGTAATTCCGGCAGGTCTCTTTCTTTAATGCCAAGATCGCGCATGGAAGTAGCCATGCCCCATGCTTCCAATTTCTCTCTGAAACGCATTATCCCACGGGATACACTATCCTCTCCCCACACATTCTTTGACCAACGCACAAAGCGGGAGGGATCTTTTTCGCTCATATATTCAATCCAGGCGGGCATGATAACTCCCAAGCCTTCACCATGGGCTATATCTGGGTGCATTGCTGAAAAGGAATGCTCTATCTGATGGCAAGCCCAATCCCCACCAGACAAGCCAAGTCCCGAAATACCATTTAGGGCAAGCGTTGCGCACCAGGCAAGGTTTCCGCGGGCAATTAAATCGCTGGGATTTAGCTTCAATCTGTCTGTCATTTCCACAATGGTTTTCTGTAAGGCATCATCTATCCCCAAAGTGCTAAAGGCAATTTGGTTGGTAAAATAGTATTCCAGGATATGGGCAATCGCATCCATTGCGCCATTGGCCGTTTGCTTAAAAGGCAGGCTGCATTGCACCGTCGGATCGATAATGCTAACTTTGGGGTAAACCAAGGGTGAGTAAAATGCCCATTTTTGTTTGGTTTCAGTATTGCTAATCACGGCATTACCATTCATTTCGCTGCCAGTGGCGGAAAGGGTCAGTACGGTATATATGGGCAAGGCTTTAACGATAGGTACATCCGTGCAAAAGGCATCCCAAGGATCGGCTAAAAACACGCCAGCAGCAACAGTCTTGGCGGTATCTATAACGCTTCCTCCGCCCACGGCGAGAATTGCCTCAGCTTTAGTTTCTTTGGCAATAGCAACAATCTCCCGCACCTTGCTCAAGGTAGGGTTTGCCCGCACACCCCAAGCTTCATGGACCTTAATTCCATGTTTAGAAAGGGTATTCATCACTTGCGTATATACACTATTTTCCTTAATAGAACCGTTGCCGGCTACCATCAGGCAGCTTTTTATCCCGGCAAGCTGCATCTCTGCTCCCAGTTGTGTAATCATCCCCACTCCGAAATGTATTCGCGTAGGGTTGTAAAAAGTGAAAGCCTCCATGGCAATCTCCTTTGTATTCGTTCTATCAGTACAATTGACTAGATAACATTATAAGCCGATTTTGGCTTCACACAAATCGGAACTCTGCTAATCCCAATTTCTAAGCAGTCGGGACGATACACCATAAATTCGCTAACTGATATAGAGGCAGAGAGATGGGAGGCGAGGTTGGGCTCCTGATTAGCTATATCGGCTATTGCTCTGCGTAGTGCTTTTAATATCCTTCGCTTTTGCAGATTCGCTTCATCTTCAAAGTCACGGATTTTGTTTCCGGGGCGGTAAACCTCTCTTAAATACAGCACCAGCGCTTCCTTTTCGCTATTCAAATCCTCTGCCCGGGCATAATCGTTGTATTCAGCCAGTTCTGCCAATTCCTCAATGATACATAGCAGCCGCGCTTTAACGCTGTGAAGAGTTTGTTTATCTGCCATAGGGTTTGGCAAGGGTTTATCCTCCAGATGCAAATTATACTCAAGCAAAGCTTCATGGTTTTCGAACTGGCGATAACAATCCTGAGGACGTGCATTTGCCAACTCCATCTGCCGAAAACTTACCGGCAACTCCGGATGGCATAACAGCTCCAATAAATAGCCCATTCCGGTGCTAAGAAACACGCTGAATTCATGTCCTTGATAATCAATATGAACCTGTTTACCGGCAACACGGAACAAGCATCTTTCCTCCGCTGGGCTACATTCTTCACTTTTCATTATTCACCTACCTATCATAAAATTATGGTTAGCTGTCGGCAT
>Ga0265294_10009561_pt1 | contig 11157 bp, 7 predicted proteins | sample MunlanPumphouse3_FD_192504 | JGI IMG/M metagenome (GOLD analysis project Ga0265294, IMG submission 192504) | Groundwater microbial communities from a municipal landfill in Southern Ontario, Canada - Pumphouse #3 | ecosystem: Environmental > Aquatic > Deep subsurface > Groundwater | place...
TGACAGAGAAGATGATTTTAGAAGGAAGGGGCCAAGCAAAGAAAACAAGAAAGAACCTATTGTTGGACTCGGATTATTGCTTGATCGTAATCAAATACCTGTTGGAATGAAAATGTATCCAGGCAATCAATCAGAAAAACCTGTTTTGAGAGACGTTATAACCCGCTTAAAAAAGCAGAATAATATTACCGGCAGAACCATACACGTGGCAGACAAAGGACTTAACTGTGCAGAGAACATTGCATTTTCAAAAAAGAATGGTGATGGATATTTGTTTTCAAAAACTGTCAAAGGACTTTCTGAAAAGGAAAAAGTGTGGGTTCTACTTAGTGAGGATTTTAAGGAAAAGAAAGATAAGGATGGAAAAATTTTATATTATTATAAATCATGTATAGATAATTTCCCATATGATGTAGAACATAATGGAAAAAAGGTTACAGTAAACTTTACTGAAAAAAGACTTCTTACATACAATCCTACTCTTGCTTCAAAAAAAAGATATGAAATAAACAGAATGGTAGAAAAAGCAAGATCGTTAACCTTGTCTCAGGCAAAGAAAGGTGAATATGGCGAATCTGGAAAATATGTGAATTTCACTGATGACAAGGGGAAAAAGGCAACTGTAGGAATTAACCAGGATGCAATTGATAAGGATTTGAAATTTGCAGGTTATAATCTTTTGGTTACATCTGAAGTTGAAATGACTGATGAAGATATCTATAACACCTATCACAATCTTTGGCGTATAATGCTGATATCGGCATTATACGCCATCTCATTAAATACACTTTAGTTACTATGAGGGATATCTTTTTCTTTTCAGATGACTTTAAATTTGTAAGTAACATCATAGGGAGCTGTCCAAAACCATAAACTACTATTAAGGTTAGTTCTTGTTTGGGAAATTCACATAAACTAACAGGAATATAACTAATTTTACAGTCAATATCTTTTTTGTTTTTTCCCTTGAATTTTAAACAATAACTACCTTTATACTTACTAACTACATCAAGAACATTTTGTGTTTTACCATTATAGATAACATTACGATTCCTTTTTATACGTATTACAAAACGTTCTTTATTCTTTATAAAATATCTAAGATATTCATTTGCATCAAAGCCTCTATCTAATGTCCTGATGCATTTGTTTCCAAAATTTTTGCTAAGTGACTTTAAACATTTGATATTTTCATGAGTTTCACTGACGAATCCTTTTTCTTCAGCTGAAAATACTTTTTCATAAACTGGAAGAGGCATTTTTCTATTAGAAGTTAATACAGCAGCTTCGATTGTTTGGTACCCCTTTACTATTTCACCGGTACTACCATCACGTACATCAGCTAATGCTTCTAACTTTTTACTACATGGTTTTGCTATATCTGAATTATCAACGATAATAACAGAATAATCATCTTTAATATTTTGTTTAACTATATCAATATAATTTTCCATTACCAGATTACCATCATCAAAATCATGAAGATTTCTTGATAAACGTTCAATAGTTTTCTTAAGAGTTATCGGCTCTTTTAAAGAACGTGCAATTTCACTTAAATGCGTTTTATTACCTTCAAGTAGACCATAGATCATCTGTGTTAAGAACTTCATTTTTGGTCGTTTTAAACCAGCAGAAATTTTATTTGAAAAATTTGAAATATCTCGTTTCAATTCATAAGCTAATCTGTTATAATTAATCATGCGAAAATGCTCCTTTGTTTATTTTTTGGTTGTACATTAATTATAACATATTGGGAAGCATTTTTGCATTTTTTATTGATAAATCAATGAATCTTAAGAATTTGTGTTTAGATTTACTTGTGTTTACATATCCTGTGGATAACTTTGTTTTTTTAATCTTATGAATCTAAAAATTTGAGTTTTAAAAAATGGGGAAACTCAAATAGAAATAAGCTTTACTTATGACGAAAAACATTGTATAATATTGTATAATAATGTTAATGCGAATCAGATATATTATAATAAACAAAAGGAGAAAAATCATGAGAGTAAGCTTACCAATCATTTCAGAAAGTTTAAAAAGGGCATACCCGTCCATAAAGCTGATCCGAAAAGGTCAAGAAAATATTTTTGGGGCACAGCTCTGGAATCCACAATCTCCTGCTCCTGATGCTGGTTATCTTTACATTTGCAACGCTTCTGAATCAAACAGTTTTATTGATGATATTTACGATGATATGAATTTTATTATTATAGGTGAGCCTGTTTCTCCAATTGGGCATATAAATCACATAGTCTTACCTGATACCGAGAACTCCGAAGATTTGCTTCAGAACGTTCAGAATGTGATAGGATTTATAAGGAATTGGCATAATTTACTTCTGCAATCAGTGGTTCATAAAAATGATGTTCAGGACCTGCTTGAAATAAGTTATAATGTTATTAAAAATCCTTTACTTGTTTTTAATCCATGGAGAAAAACGATTGCAAGTAAAAACTTTTCTTCAGAAAAATACAGCCATATCCTGAAAGATTTGAACGGCAATTTTTATCTGGATTTTGAGATGTTTAAAAAAACGTACGGAACGGATACCTTAAATCGCTTTGATAATATAGATTCTTCTCAGTATTTTGAAAATAAAGATGTTGGTTATCCGTACATAGTGTCTAACATAGTGTCGGAAAGCAAGCGTTTGGCCCTGCTGGTTCTTATAGAAGGAGATACTCCGATAGATAATCTCCAGTTCCTTATGTGCGACAACCTAGCAGAGTGTATAAAGGCGGTGCTTGAGCGTACTTATTACTACGATTATAAATATAATGCTTTGGACGAAATATTTTTTATTGATGCAGTTAAGGGAAAAGCACTGGGTGAAAATCAATCAAATTATTATTTAAAGCAGTTGGGGTGGAAACAGGATGATACGTATATTGTTTTAGTTATCAGAGGCAAGGAAGGTGAAAAATCATTTCCTAGCACTATATCTTTTTTCAGATATTCGTTTGTGAGGATGTACAGCGATATAAAAATTATAGTTGTTGATTCTTCGATTGTATTGATTGTCAATGTTGAAAGTAGTTCATTTTATAAAAAATCATATATCGATGATTTTTATAAAACACTTTTAAACAGAAATTTAATCTGCGGCATTTCTATGAACTTTGACAATTTTTTTGAAATATCCACGCACTACGAGCAAGCGTTATATGCCTTAAGCTGCTTTGACACAGTCAAAGACCGTGAACCTTTAATCTATTACGAAAATCACATACTCAATCATATAATAGATACTTTTTCAAACAGTTATGAGCTCCCGTTGTTTTTGCATCCTGCCGTTGTCAAGTTAATTAGGCACGATGCGGAATACGGCTCAGACCTTGTCGATACAATTTATAAATATTTGTTAAACAACAAAAGCTATGTTGCCTGTGTCGACAAGCTGCACATTCACCGAAGTACCGTTGTTTACCGTATAAAACAGATTAAAGAAATAACGAACCTTGATTTTGATGATGAAGAAACCAAGCTGAGCCTGCTTATATCCATACGCATGTATTACAAAGCAAATAATTTAAATCATCCGTAAACGTATGTGTACAAAATACTTTTTGTTGACTTGGGAAGTAACTTCCTTTTGTATAATATATATATTAATAAACTAATATGTTCGGACAATATCGAATTGATAAAGAATGCTGATTTGAATATGTTTCAAAATCATTATTCTGGCAGGCTGTCAGAAATTGACCAGAAACTGGGTTTTCGTGCTGGTGTTAAATACAAACATCTATAACCCTGTACAACTGATCATACGTGTCTCCTATTTGAATTCCGCCAACAAACCGTCCATCGCTGAAATACATCTTTTTGTAATTTTTACCGTTTGGATCTTTAATTTCATTCACTTGGTAAACAGTATCTGAATCCGAACCTATATCACCCGTTGATAACACGCTTATATTAAATATATTTAATGATATTGAAGGCATTATTTGTTCATATACATATTTGCCTCCCACTGAATTAATTCCTGCGGTCTTACCCTGTTCTTTCGCTTCATTCCATAATGCAAAATTTACGCCGTTGTGCTCACAGCAATCTCCGCACGCATATACATCAGCTATACTCGTCTCCATTTTATCATTTACTACAATAGCTTCTTTTATTTCAATACCAGCACCTTGAGCAATTCTGCTGTTCGCCTTTATACCTGCTGAAAGAATAACAATATCTGCTTTAATCAATTCGCCGTCCTCTAATAATACTCCTGCCGCTTCGTCATCTCCCACAATTTCCTTAGCTAACGCACCTTTTTTGATTTTTATACCCGCATTCTTTATTAATTTTTCTAAAATTAAAGATGCCTGACTGTCCAAATGTATCGGCAATATTCTTTCTGCCATTTCTATAACAGTCACTTCAAGTCCCATGCTACTCAATTCCGAAGCTGTTTCTATGCCCAAAACACCTCCGCCGATTACTGCCGCATATTTCTTATCCTTTACATATTCTCTTATTTCAACACAATCCTTAATATATCTCAATGTAAATACACCCTTTTTATCATTGCCGCCTATCGGAGGCACAGTGCACTCCGCACCCGAGGCTATTATAAGCTTTGTGAACCCGATTTCTGAATTGTCAGTCAAAACAATCTTTTTATTTTCGATATCTATTCCAGAAACCTCCTTATTAAGGTATAAGTTTATATTGTTTTCTTTAAACCAGAGATTATTTTTTATTGTCAGGGCGTCCAATGAAATATTCTTGCTGAGTATCTTTGAAAGCTGAGCCCTGTCATATCCCTTTATGTCTTCTTTTGATAATATAGTTATTTCACATTTTTTATTTATTTTTCTGACTTCTTCAGCAGCACTTATACCTGCGGCGCTTGCACCGATTATTAAAATCTTTTCAATTTCATCAGATAATTTTACAAAACTGCCAGTAGCCACTCCGCATACGGTGCAGACTACAGGAGGTTCCGTGCCCTCTACTGTTTCTCCGCAGACAGTACATTTCCATCTGTAAATTATATTTTGTTCTTCTTTTTTTGTTTTAATTGCAGTTTTTTCAGAAATGCCATGCGATTGTGCAGAATTAAACAACATCTTGTCTTCAGCTAAATATGTATAAACAGTATTAGGTCGATATAAAAATTCAGCATCAATAAACTTGAAGGTTTTACCACCAAGAGCTAATTCATCTCCGTTCTTTACTTCTATATATTCAAATTGCCTGTTCAATATATGCTTAATAAATTCTATCACTGATTTTGATCCGACTATTTTAATATTGGGATTTATGTTAAGAATTCTTTCAATGAACCCGGCATGATCAGGTTCTGTGTTATTTATAATTATATAATCAACATCTGGTACATTTATATTTAATTCCTTTAATTTTTCCATGTACTCATCAAAGAATTTAACCCCCACAGTTTCAATTAAAGCTGTTTTTTCACTTCCCTTAACCATATATGAGTTGTATGTGCCTATCGTCTCTGCCAGCTCGATAACTTCAAATATCTTCAAATTAGAATTCAAGCTTCCGATACAATAAATATTATCTTTTATTTTTGTAGCTTCCATATTCATATTCATTCCTTCCACTTCCATTTTCCTCCTTCCCCTTCCATTCATTTAACTTCCTTTCGCTTCACACGTGCTATAAAGCACAATAAATATGGTTTAAAATAAAAACATAACAGGGGGAAAGCACTTCCCCTTTGGATTCCCCCTGTTTTGCCTATGCTACTACTGGCGATTCTTCAGGAAGTTTGCCTAGTTCTTCAAGCTCATCAGCAACATCCTTTAACCCATACTTTTCATATGTCTGCCTAGTCGGCCACCCAGTTACTCTATCCCAACCCAGATATTCGTAAAAATTCTGAGTAGTAACCTTGAATTTAATCGGGTCATACATATCATAAAGCCTTGGCATCAGCTCATTGAACTCCATATCTGCTGTCCTGCTGTGATTTCGTATCTGAATAGCCCTGAATAGGGTATTGATTCTCTCTCCGGCTTCGAGATATTCCTCTTCTGTAACATTTTCACCTGTAACATCCGAGTACAGCCTTGATTCCATGGACGAAGTCGGGGTATCTATAATGCCTACCTCATCAGTTTTGAACGATTGCCCCATATACTTTCTGAGAGGAAACTGGAAGCATGCGGGAAGACAATCCAGCAGAGTGCCCCTGATTGTGCTTTGTTTAGCCCATTCCAGCGGGAAAGTACTGTTATAAAAGTCTTTTTCAGTTGCCATCCACGTACCGAATCTCTTGTGAGCCCAGTCCGGCCATTTATTGTGATGAGGATCACGTGTATCAATTAACCAATTCAACAAACCCGGCATATTCATGGGAAACGGCATTTCCATTACCAAACTTCTCGATGTATATCCCCACGCACCAAGGGGAGCCAGAGGAAGCCTTACCGTCGGCCAAGATGAACCACGAGCAGCTTCTGGCCCCTCGTAAATCGGATGTGCGTATTTATCCTCTCCCAATTTAACTACTGTCCTTCTTATTCCTTCAGCCATTGTATCTCCGAAGCCCTGTCTGTATGCAATCATCTTGAGAAGCTTAATCCACCATTCATTTGAACGTACATCTGTTTCCATTCCCACCATGGACTCTGTATCCAGACCCATTTCTTTTGTATAATAAAGCCATGGAACAAGACCGTAGACTATGTCGAAATGCCCAAAGCCTAATTGTTGAGCCAATTCATGGATTTCAAGACCTTTTCTGAAGTTTTCACCCTGAGAGCTTTCTTCTTCTCTGTGAAAAAACTGCTCATACCTGGTATGATTACAGCCGGTCATGGCATGAATAAGCTTGGTTTCTGTTACTGCAGGCACATTCTTGAATTCGAAAAATCCACATGAACAGTAACATCCCAGCCCGCATGAATGGCTTCTGAACGTATATGGTTTATTATAGACATTGCCCATCCAATTTATCGAAAAATTAGGCTTCAAATCGGGTCCGGACCAGCGTTTCCAGAATGGATTATTTTCGCTGTCTGCCAGATCCACATCATATATAGGCATAGGTTGTCTTGCAGGTGCGAATTCAATAGCGGTTTTCAACAAACCTTCCGGATTAGCGACCTTAACCTGATGTTTTCCCTTGGTTACGGTAATTGCCTTCAAGTTTTTTGAACCCATTACGGCACCATGTCCGCCTTGCCCTGTAGCACTGTGTATGCCGCAACCGATGATGGCAAAGCGCACGAGATTTTCACCTGCAGGTCCTATTCCGTAGGAAGAAGAATTTTCACCGTGGCGTTGATGAAGAACTTCCTGAGCATCGACTAATCCTAATCCCCAGATATCCTCAGCAGATCTTAATTCCGGACCATCCTTTGAAATATAAAGATAAACAGGTTTCGGCGATTTTCCCTCTAAAATAATACCATCATAGCCGCACCACTTAAGGTATGTAGGTAAGGAACCACCTATGCCTGTATTTGTATATTGTTCCGGGTAGCTGTGGGGCGATATTGTAACAAATTCGCCTCTTCCGCCGGATGATGAAGCAGTTCCCGTAGCGGGACCGGTCATAAATATAAGTTTATTTTCCGGGTCAAATGCTTTAATTCCGGGAGGCATTTCCTCCCACCATATCCTATGTGCAACTCCTAAGCCGCCTATATATTTCGGTACATATTTCATTGTATCCACATCTGAAAAAGTACCGTCCGTAAGATTAACTCTCAATATTTTTCCGGCCCATCCGTATTGTTCACTCATATTATCATCTCCTTTTAAATTTTAGTATTTCTTTAGTTGCAGGCACATTGTAGGGCACATTTGAACACATGCCGGACCTTCTTCTCTGTCCTTACACAAATCGCATTTTTTAGCCTTTTTATTGATGCTGTCAAAATTAATTCTCGGCGGATCCAGTGGACAGGCTCTTATACAAGACATGCAGCCGATACATATTTTTTCATTTATGCATCTTGCGCCCGTTTTTTCATCGACATAAATAGCACCCGTGGGACATGCATCTAGGCAAGATGGAGATATGCACTGTTTGCAGGAGTATGTGAAGTATTCACCCGCAAATATATCACTTGACTCCCATATTCTGTTTAATTCCGCTCCGCATGATCCATCATGCGTTAACGAGCAAAATAGTTCGCATACTTTACAGTCCTGACAAGCCGCTATCTTAGGATCAGTCATAGTAATGTAACCCTTCGCCTTTGGCACTCTGTTTTCTTTCATCTCAAACCTCCTATAAATTTAATGTAACTATATAAAACCATAGAATAATAACGCGTGATGCGTATTTACTATGATTCCTTTTCAAACAAGGGAGGCGTCAGAATTACTCCTGACACCCAGTTCTCATCAGCCACCTGGGTTAAATGAGAATCAAAGTATAAATATGTTATTATTAAATAAAATACTATTTAAACCACTTCTTACGCCTAACCGGAATATCCTGACTTATCATGCTTAAATCTATAATCCTGCCATCTCATCCAGACCGAGTATCATTTTTGCAGCTAAAGCGCCGGTGCTTGCCGTTCCGTCGGTTATCAAGCCATACATCGGCCACGCATATTCTCCCGCAAAATACAGACCTTCAACGTCAGGGCTTTTTATGTGCACCTTCGGCAAAGAGGTGAAACGATAGTGTGATGGATAACACCCTCCTTTGGGAGGAGTTTTACTCTCTAAAGCGTTATGGAACCCTGGGTACAGTAATTCCAAGTTCTCTTCAACCTCTGCTGCAATACCTTCCAATCCCAAGCGTTTAAATTCCTCTTCCGCTCTGACGGAATATGCCCAGATAAACTGTTTCCCTTCAGGAGCACACCATGGCTGTTCAACATTTTGCGCACAGCCGCCCTGAATAACAGAACCGCTTTTGGGATCATAGCAAAGTGTGAATGCACCGTCAAGCTTACAGGAATCGTTCAGAAAATACATCATAAATGTACTTCCCATATTAGGTTTCATGGCTTGCTGCAAAGTATCCGCAAGGGTAGGGGGCACCTCTTCAAAAAATTTGAAAAGATCTAAATTGGTTGTAGCAAGTACAACGTTATCAGCATGGATCACTTCATCACCTGCTGCAACTCCGATAATTTTTCCGTTTTCGATAAGAACTTGGGATACTTCAGCATTGGTTTTTATTTCGCAGCCATAGTTTTTTTTAATTGCATCGGCTATCGGTTCACAAATACCGTGCTGTAAGTCAGGAACAGCACATGCCATCACGCCTTGCGAGCCCATCCAGATACGGAGCATAACAAAGCCTTTAGCCGCAGAACCCATCTCCCATGTGACATCAGCATTACACGTCCAACAAAAACCTGACATAAGTGCGGTAAAAATGTACTGTACGGAAGGATCCACAGTACGTTCCTGCACCCAATCCTTAACAGATATTTCGTCCCACTCCTCACACATTTCCTTAAAGGGTTTCCTAAATATTTCATCAATAACAGGTATCAATATACTCTTCAAATCGTCATGCACCATTTCAGGTCGAGCAGCTTTCAGAAATTCAATCATCCAATCGACCGCCGCCTCAGCAGTCAGGCACCTTGGTATAACCAGTTCCGGATTTTCCGAGCCTTTGATGTACACTCTCGGTTCACGGCTGTAATGAAGCTTTACATTTGCACCGAATTCTTTAGCAGCATTTGCCCATCCGTAACCTCCGCCATCATTCATTGTAGTCATTACAAGAGGGAGATGCATAACAGGATTAAATCCGTCAACCGGATGTGCTGCCGCTCTTCCTCCAATCACAGTAGATTTCTCCAATAAAAGGGTTTTCTGTCCGCCCTTAGCCAAATAGCCTGCACAAATCAATCCGGCAAAACCTGCACCTACGACAATTGTATCGTATTTTTTCATAATACCATCTCCATTCATATTATTGTTTACTTTTAGTATCAATTGAATATTTTTAAAGAAATCCTCCTTTCGCTATATTTATTTAAACTATAAATTTTTCTTAAAATTCACCTCCTATTATCAATTTATCAAATATAAAAAGCCATAGAAAAATATCGTATGATACGTATTTTCTATGACTCCTTTTCAAACGCGGGAGGCATCAAAATTACTCCTGACACCTATAGTTCTCACCAGCCACTTGGGTTAACTGAGAATCGGAGCAGCTATCATTAACTTTAATATTGATTTTATTTTTTATCCTGTCAGGGCAGGAATACAACGTCATCTTATTGCTTCGGACATATCCAATCAACGTCACATTAAGCTCTCTGGCTAATCTTACGGCCATCTCTGTCGGCGATGTAAGAGAAGCCACTATCGGAATTTTTAATTTCACTGCCTTTCGAAGCATCTCAGAGGAAATTCTACCTGTTGTAATTAAAATTTTATCCTCTGTGGGTATTTTATTATAAATACATTCTCCGACTATTTTATCAATTGTATTATGCCTTCCAATGTCTTCGCTCATTGATATTATACCTCCACAATCACACAGGGCAGAAGCGTGAATACCGCCGCTTTCATGATAATTTTCCGTATTTTTCAGCATTGACCTTACCAACAAAAATATATTTTCGGGTTCTGTAAACAATTCGGAATTGATTTCCTCAGAAAAGTCCTCGGTGAACGTTGTCCCTCCGCCACAGCCGGAAGTTATAATTTTCTTTTCAGGTGCGATAAAATCTTTTTTCTTTAATATAACATTTGCAATTGCCTCATCCTCACAAACCCCAAGCATCAATACATCTTCGATTCTATCGATAATCCCTTCTCCGAACAGATACCCCAAAACAAGAAAGTTGAGCATTGTCGGCGAGCAGTTGATGGTGACAAGTTCCTGCCCATTTACAAATAAAGCGAGAGAATTTTCTTTGGGTACACTGAGCAGCACTTCCTGCCGCTTACCGTCATAATATCTCTGCGTAACAATGCCAGATGCAACCCCTGGTAATTTATAATCTTGCCTCAATAGATCAAATCCTTTCAAATTTAAATATAAGGATAGTAAAACATTTTCCAACTACATTTTACATCACCGAAGAAATGTTGTAATGGCACCTACAGTACTAAAATTTATATATATTTTCATACTTTCAGTTTCATCTATTAATCCCGTCTTTAGAAGTTAACACCATAAAGTTTAGGAGCAAAATCACTCTATAAACCTCTGTATAAGCCTAAAAATAGGGCTTTTTTTATTTAAAA